>Ga0210057_1008226_pt1 | contig 12402 bp, 12 predicted proteins | sample CryGeyCG2114_010_2_FD_183968 | JGI IMG/M metagenome (GOLD analysis project Ga0210057, IMG submission 183968) | Groundwater microbial communities from aquifer - Crystal Geyser CG10_big_fil_rev_8/21/14_0.10 (SPAdes) (version 2) | ecosystem: Environmental > Aquatic > Deep subsurface > Groundwater ... | reverse complement strand
ATATGACCTTAGCAATGGTAATGGCGCCCGTGATTATGATGTTGAAGTCAACTGCGCTACCCTAACAATTGCTCAGGTTTATGAATATTTGAAATATGTAACTATGACAGGATCCGGATCAACTTTAAACGGTGTTAATGGTGAATATTATACGGCCGTTGGAGATATTCGTCTTAATTACACTGGCGAGACAAGCGGTCCTTTTGTGCAGGGAAATGCTATCACATCAAGTGCTGGTGGTTCTGGCTATATTGTCTCTTTAATTGATAATGGTGCGACCGGTACTTTGGTAATAAGAAACGTTCATGGTACGTTTGCAGACACAAATACCCTCACCAGTGCCGGAACAACCGCAACTATAAATGGGGCTCCTGATTCAATTACTCAGTCAAAACAAGCTCCTTTTGGTACGTTTGCGGGAGGAAAACTATACGCGGCCCGAGGAGTCAAGCTATATAATATGGCTGCAGCCGACGCTACTGATTATGTACTTATTGACTCAACCGGTACAACTCAAAATCCTCCAATTTCAGTCAGTGTTGAACTAACCAATGTCGTCGTTGGATCCCAATGTTTAATTTATGAAACTGCTAATATTGCCAATGTCATATTATCAGAAACAGCCGCCACAAGTACCGTTAGCACTACTTACACCTGGGGTGGTAATCTTGGTATCACTATCCGCGTAAGAAAAGGTACGACCGCCCCTAAATATCTCCCCTACCAGGCAACAGGTATTATTTATAATACGGGCTTTGCCCTATCTATCAATCAAATAGATGATGATATTGCTGAAATTGCCTGATTATTATATAATCAAAATATGGTCAAAGATGATTTCGTAATCGATTTTGAAAACAAAAAGATCTCCTATAATCCAAAAGGTAGTAAGGCTTCTTACACAATGAGAGAGTTTTATTCCGTCATTCAAGATTTACTTGATGATCCGAATAATATGCAGTATGACACGCCCATCGTCGCTAAATCTCCCACTCTATTTAAATTAATTAACGGTTGGGTAATTGATGAGGAGGCAAAAAAACATTTAAAAGGGGGCAGAATATATACTACGAAATAATAAAGTCAAGAAAACCACTTCCGTCTTGATTTTCGGTTGACCTTATTCTATTCTGAAATTAGTAGTTATAAATTAATCTATTTTTTATATGGCAAAATCTAAAAAAACCGTCCGGCGTGTCGAACCAAAATATGACCCGATAAAAAGTAATATCATCCAGATTGGTGTGGTCGTCATAATTGTGGCCGCCCTGATATTAACCTACATCGCAGGAATGATGAAATAACCTAAAAAAATGATAATCAGCGACGAGGAATTAAAAAAATTAGTCATTAATAATAAGCTCATTGATGAAAAAGGTATTGAGCAGATTATTGAATATTTAAGAAATTCGGATACAACTTTTTATAACGCGTTAATTGAAAAGAATATCATTACTGACGAAAATTTAGGTAAATTAATTTCTGATTATTTAAAAATCCCTTTTGTTATTCTTTCAAAGATCTCAATTCCGGAAGATGTGTTTCGAATTATTCCAGAAAAAATTGCCAGGAAACATAAGATCATTCCTTTTTTAAAAGATGATCGAAATCTTAGCGTGGCTTTAGCCAATCCAGATAAAAAAACCTTATTGGAAATGATTGAACGTAAATCAGGATTAAAAGTAATCCCATATTTAGCAACGGAACGTGATGTTAATAATACATTTTTTATTTATAGAAAAGATCTTCAACAAATATTTGATCATATTTTGGAAAATGAGGTATACTCCGGTCCGCAATCGATAATCAAAGAAGATGCACCTATCATCAAGATTGTGAATCTTATTATTCAATATGCCTCACAAGATAAAGCTTCTGATATTCATATCGAACCTCAGGAAAAAAAATGTTTGATTAGATTTAGAATTGACGGAATGCTTCACGATGTTGTTCAATTACCCATAAACCTCCATGACAGAATCGTTACTAGAATAAAAATAGTTTCCAATCTTCGAACTGATGAACATATGAGCGCTCAGGATGGCAAAATGCGCTTTCATAATGATGAAGAAACGATGGATATTCGGGTATCGATTTTACCGATAGTTGACGGTGAAAAAGCGGTCTTAAGACTTCTTTCTACTCATGCCAGACAGTTTTCGCTGATCGATCTCGGAATGAACGAAAGGGATCTGACAAAACTAAATGACTCAATATCAAAATCTTTTGGTATGATTCTTTCAACAGGTCCCACCGGTTCAGGAAAATCAACCTCTATATACGCAATCTTGAAGATTATTAATAAACGGGAAAAAAATATCACTACAATCGAGGATCCAGTTGAATATCGAATAAAAGGAGTAAATCAAATTAATGTTAATCCTAAAAGTGGTCTGACTTTTGCTTCTGGTTTAAGATCAATACTACGCCAGGATCCAAATATTGTTTTCGTAGGAGAAATACGCGATATTGAAACAGCTGGGATTGCCGTCAACGCGGCCTTGACCGGACATTTAGTCCTCTCTACTCTTCATACAAACGACGCAGCGACTGCTTTACCACGGTTTATCGATATGAAGGTCGAGCCGTTCTTAGTCGCCTCGACTGTCAATGTCATCATTGCCCAAAGACTCATAAGAAAAATATGCGAAATGTGTAAAAAATCATTGATTATTCCACAGGAAGAACTAATAAAAAATTTACCAAAAGAAGTTGTTATAAAAAATCTTGGCGAAGCGCCAAGTTACACGATATTCAAAGGAGCTGGGTGTAAGATCTGTCATAATACCGGTTATGCGGGAAGAATCGGAATCTTTGAGATCCTTGAAATATCAAAAAAAATCAAAGAATTGATAGTCGGAAAAGCCGATTCGGAAATGATCGCCAAACAGGCAATCTCTGAAGGTATGACAACGATGCTTGATGACGGTTTAAGTAAAGTCAAGCGAGGGTTAACGACACTTGAGGAAGTGTTAAGAGTTACAAAAATCGGACTATCATGAAGACAGAAAATTTGACTATTTCCAATTCTGATAAGATGGGGTTTTTGATTAGCCTGAGCACAATGCTTTCGTCCGGAATTACAATAGTAGAATCCATTGATTCGATGTTTGAAGATGCCAAAGGGGATTTTAAAGTCTTCTTGACTGTCCTAAAAAATGATATCCAGCAGGGTAAAAGAATCTATCTTTCACTGTCAAAATTTTCCAACATATTTGACAAGGTAACTGTAAATTTAATTAAAGCCGCCGAAGAAGCTGGGACTTTGGATTTAAGCTTAAAACAGATCAAGATAAATATGCAGAAGGACAATGAGTTTACTGATAAAGTAAAATCAGCTCTTACCTATCCCGTATTTATCTTGGTAGTTTTTTTGCTTGTTTTTTTAATGATATTAATCTTTGTGATTCCAAAAATTTCAAAAATATTTTTATCATTAAAAATAGAGCTTCCATTACCAACAAAAATTCTGATATTCCTTTCAGATTTTATTTTAAAATCAACCGCTCCACTTGTAATCGGATTGGTAATGTCTTTAATTTTTATATTTTTTCTTTATAAAACAAAGAAGAAGGAACTTGTTCAATTTATTTTTTCTCTTCCGCTTATTTCTAATTTAATTCAACAAATTGATTTAACCAGGTTAACCCGTAGTCTTCATATGTTGCTTGAGGCTGGTGTAAATATTTCTTATTCTTTGGAATTAGTTGAAGATATCGTCATTAACAAACATATTTACAAAATGATTTTATATGCAAAAGAAAATGTCGCTTCAGGAAAAAACTTGGCAAGTGCTTTCATAAAATATAAAAAATATGTTCCTTCTCTAATAATACGGGTAATTGAGGCCGGAGAAAAAAGTGGCCACTTAGATAAATCTTTACTTGAGACATCTGAGTATCTTGATTACGAAGTCACAAATACTCTCAAATCTCTGACGGCTCTCCTTGAACCGATAATGTTAGTCGTAATCGGCATATTGGTCGGCGGAATGATGCTCTCTATCATTGCTCCAATGTATGGACTAATAGGTCAAGTTGGCGGTGTTCAAAGATAAATACGATTATGAAAAATAATCTTGGTTTTACTTTTGCTGAGCTGGTTATTGTGATGGGAATTATGGTTATTCTTATGATGATCGTTTCAGTAAATTTTTTTCCGATTAAACAAAAAGCCTCATTATCAACTACAGTTCAATCTTTAATCTCTGACATTAAATTAGAACAGCTAAAATCGATGAGCGGAGAGTCATCCCAAGGAGTTTATTTTGAACCTTCAAATAAAAATTACATTGTTTTTAGGGGCTTAACATATGATGTAGCCAATACGACCAACTTTACCATTCCGCTTGGCGATCAAATAATTGTATATACGATTGATTATAGTGGCAGACAGTTGATTTTTTCATCCGGTAGTGGAGAGATCGGTAATTTTTCACCGGGAAATAAAATAGTTTTGCATAACACCGTTTCCAATGAAGAAAAAACAATTTTTTTTAATAAATATGGCACAGTTATCAGTGTGGAATAAAAAAGGTCAATCATTAGTCGAGCTCTTAATGGTCATTGCATTGGCCGGTTTGCTGATGCCACCGATATTTACGGGTTTTATGTCCTCACGGGACGGCAAAGCCCAACAAAAACAACGGTTATTGGCAACTTCCCTTATGAAAGAGACTCAAGAAGAAACCAGAAATATCCGTGAAAGAGGTTGGGATTATCTTGCCCCAACTGGCATTTATCATCCTGTTATTTCCGGATCATCTTTGAGTTTGGTTGCAGGAGCGACTACTGTAAACGGTTTTGGTCAGCAGGTGGCCGTTGATAATGTTTACCGAAACAGTGCCGGAGCAATCGTTCTCTCCCCAACTCCCGGCGTCCTCGACCCATCTACCAAAAAAATTACAACAACAATTTCGTGGTCTACCCCGAGGAACTCATCAATAGACCATGTCACGTATATGACCCGATTTCGGGACAACTTATCTTACATTGAAACAACAAAAACTCAGTTTAATAACGATCCGACCCATCTATCACTCTTTGACAAAACTACAGCTGTTAATACGAGCGGAAGTTTAATTCCGGACGATGGAGAGATCGATATGGGTTTGGGTGGCTTAAGTGATTGGTGTAATCCAAATTTATCAATTACCGTCTTTGATCTGCCTAAAAGCGGAGTTGCCAACGCAATCTCAGCAACCGAGGGTAAAGTTTCGGCGGTCACAGGTGACAATTCTTCAGGTATTGCATATGCAAATATTGAAATTTCAAATAGTTATCCTCCAACCTCACAACAAACGGGAACTTTTGATGGTTACAAAACAAACGCGGTTTTTAGTGAGAATGATTATGCGTATATTGCCACAGATAATAATGGTAAGGAAGTAGTTATAATTGATTTGAATAATCTCAATCCGGTAACCAAAAAGTATGCCGAAGCCGGTTATTTCAATGTCTCAGAGAATACTAATGCTGACAGTGTTTCGACATTGGGAAATCTCGGTTTTACTTCAGCCCAAGGGAAACTTTATACTTTCGACTTAAGTTCTAAATCCGGTTCCCGGCCCACCTTGGGTAGCGCAGTTCTGGCCGGTGTTGGTAAAAAGATTATTGTTAAATCAATTTCGGGAATAATCTATGCTTTTGTTGCTATTGATTCCGAGAGCAACCAGTTGCAAATATTTAACATTACCCCAAATGGTCAAACGATAACAAAAGTGTCCCAAACAACTTTTGATGCGGGAAACGGTGTCGATATTTTTGTAAATGATTCTGGAACAAGAGTTTATCTGGTGACAAAATATTCATCAGGGAAAAATAATTTTTTTGTTATAAATACTTCATCATTTGTTGATAATCTGCCAATCTTAAGTCAATATAGCACTTTGTATGAAGGGGTGGGAATGAACCCAAAAGGTGTCACGGTCGTTACGGGTAATAAAGCCATTATTGTTGGAACATCAGGTCAAGAATATCAGGTTTTGAATATTTCTTCAGATGAAGCCACCCTCACCCATTGTGGTGGTCTAAACATCGATAGTGGTGTTAATGGGGTTACCTCAATTCTTGAATCGGATAACGATGCCTACTCTTACATAATTACAGGAGACGGTAACAGCGAACTAAAAATCATTGAGGGAGGGCCGGGAGGCACATTTGGATTTAGCGGAACTTATACCTCAGCTCCGTTTGATACTGGAGCTGGTTTTACTCATGCATTTAATCGTTTTACGGCTAATGTATCTGTCCCTTCGCAAACATCAATTAGTCTGCAGTTAGCCGTAGCCGAAGCCACAACGAATGGTTGCGCTGATGCAAATTACACTTTTATTGGACCCGATTCTACTGACTATTTGAATAGTCGTTTTGAACCGGTTGGAGGCTTGATCATTGGACAAATTCCACTGACAACTTTTCAAGACTATATTAATCCCGGTAGATGTTTTAAATATAAGGCTTTTTTAAGTACTCCTGATAGTTCGCGAACCCCGGCATTATTAGATATTAATATTAACTACTCACCATGAAAAAATCATTTACAATCATCGAATTCTTAATTTATATAGGTATTTTATCGGTCATCCTATTGGTATTTATTGAAATATTTATCTCATTAAGTCGGGTAAGGACGGAAAATGAATCAACCTCTAATATTCAACAGGATAGTAGCTATTTAATCAATAAATTTACGTATGATATTCAACGAGCTAAGACGGTCAGTCTACCGCTTCATCCACCTGATGAATCCGGTGTCTTGAATCTGATAATTAATGGAATAACTTATTCATATTCTATTAACGGTGAAAATAATTTAATTATGTCAGATGGAACCAACGATTATCAGCTCAACAGCTACGACACCAGTATTTCTGCAATCCTTTTTACCAGACTTGGACAAAATAATATTCACGATGTTATTAAAATTCAATATACTGTTACCAGTCGGGTAAGAAATCCGGCTGGTTTGGAAAACCAATCGTATGAAACAATCATCGGTTTACGGGAAAAACCATAAAGGACAGGCTTTAGTTAGTCTGTTGATGTTTGTATTGGTCGCTATGACCGTCATTACTTCAAGCATTACCACGGCTATTTCTAATACAAGAGCCACCAGTATTGGACAACAGGCAGTTGATGCGTATTATGTGGCTGAAGCTGGGGCTGAAAATGCCCTAATAAGGTTACTAAGAAACCCAAATTATTCGGGAGAAACTTTGACTGTCGGTAATAATCAATCAGTTGTGACGGTCGCGGGTTCGACGATAACCAGTATTGGAAACGTAAATAATTTGACCAGAAAAATTGAAGTCAAAATCAGTTATACTAATAATCAGATGACAATTATCAGTTGGAAAGAAATTCCGTAATGACAGATAAAATAGAAAAACAAAATGGAGTAATTTGGTTTGATAAGACAGGCTTATCTGTGTATTTACAAAACAAGCCATTCCTACGATTAAATTTTACTCCTGATTGTTTTAATAACTTGGAAATTGTCGATAGATCAAAATTAGAAAATTTGATTCGGAATTTTATTAAAAGTAATAAATTATTTTATCTATCTTTTATATTAATAATCACCTCTGACGTTTTATTTGAAAAAGACTGGATTTTACCTCAGACAGAAATTCAAAAAAAAGAAGAATCGGATTTTATTGATAGCATTCCTTTCGAAAATATATTAACTCATTCATGGATTAAAGATAATAAAAAAAGATTAATCGCTACTAACCAAGATTATATTTTCAGTATAAGAGATATTTTTGAACAGGAAAATGGTCACTTAATCGGTGTTTTTCCATACTCAATGTTTGGAGCCAACATAAGAAATCAATCAGTTAAAGATATACTGAAAAATATTAGCAATTTGAAGCAAGATAATTTGTATGATGAAAGTAAGGAACTTCCTTCTCCGAAATCAATTGAAGAGATTGAAAAAAATAAAAATACAGATAAATCTCTTATCCCAGTTTTGATACTGATTTTTATCACTCTAATCGGATTACTAATATTCTTGATGATTAGAAAATAATTCGCAAACCTATAGTATTCTTCTATTGAAAACAATCTAAAAAATCTTTATTCTGAAACTAAATTACAATTTTTAACTAAATTTATGAAAAAAATTCTGAGAGGTTTTACTCTTATTGAGTTGTTGGTGGTTATAGGTATATTAGCGATATTGTTGGCGATCACCTTGATTGCTATCAATCCAGCCAGACAGTTTGCGCAAGCAAACAATACCAGGGAAAGATCTGATATTCTTCAGATTTTGAACGCAGTTCATCAGTATGTTGCTGAGAACAAGGGTGTTCTTCCAACGTCTGTTTCTGGCTTAGCAGTTGATACACCAACAGTGATTGGTGGAGCCGCAGGTCAGGCTGATATATGTCCAGAAATAATGGGAGCAACTGGTAAATATTTACCGGCTCTACCTGTTATCCCATCATTGAATCAGCCAAATGTAACAGTCTGTGATGCAACTTATAATCTTGGATACACAATATCCAGAGATGCGAATAACAGAATTACCGTTGCTGGAGGAACAGATGTAAATGGTGTTGCAATAACCGTTACAAGATAAGGTCACTTTCCGTTAGAAGTAAAAATCCCGCCGAAAGGCGGGGTTTTTTTGTGCAGTCACAGAATAGATTCAAGTAAACAGGACGAACTTTTGCAAGATGGGGTGAATTCATAAAACCGACTGACTGTTGATTTCATAGATTAATAGTATTATTATAGATAATAATGGAAATAATTGATATTAATGGAAATAAAAGACAATGTCATTCTGTGACTACTGATAAAGACTACCCGGGCTACGTAAAAATAAACTTCAAAAATGATAGACGTGAATATTCTGAATGGTATACGTTTGAAGAATTCAAAGCTAAAAACCCCAATCACCCAGCACTAACAAGTAAATTGTCGAAACCTATTTTTGAAGACTTAGGTCGAGTGACAGAAAGTACCGAATTTACCCTCACTGATAAAAAGAAATCTTGGCAGAAGAATATTTTTTTTGGGCTGCCTATTTGGATATCGAGAGGAAAAGGCGAAGGTCAAGTTAGAACAGTTAAATCAAACGGAAGAAATACGATTATCATCAATAAGCTGTGGAAAATCGCTCCTGATAAAACTTCTCAATACGTCATTTCACCAAATATTCATAACCCACATATTTTTGACAATAAATTTCCGGACGTACCAAAAGCAAAAAAATCATTAAAGACCGTCACACCGACCTTAAAATTAGAATTGCCAAAAAAATAACTAACACGAAGTAAGTATTAGTTAATATGTTGTTGACAAACCGTTTCGATAACCATTATATTTATATATGATTCTTAAATTTGTTAAATAAATAAGAAAAAATAATATATGCCAGTTTCAGCAGATTTTTCTCTCGATACGACAAACCAGATAATTAAACATACATCCGGAACCACCGTTTATACGACCAGACAGCTCTATTCTCAAATTCAGGACTGGATGGATAATGCCGCCTACATGGACTTTACTCCACCAATGTCTGCGCAGACCCCGACCGATTATCAGGTCATCAATGGTTGGTATTTGGACGAGGGATGTGTGGAGTGGTTAAACGGAGGAGCCATCACATCAAGTGGATATAATACGGTTATTTATAAACTGCAGATGTCTGCTAGTGGATATATAAGTGCTATCGCCGGAGATATCGGTAAAACCGTGCAAAATGGAGCCGTATCTCACACCGGAACATTACTTGCATATAACAACACAACAAGAGTTTGGTGGATTAGAGCAACTCTCTCGGTGTTTACAGCAGAGGCCGTCACTATCTCAACTGGAACTGGAGCTGGAACCATTACGGCTGTTTCAACTGGAGAAATGGCCTTTCCAAACATTTACACCCTAGGTACGATCGATACAACAGGAAATGAACAACAGATTTATGTAATACAAAATAAAACCCACATAAAGATTTGGGGTGCAGCCGGCAATGGTGACCCGACACCGGATGGATCAACTCAGCACATAGATGTTTTGGTAAAAACACAGGAAGCTGGTGAAGCAATTGACACTGGTATATTGACAATATTTCTTCGTAACTATCCAAGCCAGGGCACTACTCTACCGACTCATCAAGTTGATCTATATGATAACTTTTCGTTGACAGCCCTCACAGGTCGAAATGCTGTCCCTCTTGCCGCATCTGGAGATTTAAACAATACCTCGACCACAGCAACTGTATCAGGCTATAGTGATATCGATATTTACTTTATTAATGGAACCATTACCCATGGATCAATAACTAATGGTCCATTTACCGATTATGAAACGGTTACTCAGGCTGTTTCGACAGCAACCGGAATTTTTATTTCCGAAAACGCTGGAGTTATGACTTTGGCAAATGTTAATGGAACTTTTGATGCCACTAATATTATCAGTGGCGCAACAGCAAGTGCTACCTCAACTGGTACCTTAACTATAAATGATACGACCCGAGTATATGGAAAAGCATTTACTCAGGACACGGCTAATGACTATTCGGTTATCATTGATTGTGCCAACAGAACTTTAGCTCAGGTCTATGAATATCTAAAATATATAACCCGTCAGGACTCGACCTTCCAGACCTACATGGTCCAGAGAACTGCTGTTGCTACATGGGGAATAAATAAAATTGATGGCGAACAATATATTAGAGCATATGAAGACTTATATGCTCCGGCTAATTCATTTTCTCCGGTTAAGGCTTCTCCATTTGGAACATTCGCCGGAGGTAAGCTATTTGCGGCTCAGGGTGTTTGGTTACAGAATATGGCGGCAGCAGATAATAAGAACTTCCAGCTTACTGATTCTGATGGTGTTGTCCAGAATCCACCAAACTTTGTAAACGTTTCTATTTCCAATTTGTTGGCTGACGATTCTGTGTCGGTCTTTATCACCTCTGCCGGTACAACAATTTTGAGAACCCAATATACTAATACAACTCAATCATCAGGAGCAGCAACTATTATCGTCAGTACGGCAATAACAGCCGATACCCCAGCCGCCGGGTACCTAAGAGTCTTGAGGGCGAATTATACTGAAGACCGTTATTATTATTCATCTTGGACTGGATCAACATTCACATTGGCAAGTATTACCGATGGTTATGGCGATGTCTTGTCGGCGACCACTTTGGCCGCTTATTCTGCTGCTGATCGTACTTACGTGCCATTTATTGATGATAAAATTCAAGCTTCAGGTAGTGTGCCAGTTCTTAGCGGTACAAATACCGATACGGCTACCGTTTCAGTTATTTATAAAACAATTGGTCAGGGTGGACCAGGAGATCGAACGGTGCTAGTTCGGGTACGACGATACAATGGAACAGGAGACACTCTTATTCCATTCCAAACAACAGGTACTTTTGGTTCAAGCGGATATTCTACATCGGCCATCCGTACATCCGATACAATTGCTACAACGTAAAATCTTACTTGAATCAAACTTTTTGAATCATATATAATAAAATATGCCACAGCCATTGCAATACGATTTTGTAAATCAGATCATTACTGTGCCAATTCAAGACACTTCTCTTGATTTGCAATATTTAATTAATCAAACCAGAGATATGGAAGACAATGCTGCACCTGGAATGGGTTATGGGCAAATTCTTGAGGCGTTTGGCAAGCAAGACCTTGGAGGTGGAGTCCAGGTCGGTATCACTGTCGTGCTTTTGGAAAATTGGAAGGTAAAATTTGCTGATCGTCCTGGACTTGACACTGTATCAGTTCGAGTTAGTGGAGGAAACCTAGTTGGTGATGCAGGACACAATCCAATTGAACCTTCTTTATATACTCAGGTAACCCTCGCCAACTCATCGTCAGCAACTATCGCTACCTCTGCGTCAGATACTAACCTACTCTACCTTATCGAATCCTTACGCGGTAGCGCAACGACTCATAAAGGTATGGGTAATATTTTTTATTGGGATCCGTATTCCGGCTCTGATACTAAGAATGGTACGTCACCCACCGAGGCGGTCAAAACTTTTGCCGCCGCTCAAACTTTGGCGTCTTCAGGCAATGCCGATATTATTTACTGTCTTGCTAAAGACCCAAGTGGGATAACAACAACAACTGAAACATTAAATATTACTAAAAACGGTTTGAAAATTCGCGGACCTGGTCATATTTTCCAACTTATCCCAACCTCAACTGTCAATGATACGGTTGTCATTAATTCTAATTCAGTTGAATTTAGCGGTTTTTATATTAAAACGGCCGCCACAGGGACAGCTAACGGAATTTCTATTACCGGAGACCGCAACTTTAATCAACAACCCCGCAGCAGAGCTGACGGGGTATGAAAACCAAACATCAGAGAAGTCTTAGCTGTTTTTCAGATGGGTGTTTCCCTTGTTTTC
>Ga0210057_1008224_pt1 | contig 12402 bp, 9 predicted proteins | sample CryGeyCG2114_010_2_FD_183968 | JGI IMG/M metagenome (GOLD analysis project Ga0210057, IMG submission 183968) | Groundwater microbial communities from aquifer - Crystal Geyser CG10_big_fil_rev_8/21/14_0.10 (SPAdes) (version 2) | ecosystem: Environmental > Aquatic > Deep subsurface > Groundwater ... | reverse complement strand
GTTAATTTCTCTTCTGATTAGACGCTTGATAATATCATAGCGATCTAGCTGTTTTTGAGTCATAGTAAATTCTGCTGTCATACTTGAAACGGTTAATGATTAACCATTTCATTATATACTAGGTATGACATTTTAACTTGGCTGTACTATGACATTATCACGTTGGTGGGACATGTATCGTTTAAATTTGGACAAAGACAGCTCTGTTGTTTGACGCCACGCTTTGCCTAGTATATAATGAAAGATATTAGAAAGTTAAAATATAAACATAAAACATCATGAATGTTACTGAACTGGCGCGTAAATTACGCACTCACCCTAAAAAGCTTTTGGAGATTTTGCCGGAGTTTGGTTTTGACATTGGCGCTCGGGCTATTAAGGTGGATGAGAGGATTGCCGGCAATATCATCAAATCATGGAGGCGCATAAAAAAGGAGCTGGAACGGCGTGAAGAAATTGAAAAAGAAAAACAAAAAGAATTGGAAAAAAAAGAAAGGCAAGAAACAGGCGCCAGCGTCAAAATACCGGCCAGATTAACTGTTTCGGAATTGGCTGATATTTTGGATATCCAAACTACTCGGCTGATAATGGAGCTGATGAAGAATGGAATTTTGGCGGCTAAAAACGAAAACATTGATCGCGATACCGCGGTTTTGATCGCGCAGGATTTGGGCTATCAAGTAGTGGAAGAAACAGAAGAGGACAAAAACAGCACGCCGGATGAAGACAGTTCCGTGCATGTGAGGAATTTGCAAGAAATTTTGGCTAATGAAAAAACCGATAAGCGTCCGCCGGTAGTGGTGGTGGTCGGCCATGTTGACCACGGCAAAACCAAACTGCTGGACGCGATTCGGCACGCTGATGTGGTTAGCAAAGAAGCCGGCGGTATCACCCAGCATATTGGCGCTTATCAAGTTGTTTGGAAAGATCCCAAGACTCAACAAGATTCTCCGCTTACTTTTATTGACACCCCCGGACATGAAGCGTTTACTGTTATGCGCAGTCGTGGCGCCAAAGTGGCTGATATAGCGATTTTGGTGGTGGCGGCTGATGACAGCGTCAAACCGCAGACAGTGGAGTCCATCAATATTATCAAAGCGGCCAAAATTCCGATGGTGGTGGCTATTAATAAAATTGACAAACCGGAAGCGGATGTGGAAAAAGTCAAAGTGGATTTGTCCCAGCGTGAAGTTGTCTGCGAAGAATGGGGCGGGCAAGTGCCAATGGTGGAAATTTCCGCTAAACAGAATTTGAATATTGATAAATTGTTGGACATGCTTTTGTTGGTGGATCAGTTAAATGCCGAAGATATTCAATCCAATCCCAATCGTCCGGCGGCCGGCACGATTATAGAAGCGCATGTGAACAGCGGACAGGGAAATGTGGCCACTTTACTGGTGCAGACCGGCACTTTGCGTCCTGATGATCCATTGGTGGTTAACGGCCGGATATTCGGCAAGGTGCGCGCCATGAAAAACGATCGCGGAGAAGATCTTAAAGAAGCCGGTCCTTCAACGCCGGTGCGGATACTCGGATTCAAAGTTTTACCGCAAGTGGGTGATGTCTTGGATGTGGGTTCGGCTCAAGGCGCTGAAAAAGTGGATGTCAAAGCGCAAAAGAGCCGGCAATCTCGGGCTGAACGCCATAGCACTATCCGCCATCATAGCGGTGACGAAGCTGAAGACAAAAGCCAAGTGCTTAATTTGGTAGTCAAAGCGGACACGCTTGGTTCATTGGAAGCGGTTATTTCTTCTTTATCCAAAATTGAGCATGAAGTCGTGGGAGTGCGCGTGGTTGGCAAGGGTCTTGGCAATATTACGGCTGATGATGTGGGCAAGGCTCAAGCGGCCAATGCTCTTATCTGCGCTTTTAATGTGAGCGCGCCTTTTGGCATTCAAGATATGATGAGAGAAAAAGGTCTTAAATTGGCTGAATACAAGATAATTTATGATTTAACTGATTTTATCAAAGCTGAATTAGGCAAGATGATTCAATCAGAAACAATCAAGGTGGATTTGGGCGTTTTGGAAATAAAAGCCATTTTTCATACGGAGAAAAATAAAATGATTATTGGCGGATTGGTCAAATCCGGCAAAATTGAGCTAAACGCTTTGGCGCGCGTTATACGGGGAGAAGAAGAAAAAGGCGTTGGCGTTATCAAAAGTTTGCAAATCGGCAAACAAAATGAAAAATCCGTGCCTGAAGGCACAGAATGCGGAGCTGAATTTGAAGGCAAGACAAAATTAATAGTGGGTGATCGTTTGGAAGCCTACAAAGAAGAAATTATAATTAAAAAAGCTAATTTTTAATATTAAGTTTAATTTTATGTCGCAGGTATTTAATAATGAAAATTTCAATCAAGAGGTTTTGGGTTCGGATGTGCCCGTATTTGTGGATTTTTGGGCGCCATGGTGCGGTCCTTGTCAAATGATGGGGCCGATTATTGATGAGTTATATGAAGAATATAAAAACAAAAAGGTTAAAATCGGCAAATGCAATGTGGATGAAAATAATGATATTGCCGCTCAATATAGCGTTATGAGCATTCCGGCTTTTAAAATTTTTAAAGGCGGTTCAGTAGTGGACGAAGCAGTTGGCGGATTGCCCAAGGAAAAATTAAAAGAAATGATTGATAAGCAGATATAATATTTAGACAGAGGCCACCAGCCTCTGTTTTTGTTTGATTTGATTTTTTGGGCGGTTTTGGGTAAGATAGGTGGGTGTGAAAGTGGCGATCAATTTTAAATTGCATGCCAAGTTATTAAAACTTTTTGAATAATCGCGTTTATGCCCAAATATGATTTTAAAGATATAGAGGCCAAATGGCAGAAGTATTGGCAGGACAATCAGACTTTCGTTGTTAAAGAGGACAAGAGTAAAAAGAAATTTTATTCTTTGATTGAGTTCCCTTATCCGTCCGGCGAAGGATTGCATGTCGGCCATCCGCGTCCGTTTACAGCCATGGACGTGATCAGTAGAAAAAAAAGAATGGAAGGATACAATGTGCTGTATCCGATCGGATTTGACGCGTTCGGGTTGCCGACTGAGAATTACGCCATCAAGACCGGCCGTTTGCCGGCTGAAGTGACAGCCGAGAACATCGCCAATTTTACTCGCCAACTGCAAATGCTGGGGTATAGTTTTGATTGGTCGCGAATGGTCAATACCACTGATCCGGCATATTACAAATGGACGCAGTGGATATTTTTGCAATTTTTCAAGCATGGTTTGGCTTACAAAAAAAACATGCCGATTAATTGGTGTTTGTCCTGCAAAATCGGACTGGCCAATGAGGAAGTGGTGGACGGACGATGCGAGCGCTGTGGCGGAGAAGTGGTTAAGCGCGACAAAGAGCAATGGATGCTGGCTATAACCAAATACGCGGAAAAGTTGTTATCCGGCTTGGACGAGGTTGACTATATTGAACGCGCCAAGATCCAGCAAGAAAATTGGATTGGACGCAAAGAGGGAATAAATATTGAATACGCGGTTAAGACTCAGACTGGAGAATTGCCGGAAAAAATTGCTTGTTTTACCACGCGGCCGGATACTAATTTTGGAGCGACTTTTGTGGTAGTGGCGCCGGAAAGCGAGTTTGTGCAAAAAAATATTGAGAAGTTTGAAAATCAACAGGAGATTGATCAGTATATTAAAGACGCCAAAAATCGGTCAGACATGGAGCGCATTGCCGAGGGTCATAAAAAAACCGGTGTATTTACCGGCTTGTATGCTATGAATAATTTGAACCAGCGTGAAATGCCGATTTATGTGAGCGATTTTGTTTTGGCAACAGTTGGTACCGGAGCGGTAGTGGGCGTGCCCGGACATGATTTAAGAGATTTTGAATTTGCAAAGACCAAAAGATTGGATATCGTGCGCGTTGTGGTTGGCAAAGACGGGGATGAATCGGAAATTACTCGGCCTGAACAAGTCCAAGAAGAAGCCGGCACTATGATCAATAGCGATTTTTTGAATGGCATGGATATTCATGAGGCTACGACAAAAATAATGGATTATTTGGAAGATAAAGGCTGGGGCAAAAGAGTGATTAATTATAAACTCCGCGACTGGGTATTTTCGCGCCAGCGCTATTGGGGTGAGCCGATTCCGCTGGTTAATTGTTTGGATTGTGGTTGGGTGCCAATGGATGAAAAAGATTTGCCCTTGGAATTGCCCAAGGTGGAAAAATACGAGCCGACTGACGACGGACAGTCGCCTTTGGCCTTGATGACTGACTGGGTCAATACTGTTTGCCCGAAATGCGGACAGCCGGCCAAGCGTGAAACCGACACCATGCCCAACTGGGCCGGAAGTAGCTGGTATTATTTGCGCTATATGGATCCGTATAATAACGAGGCGCTGGCCAGCCAAGAAAAAATGAAATATTGGGGACAGATTGACTGGTATAATGGCGGAATGGAACACACGGTTTTGCATCTTTTGTATTCTCGGTTTTGGAATCAATTTTTGTATGATATTGGCGTCGTGCCTTTTAGAGAGCCATACAAAAAACGCACTTCACATGGCATGATACTCGGTCCGGATGGAGAAAAAATGTCTAAATCGCGCGGTAATGTCATCAATCCTGATGAAATGGTAAAGAAATTCGGTTCTGACGCTTTTCGCTTGTATATCATGTTTATGGGTCCGTTTGATCAGGCCGTGATGTGGGATACCAACGGATTGGTGGGAGTGAAAAGATTTTTGGATCGGGTGTGGAATTTGCAAGAGAAATTGATTAGCGATGAGCAAACCGCGTCAATGCCTTGGGGAGAATTGGAATCTTTGCTTCATCAAACCATTAAAAAAGTCGGCGAAGATATTGATAATATGCGTTTTAACACAGCCATTGCCAAACTAATGGAGTTGGTCAATGAATTTTACAAGCATGAGCATGTTTCAAAATTTGAATACAGTATATTGATAAAATTATTAAGCCCGTTTGCTCCTCATCTGGGCGAAGAATTGTGGCAAAGCGCTTTGGGATATAAAAATGGTTTAGCTTACGAGCCTTGGCCAAAATATGATCCAAACAAGATTGTGGCAGACGAGTTTGTCTTGGCCGTGCAGATCAATGGCAAATTGCGCGACACTTTGCCGGTTAAGACTGGCATTACTCAAGAGCTGGCCATAGAATCGGCTTTGTCTTCGTTGAAAATACAAAAACATCTGGCTGGCAAAAAGCTGGTAAAAGTTATTTATGTGCCAAGCAAGCTGGTAAATATAGTGATTTAAACCGAATTTATTTTTCTTTTAATTTATAAATCTCAATGCTAACAACACTAACAAAAACGACGACAAAAAGTATTACCAATACAAAGTTGCTTATTGCCACCTTGGTTGCTTTATTGGCCGGTGGAGTCGCCTTTTTAGTTTCTCCGCCTTTAAAAGATAATATAGCTGAATCATTATCGGTTTTGGAATCAATTTTTGAAGGACGATTTAAAATTAACACAAATCTTAACGCGAAACTCAACACAGAATTAAATTGCCAAGACAACAAAGACGACGACAATGACGGCAAATTTGATTGCTTTGATACTGATTGCCAAAAATGTGACGATAACAACGCCGATACTATAGATTATTGTTCGGAGAGTTGCCAGCATATTGATCTTAACAAAGAAATAGGCGTTAAGCCCAGCGAAATAATTTGCGCGAAGGTTTTTTCTGGTTCAGATACAAGCGGAACGAAAATTCCAATAGTTTTTGTAGCTGATGGATATGCGACTCAAGATAGTTTTGACAGTAAAATTGTTTATGGCGACTTTGACCCGCCTAATTTATATGGCATGCCAAAGAACCGCAATATAAAAGGCTTTGATTTGTCAGTTCAACAAGAGTTGGACAAAAATGGCATTGGCTTGTTTGGGCTGGAACCATACAAAACCAATAAAGAAAAATTTGACGTTTACACTTTGAAATCCGCTATTTCTTGGGGATGCGGCGAGGCGGGAAGTAACATCCAAAGCAAAAATTGCCCGCAAGAAACAATTAGAAAAATAATTAAGGCCGAATGCCAAATTTATAATGTCCAGCCATACATTGTGGCCTTAAATATTAATAACTATGTGGGATTAGGCATGGGATCATTTACCTATGCCATGGGCAATGCTTTTACTCATGTAGCGCACGAATTTGGCGGCCATTCTTTTGTTGGCTATTTGTGGGATGAATACAATAAAAGTATTGGCGGTAATGTATATTTTACTTATTCTAACGCAAATAATTATGGAGACGCGGGCTGTACTAATTGGTGTGGCAGTATTGATAAAAATTCCGCTTGTTATTCCCACTATCAAACTTATCAAAATTGTTTAAAAACTAACACGTTTAATTATTGCTTTAAACAAGCTTCAAACAATTATTACAACGCCACAGGCAAAGGATTTAAATCTGACTGTAATATTGGCAAAAATTGCCTTGGATCAACTGGCTGTTATTTTGGTGTCAATCTTTATAGGCAGATGAATAATGATGTTTTGCGTTGGCATTGGTATGGCGCCGGATTTAAAATGCCGACTATAAGCGATGATGTGTATTACAAAAAACTAACAACCATAACAGACAATAATGTTAAAAAAACTATCATACTTAATCCTTCATTTCCAATTGAATCAAATTATTATTTTGATAATGATCTGGATCCGCTTGAGAATGATTGGTGGACCGTGCGTTGGGATCATTTGGATGTGGAAGGCTGTCCCAAATGGTGCGCTGGACTGGACACAAAAAGCCAATGCTACCCATATTATCAAGAGTTTAAACAATGCGCGGAAAACAAACTCAAAACAACCACTTCAACTTTTACGCAAGCAAATGACTGTTGGCAACAAGTGTCAGCGAAATATAAAAACAGCACTGGTAAAAATTTAGTTGATGGTTGCGCTCTAGGTTTAAACTGCAAAAACAACGCTCAGTGCGTTTGGCCAGGCGGTGGATTGGTTTATCCTTACGCCACTTTTAGAAAAAATATTGCCATGCCGTATTGGGGTTATGGGGCATATAGCGAAAAAATAATTAAAGATACCATAGACACGTTATTTGCCAAACAAAATCGGCTCTATGTCAACATTGAAGCGATAAAAAAATCTGACCCAAAAATTTGTTTTCAACTTCATGAGGATCATTTATCGGATTGTTTGTTCAATATTTCCAAAACATTAAGCAAACCGGCTGATTGCGCGCTTCTAAATTTGAATATCAATAAAAAAATCTGCGCGACTGATAATAATTTAATGCTTAAATGTACAGACTATCCGCAATACAATACAAAAATATCAGAATATTGCTATTATCAGGTGGCGGTAAAAAATAATGATTCATCTTTATGCGCTAAGTCAGCTCTTAATAAGAATTTGTGTTATGAAGAAATCGGCATCAAGACCAATGATATAAGAAAATGCGCATTAATCTCTGCGTCCAATCCGGGAGAAAAAGACACTTGTATCTGGACGATTATCGGGCAAACCAAAAATATAAAAGATTGCGCCACTAACCAGATTTATCCTACGTCGCAAGATAGTTGTAAATCTTTAGTCGCGTTAACCGCTGGCAAAATCGGAAAGATAACCGACTGCAAAAATTTGCCTGAGCGAAAATATCAAGAAGAATGTTATATAGAAGTTGCTGGAGTAAATAAAGATATTAAAATTTGCGATAATAATATCAGCGACGCTTACAATAAAAAAGCATGTTATCAGAAGGTAGCCAAAGCCACTGGCGATTTTAAATTATGTGATAAGGCTGAAAAAATTGCCTCTGCCGGCATGGTTTTGGCCGGTGGAGGATTGACATACACCAATCTTGATTGGTGCTATATTGAAGCGGCAAAAACTTCCGGTAATATTAGTATTTGCCAAAAATTATCTTATAAATCGGGATGTATAAATGAAGTGGCCAAAGCTAAAAAGGATTCAAGTTATTGCGATAAAATCGGCTCGGGTGATATACATAATGTGGCAAGTTGCAAATTGGGCGTGGAATTGGAAAAAAACAAGTAAAAATTTCTATTTTTTTGATTTGCTTTTTAGCTTATTTTATGCTAAAATAACTTTGTATGAACAATTGGAGCGTTGATTTGTCACAACTAAAAAAGCATAAAAAACAATATGATATCTGGGAGTTAGAACAGCTGATTAATTTTGGTTTGGGTAAAAAAAAATTGAATGGAAAAAAAGTAAAAAAATATTGGCCTCTTCTTAAACTTGATCCGCATAAGAAAAAATTTATTGAATTCTTGCTATGGGCATAAAAACTGTCTTAAGTAAAAATCAACAAAATATTTTACAAATATTAGCTCGTGAACCGATTATTTATAAAAATTTTTGTCTGACGGGTGGAACGGCTTTGGCTGAATATTATTTATTGCATCGCTATTCCGAAGATTTGGATTTTTTTTGCGCGCAAGAAATTGATCCGCAAAATATCAGCACGCTATTAAAAAAGATTAAAACACAAACCAAAATAACAAAAATAGAATTCCAACAAAGTTTTAATCGAAATTTATTCTTTCTTCACCTAAAAGACGAGGTGATTAAGACCGAATTTACCTACTTTCCTTTCGCTAAAATTGAAGAAGGATCAAAAATTGGTAAATTGCCAATTGAAAGTTTAACTGACATTGCTGTCAATAAAATATTCACTATCTATCAAAACCCTCGCTCCCGAGATTTTATAGATTTATATTTTATTATCCAGAAAGAAAAATTTAAAATAAACGAACTGGTTAAAAAAGTCAAAATTAAATTTGACTGGCATGTAGACCCAATCCAATTAGGATCGCAATTTTTGAAATCGGAAATTTTAAAAGATTATCCAAAGATGATCAAAAAGATAGACAGCTCTGAATGGATAGACTATTTTAAGGAGCAAGCAAAAGAATTAAAGGATGATATTATTGTGTAATTAATTTTAGTTGATTCATGTTAATATTATCCGGCGTTATATTTTTTATAAACAAAAGCAATATCGTTATTTAAACCGAATTTATTTTTCTTTTAATTATATTTCATCTATCTCGTGCTAGGATACCGGCATGAAGGAGGGGACCCTTTCGGCAATCTACAATTCCCGTTCAAAAACATTTTTATCACTTTGTCTGTGTTTTGTCGGCGGGATCACTTGGGCATCGGCGTTTGATATAGGACGGCGCGGTTTGCTTGTTATCTATGGCCTGTTATTGGCAAGCGGTTTGCTGGTGGCGTTGGCGTGGATTATTAAGCGAAAGCTGATATTTATCCATGGGAAATTATTAGCTTCATTGCCTTTTTTAGGCCTGTGTTTGTTCTTTTTCAGCTTAGGTTTGTGGCGTTATGCGTTGTCCAAGCCTTTGCTTAATCGCCAGCATATTGCTTATTTTGCTGGCGCGAATAAGACGTTTGACGCTCAAGTGGTTGCCGAGGCGGATGTTCGTTTAGGTTATGTAAATTATATTGTCCAGCCGGTTGAATATTACGGGCGTGTTTTAGTCAAACAGCCTTTGTATCCGCGTTATTCAGTTGGCCGGTATTTATCCGTCAAATGTTGGCTGCAAAATCAAATTAATACTGATTCAGACTTTAATTATATCAAATATTTAGCGCGTCAAAGAGTGTATGCCACGTGTTCGTTCGCGCAGATAAATGAAATAACAGCCGGCCGGTTGGAAAAAAAACAGACCGCTAAGATTGTTTTTTTTCATTGGATATTTGGTTTAAAAGATAAAGTGGCCGAAAGGATCAACCTGCTTTGGAGCGAACCACAGAGCAGTTTTATGGCCGGTCTGCTGTATGGCAGTCGGGCCGGTTTGCCCGCGCAATTGTCTGAAGCGTTTAATCGCGCCGGTCTGACGCATATCATTGCCATTTCCGGCTATAATATTTCTCTGATAACAATCGGTTTGATGTCAGTCATGACAACTGTCGGACTACACCGGCGCCGGGCTTTTTGGCTGTGTCTCGCGGTGGTGATTGTTTTTGTTATTTTCACGGGCGCGTCCGCTTCGGTTGTTCGCGCCGGCCTGATGGGGATTTTGGTTTTAATCGGACAATATTTGGGCAGACTGTCTAGAATTTTTAATACCATGATTTTGGTTTTGGTTGTAATGCTGGCTGTCAATCCCATGGTTTTGTTTTGGGATGTTGGTTTTCAATTGTCTTTTTTAGCTACTTTTGGGCTGGTATATATTTCACCGTTTATTGTTGATTGGCTTGGTTTTGTCAAAATCAATTGGTTGATTCAAATGCTGGGGGCTACTTTGTCCGCCATTATAGCCACCTTGCCTTTGATCATGTTTCAATTCGGCCGATTGTCTTTGGTCGCGCCCTTGAGCAATTTATTGGTATTGTGGATAATCCCTTTTTTAATGCTAATCGGATTTTTGGCTCTTTTAATTTCGTGTTTTAGTTTGCCGGCCGGTTTGATTTTGTCCGCTCTTGCCCAAATCGGGTTGAATTATGTTATAATTATTGCTACATACTTGGCCGGTTTTTCTTGGTCGGCAGTGGATATCAAAATTTCTTTAGGACTGATGATCGGCTTGTATATTTTATTATTTTTTGCAATAGTGAGAAAATTAAAATAATTAGTTAGATTATCCCTGAATTATATCTTTTTTTCGTCACGTGGATTTTGTCCAGCGACAAAATCCACTCAAACGCTCGGCGAAAAATTTTTCTTTCAGAAAAAACCGTGCTTTTTCGCCTCGCGAGGACTCCAAAAAGATATAATTCAGGGATAATATACATCAAATATGTCAAAAAAATCCTTGCAAATTTTGCCGGCAAAAACCGGCTACAATGAAATCGCCAAGCAATATAAAGCCATGCATAATTACTTGGATGAATTTGAACAAGATAAATTAATTCCTCTATTGGGCGATATCGCCGGTCTGGAAGTTTTGGATGTGGGCGCCGGTTCGGGCCGGCTACTTAATCGCTTGCTTAAAAAAGGCGCTAAAATAACGGCGCTGGATAGCAGTAAGTGCATGCTCAAATTGATTCGGCCTCAAATTAAAGACCAACTAAAAGAAATCAAAATCGGTCAGGCTGAAAGCCTGCCTTTTATTGATCAAAGTTTTGATATTGTTTTGGCTGTTTTTTTAATAGTCCATCTCAAAGATCCGAGCGTATTTTTGCGAGAAGCTTGGCGAGTTTTGCGTCCGGCCGGCCATTTGCTTATTACCAATGTCAATCAAAAAAAACCGGTGGCAGTGGACATTGCTCAAGGCCGAGTGGCTGTGGAATCTTTTTATCACCGTCCGTCCGATATTTCCGATCAAGTGGTCCAAGCCGGCTTTGATATAGAAAAAGATTTTTTGATTAAAGAAAAAGAGATTTGGATCAATCAAATAATTTTGGCAAAAAAATAGTAAGGGAAATAATAAAAAAATAACAGGAGGGTAAATATGAAAAGGTGGGCGCTAATATTATGCTTGATAATTTTAGGTTGTTTGGGTTTGATTTTTTATTGGCGCCAGATCGCGCTAAATAAATTCAAAGTGGTTTTTTTCTCTATTGGTCAAGGCGATAGCGCTTTGATAAATTTTAGCGACGGCCAAAAAATGCTGGTGGATTGCGGGCCGGACAGCAAAATTTTAAATAAGCTGGGCGAGCGGATGCCTTTTTATGATCGGACGATTGATTATTTGTTGATTACGCATTTTGATTTGGACCATTATGGCGGGTGCGTGGATGTTTTGCGCCGTTATTTGGTGCTTAATATTATTACCAACGGCCAAATCAAGCCAACTGATAAATATTATCAGTCTTTGGTTGATTATGCCGGTCAAGAAAATGCCAAGCAAATTGTTATAGATAAACGCCAAAATTGGATTTTTGGTTCCGCGCGAGTGAATTTTATCTGGCCACAGGCTCAATACGCGGATGACTTTAAAAACGATGGCAACAACCAATCCATTGTTTTTAAGCTGGAAAATGCCGGTCGGAGTTTGTTGTTTGTCGGCGATTTGGAGGCGCCGGTAGAAGAATTTTTAGTTGAAAAATTTTGTCCGTCTGTTGGCGTTTGTCCGATTTTACAAGCGCAAATATTAAAAGTTGGCCATCATGGCAGTGAAAGTTCCAGTTCAGAGATTTTTTTACAGGCCGTTCGACCTCAGACAGCTGTCATTTCTGTCGGTCAAAATCGTTTTGGCCATCCGTCTTTACGAGTTTTAACGAGGCTGGAGCGCGTTGGCGCAAATATTTGGCGAACTGATGAGCAAGGGGATTATGAGTATAATTAAATTGATTGTCCCACCAACGTGATAATGTCATAGTACAGCCAAGTTAAAATGTCATACCTAGTATATAATGAAATGGTTAATCATTAACCGTTTCAAGTATGACAGCAGAATTTACTATGACTCAAAAACAGCTAGATCGCTATGATATTATCAAGCGTCTAATCAGAAGAGAAATTAAC
>Ga0210057_1008223_pt1 | contig 12403 bp, 12 predicted proteins | sample CryGeyCG2114_010_2_FD_183968 | JGI IMG/M metagenome (GOLD analysis project Ga0210057, IMG submission 183968) | Groundwater microbial communities from aquifer - Crystal Geyser CG10_big_fil_rev_8/21/14_0.10 (SPAdes) (version 2) | ecosystem: Environmental > Aquatic > Deep subsurface > Groundwater ... | reverse complement strand
CTAGGTGGTCGAAGCGGAGGACCATCCCCCGTCGACCTCTAATCGGGATGCAGGATCTTGATGTCCGAGAAGGCCGCCTGGCCCAACTCGTAGGCGCACTGGGCGATCTCGTCGGTCCCGATAGGCTCGCGCCCTTCGGGACACCCCGTGGTGGTGAGGCTCAGCGACTGCTGTCGCTGGCCCGGCGGAATTCCCGTGACGACCGTGGTGGTCGCCAGGGTGGGGAGGGTCTCCATCGCTCCGGTCCGCACGACGCCCTGGCCGGGCATGTACGTGACCGTCCCGGGGGCGTAGCCACCGACCGAGGTGGAACCGTATCCCTGGACGCCGTAGCCCGCGGTGAAGCGAGTGTCCCGCGTCTGCAGACTGGTCGCCATGCCGTTGTCCATCGCCGTCTCGGCGAGGTCGTAGGGACGCTCGTTGCTGGCGTCCAGCACGGTTGCGGCCCCACGGGCGTGACCGTTGTAGGTCACCGTGGTGCCGTCCTCGAGCGACTTGTGCACGGTCGCACAGCCGGTGAGGGCCAGGGCGACCAGGATCAGGATGTTTCGCATCGTTCACTCCTCATGCCAACTCGTCTGTATGACTGCTAGCTCTAGATTGATTTCTCCCACAATCAGAAACGTGTTTACCCATAAACAAAGGGGTTAACCTATCTCCAATTGCGAGAGAAATCACTTGAATGAACGGTAAAAGATACCATATTTTGGGGGTTTTGTCAATAGAAACAGGCCAAAAATGAGGTTTTTCCAAATAGAAAAGCGGTACATCAGAGATGTACCGCACGTGTCCTCCTCAGAGGTCGTCGCAGGCGAACTTGGAGAGTCCGCCTCGGTCAGCTCGCGCGCAGAGCTCAGCGCGTGAGGGTCCACCGGGTGCCGGCGGGGTCGTGATGGTGATCGTCTTGACCGGCGCAAGGGGCGTCGGAGTCGCTCCACAGCCAATCGCACCTGAGCGATGAGCTTCGCTGAGGATGAGCAGAACGCCCAGCGCGAGCACCAGGGTGAGGACCCACCTGGCCGGGTTCTTCACCGCAGACTTCATGTCTGGGAGCAGTTCGCTCCGGGACAGCACCCAGCCCGCGAACAGGGCGCCCAGGGCGAGCAGGACGAGGAGTCCGTACCAGTGCCCAGAGACCGACGAGTAAGAACCGGTCGCCCAGTCCAGAATCGCCTTCCCTTCCGTCGGGTTACCCAGATAGGCCCCGTAGATGTACGCAATCGCCAAGGGGAAGGCCCCAAAGACGAGCGTGATGATCCACGAAGCGCTCTCGACCGACTGCTCCACCTTGTAGCGGAAGCCCGAGTCGATGCGGGCGAATTGCATGCCGGTCGTCACACTGACACCCGCCAGGATCATCACTCGGAAGAGTGGATCCAGGTTGAGCGCGACGGCGTAGAACTCCATCCCGCTACAGACCACGAGCGCGAACGCCACGATCTTGCGTCCGACGGAGGACAGCCAGTCCGTCTTGAGCCCCGGGAAGAGGCCGTTCAAGAAGCTCGTCGCCGTCTGGAAGATCGGGAAGAACCACGTCGGGACGTAGGCGACCCAGCCAGACCCGAAGGTCAGCCAGAGCGCCACGGCCTTGGAGTCGACCGTGTGGCCGAAGTAGAGCGTCGTCCCCGTCACCGGGGTGAAGACGCCCTGGATGAACATCAGTACCGACATGAACAGCAGGAGGGTGGCGCCGACGATCGGCAACCAGATGACGGACGTCATCCACAGGACCGCGATGCTCACCCGCAGTCCGCTGACACCGCTGGCCGAAGCCGAACGGCGAACATCGCGGACAGCACGCAGGATCTTGCTGAGCTTATCCTGGTCTCCGTAGAGGAAGATGTCGATGGCGTCGTGGAACTCCTGGACGGCCGAATCGGGGAGATAACCCGGCTGGGCTCCTCCCTTGATCCGATCGAACAGCGCCATCCCGACCATCTGGTTGACCCGGTGGGGCGTCGGCTGACGCTCCATCATGCGCGTGACGAGCGCTTCGGAATCCTCCCGGTCCAGCCAGTCCGAGCGACCAGCGTTCTGAGAGGCGCGACGCGTGCGCACGTACGCACGGAACACCGCCCAGGTCTCGGGCGAGACCTTCTCGTCCCAGCTCTTGGGCGGAGCGAACTCCGACCGCAGAGCATCGACGACGTCCTGCCCGATCTCGTCCCCCCCCTCGACCAGCTTGAGCCAGTCTTGGAAGGAGTAGACCTGCCAGGGCGCCGTGGGAGCGATCTCCTCGGTCTTGCCCTGCTGTCCGCGTCCCCCGCCGGTCTTGATGACCTTCTTGGGGTTGTCACAAATCCAGCGTTCTGCAAATGTGACGAACTTCCGGCTCAAGACGCGCGGAGCGCCCTGAGGGGTCAGGAGGACCGATCCGGTGTCACTCATCTTCACGGGGAAGAATGGTTCCATCCCGAAGTGGTCGGGCACCACCACCACGTAGTCCATGTCGGCCTTGCGGTCGGCGGGGGCGCTACGCTGGGTGGTGATCACGCCGTCGATCTTGTCGTTGGCGATCTGCTCGAGCACGTCGGCGGTTGCGTCACTCGTCGCGACCAGGCCAGGACCGACCGTCTTGAGGACCTGTCGAAGGGCGATGATCTGGGGACGGTTGTCCCCCGGCCACAGTTCTCCGGCGTGCCGGCTCAGAAACTCTCCGGCCTCGTTGAAGAGTGCGTGACCGACCAGTCGGTGGCCCGGAATCGACATGATGGCCTTGACGACCATCTTGGCCGTCTGGTTCTCGTCGAGTCCGGTCGTGAGAGCCTGCTTGATGATGGGCTCACTGACTTCCTCGATCTTGCGCTGGAACGCCGCCTTGGCGACCGCTTCGAAAATCTTTGCCATGGTTCCTCCATGTGCGACTCATTGAGCCGACTTGTGCAGTTGTGGGGTACGAAGTACTTCATCCAGCCCATCTCCTTTCGGAAACAAGCCAAACAAAGCAAAAGACCTTCTCTAGTTGGCATGAAGCCGCACATAGAAGAAGGTCATTTTTTACGCTATTTCTTGGTTTTTGTCAACCGTTCATGGTGTCAGTCCGTGACAAATTCAAGCTCAGAAAACGACTGTTTATTCTTGATCGCCTTTGTTATAAGGATTCGATCACGATTACGGTTCAACAGGACCCCTCCAACCACTCGCTTATTGCGCTCGAAAACCTGCGTGATTCCACCGGATTCCAGTGATCCAACCACATAAACTTCATCTGCCTCTGACACTTCCACATCTCCAAGAAAAATGGCCTCAAGCCCAAACACGTTAATCGAGTACGAGCTCACAAGTTCAAACGGAACCTGCTCTCCAGACATCACTTTTGCCACGTGACGTCCCTGACTCATCGCATTTTGCCAGTTCATAATCACGAGCTGGCGACCGAGCACGACATCCTTGAACTCCGCCACGTCACCCGCCGCAAAAACGTCAGGGACATTTGTTTGTAAAAATTCATCCGTCTTAATTCCCTTCCCGATCTCAACACCCGCATCCGCCAGCCACGTAAAATCAGGAACGACACCAATCCCAACCCCAAGAATCGAAACCTCCTGTGTTCCCTCCTCTATCACAAAACCTTTCAACTCTTTTTCTCCAACAAGATCTTGGAGGTTTGAATGTGTATGAAGCTCAACTCCTCCCTCGACCAGCACCTTGTTTACCAGCTCCCCTGCTTCTGGAAGCAACGCGCGTGACCAGAACCGGTCTCCTCGAAACGCCAGCGTGATCGGAAGTCCAAGCTCTCGAAAAAGTTCGAGGTACTCGCACGCAATAAATCCACTTCCATAAATCCCCATACGAGCCCCCTTCTTTTGTTCAGACAAGAGTTGCAACAGATGATCCGCATCATCAATCGTTCGCAAATAGGAAACCCCCCGAAGGTCAACGTCGAGCGGTCGTGGAGCTGTTCCCGTAGCAATCAGTAATTTGTCATAAGGGTACTCGCGCCCGTTTGAAAGCCTCACAAACTTATTCTTCACATCGAGATGCTCAGCAATCGTCCCTGGAAGCCACTCGATCGTGTGCTGATGGTACCAATCTTCTTGTTTCAAAAAAACACGCTCACGAGGAACTTTGCCTTTCAGGTAATGTCCAAGTAAGACGCGTGAATACAACGGATGCTGTTCTTCATCAACAATCGTAATCTCAGCCTTGGCATCGCTCTTCCGCAATGCTTCTCCTGCGGTCATTCCCGCAATCCCTCCGCCAATAATCAAATACCGCATAGCCTAAACATCTGGAAATAACTGAGTCCCTTCTTCATCAAAAATGAAGATCGCAAGCGTTGGGCAGGACTGCGCTCCAAGAATGATATTTTCCATTTCGTCTTCCGTGACCTCAAGCCAGCGCTCATAGGTTGAACCACCGGGTTCTTCCCCATGATCAAGAACCCATGCTTTGTTCTCATCATTCATTTGGAATGTTTCTGGAGCAATGGTGACACACGATGCAGCACCGATACACAGATCTGGATCAACTTGTACACGAATTTTTGGCATACCTAATTTTCAATAAATGAAATAGTCGTTAACTCAGGACACGTGTCTGCAACCAGCTCCTCAAGACTTTCCTTGTAGGACGACGAACACGCACATCCAGAACAAAATCCTGAGACACGGAATGTCACGCTCGGTGCATCCACTTCGACAACCTCGATGGATCGCCCGGCAGAATCGAGAATAGGTTTGAGATGCACAAGACGTGCCTCAAGACGTTCTTTGTACTCCATATTACCCGAAATACTTCTCTTTATAAAAACGAATGATCTCCTCAACGGCAGGAAGACATCCAGGATTTCCGATTCCCACCTTTGTTTTCTGCTGAACGAGCTCAAGAGTGTGTGCTCCTTCAAGAACAGCTTCCTCAATATCTTTGTCTGTCACTTTTGAAACAGGGTCGATGATACGAGACGCCTCAACAATGATTTTGTCGAACTGCTCGGTGCGACGATAGTAATCGTTGATAGCGTCACGCAGGGCTTTATCACACAACACAGAACAATGAAACTTTCGCTGAGGAAGGCCTCCTAGACGTTCCATGATGTCTTGAGGCTTGAGCGCTCGTGCTTCATCTAGAGTCATTCCACCATTCTCCGTGACCATCTCACTGGCCATAGAGGTGCTTGCGATCGCGCTTCCACATCCAAACGTTTTCCAACGAAATTCTGTGATGCGCTCAGTTTCTGGATCAACCTTCATCCACACACGCAACTCATCTCCACACGCAGGAGATCCAACCTTTCCAATCGCATTAAAATCCTCTTCGTGGGCATCCGCATGCATGAAGTTTCGTGGATTGAAAAAATGATCTTTGACCACGTCTGTATAAAACCAAGACTTTGCATTGTCTGCCGTCGTAACATCTCCCTGTGTTCCTTTTATCGGTTCTTGTTTATGGCTCATACAAAATATTTTTCATCAACGCGCACTGGACTAATAGATCGAAGTTTTTCGACAAGTGGAGGAAGAACTTCAAGAACGTAGGCAAGATCTTCTTCGGTTGTGCTGGCTCCAAGACTAAAACGAATAGATCCATGAGCTACCTCATAAGGAAGCCCGAGCGCCAAAATCACATGGCTTGGATCCAGACTTGCGCTCGTACAAGCTGATCCTGTGGAGGCATACACTCCTTCGGCATCAAGATACAGAATCATCGCTTCCCCCTCGATATCCATGATCGAAATATTAACGTTATTGGGGAGTCGTTTTGTTGGATGTCCGTTGAGACGTGTCTTGGAAATGCGCGATTGAATCCCTTCGATAAACGCGTCGCGCAACTTCGCCAATCGCACAGATTCTTCTTCACGGTTGGCCTGTGCGAGCTCGAGGGATTTTGCCATTCCCATAATGCCAGCCACATGTTCTGTTCCTGGACGAAGCGCACGCTCCTGGGAGCCTCCAAACTGAAGTGGTTGAAGTTTGATCCCTCGTTTGAGATAGAGAAGTCCCATCCCTTTTGGACCATACATCTTCGAACCATTGAGCGTAAGCATGTCCACATGGAGCTTCTCGACATCAAGATCAAGATACTCAGGTGTCTGACAGGCGTCCGTATGAAATTTGAGAAAAGGTCGCTTATGTTCGTCTCGCCATTTCTGAATCATGTTTCCCATGTCCGCAATCGGCATAATGGTTCCAATCTCGTTATTCGCATACATGATCGAGACAAGAATGGTGTCTTCTCGCAGAACCTTCTCGACCTGATCAACAGAAATGAGTCCCTCTCGATCTGGTTCAAGATACGTGACCTCAAACCCTTCCTTCTTTTCGAGATGAATCATGGCCTCTAACACAGCGTGATGTTCGATGGTTGTGGTGATGAGATGCTTCCCCTCCTGTTGATTCTTTCGAGCATACCCAAGGATGGCAAGGTTATCCGATTCTGTTCCGCCTGACGTAAACAAAATCTCATCCGGTCGAGCATGAAGGATTTCAGCGATTCGTGCACGAGCCGTATCGACATCATCCTTCACGATTTTACCTATGGAGTGAAAACTGGAAGGGTTTCCGAATTTCTCCCCAAGGTACGGCAACATCACCTCGCGTACAGCTGGGTGGAGAGGGGTTGTTGCTGCATGATCTAAATAGACTTCTCGTTTCATAGTTCGACTGGCTCACTACAGATAATCGAACGGAGCGTAACAAAAAAAGACTCTTTCTTCAAGCCTTTTCCCTTAGATCTTATTCTAAAACATCATCATCGTTGAATTCACTGTACAACTCGGGATCTTCTAAATAGCGCTTAAAACAGCGCTCTGAACAAAACGTAAGGACCTTCTGATCATATTCATTCGTAAATGCCTTACTTAAATCAAGAATGGGAGACTGACAAACATCACACTCATCAACCTGATCACTAAGATGAAGTTGTTCTGGATGATCCATATGCATCTATCATACCTCCACACCAAAGTAGGAAGCAACCAATCGCCCAATCACGTATCCGATCCCTGCTGCTGCGAGTGAGACAGCCATCATTTCTAAGCCACTTTTTACTTTTGACGTCTTTGTGAACGAAGCTGCCCAAAATCCAACAAAGAACAGGATAGTGGCCGTCAAAATAATGGCCGGAAGAACAGCTTGATGAACAGGAAGGATGAAGTAAAAGAAAAGTGGAAATATTCCCCCAATCAAATAGAACGTCCCCATCACAATCCCCGCTCGAATTGGATGAGATACCTCCTCATGGGTTTCAAGGCCTTTCCTCTCGTGAAATAACACCTCTGCCTCACGCGCATGCTTTGTCGAGAGGTAACTCCCCGCAGACATAGACGTTGCTTCTGAAAAAAGAATGACGAGTCCAGATAAAATCACGACATAGGTGTTTTGTGTTCCGACAGCTATCCCGGTAATCGCTCCTAAGGTAGACACAAGAGCATCCTCAAGACCGAACACGATTTCACGCATCGAATCTACAATCTCATGTCGAAGTGTTTTCCCATCCATACACACCTATTATATACTGAGATTGACCATAAATAAATTTCGCTCTATGAAAATCCCTGAACCCCTCCATTCATACGACAAAGCAACCCTCTTGGTGATGACCGATAGTGAACACGCGAAGCCCTTTCTCCTGAAGGATCGAGATATCACTCCGTTAGAAGAAATCAACATTGATTTTCCTCCAAAGGACAACGAAGATTGGCGAGAAGCTGACACGATGACCCCAGGAGGAATCCACTCAGCCCACACAGAAGAAAAACTTGATACAGAAAAAGTCCGACGCTTCTCACAGATGCTTGCAAACATGCTTCAAACGCTTCTTCAAGACGGCGTCTATGAAGAACTTATCCTTACCGTTCCTCATGAGCACGTAAACGAATTTGTCGAGGCATTGCACAACGATGTGCGCGCACGATTGACCATGACCATTCCAAAACTCCTGACAAAAGAACCTCTTCTGGAGATACTCGAAAGGGTTCAAAAAGAAGCTTAGATAAAAGAACGGCTTATGCCGTTCTTTTATCTTGCTCAGAAATCCATCCGTCCAAAAGATCTTCGAGTGAGAGCCCTCCAGTAGAAATGGCTTTTGGGGTAAGTGACTCGCTGGTGAGTCCTGGAATCGTATTGATCTCCAAAAACCAGATACCCCCTACGTCATCAACAATCATATCTGTGCGAGAAAGATGCCGTGCCCCAATCAATGCATGAACACGCAGACCCAGGTCCTGCAACTGCCCTGCGAGCTCCTTCTCAATCGGAGCAGGGCATAACTCCTCACACAGCGTCGGATCATACTTACTTTCATAATCGAAAAATTCATTCTTTGAACGAATCTCGATGACGGGAAGGGCCTCTACCTCCCCCTCCCTTTCAATAACGGCCACAGTGAATTCCCGTCCCTGAATGAAATCTTCAACAAGAACTTCTTTCTTCTCTGCGAGCACTTCTTGCAGAGAAGCCTCATCGTGAATGATCTTCACACCAAATGAACTTCCGTCACACACAGGTTTCACAACAACAGGATGTTTCCATGTAAAAACATCTCCACCTTTCACCACAGACCATTCAGCTGTTTTTATCCCTTCACAAGAAACCAGTTTCTTGCACATGGCTTTATCCATTCCAATGGCATGAGCTTCAACACCTGAAAAAATATACGGAACTCCTAATGCTTCTAGAAATCCCTGAATGACCCCATCCTCTCCTCCCTTTCCATGAAATATCGGCACGGCCATGTCGAACGCTAATCGGGACTCCACAAAACGATCGATGTCTTTTGGAAAATCAAATACCTCAACCTCAAAACGAGACAGTAATGCCGTTTGAACATTCTTCGCAGATAACAGTGCCACTTCGCGTTCGGCACTTTCTCCTCCCGTAAGGAGGGCAATTCGCTTTTTCATATACGTAGATCGTACACGACCCCTATACCGTTGCAACCATAGTTGATTCCGATTGATTTGTTTGTTATTCTCTCGTGCAGGTGGCCACGTGGCGAATTGGGAACGCAGGGGTCTGCAAAACCTCGATGAGCCGGTTCGATCCCGGCCGTGGCCTCCAACTAAAAAGAATGGGGTAACAATCTCATTCTTTTTAGTTGGAGATCTTGGTCATAGCATGAACCAACCGGTTCGATGCTGGAGAGAGTGAGTGGAATGAAAACAATCACGAAGACACAAAACTGTCCTTTGTTGTTTTGCTGTTTGAGTGATTGTTTTCATTCCCGAACGAACGAGAGCAATATCGTTTACGCTCAGCGGAAACGATATCCCGGCCGTGGCCTCCAATGAAAAAACAGTGGAATGAATCCACTGTTTTTTAGGTGTTTAAAATACCTCAATGGTGACCTGTCGCTTAAGTCCGAATTCTTTCGCATCAGCGAGATCCTTCATCCAGATATCCATTTTATAATCATAACGCGCATTCATACGATCCTCTACATAGAACACACGATCTCCATAAAGTTCAGGAATCTTCACACGCGTTCCCAAAGGAAGAAAGTTTGCTGCGACAACGTTCTCAATATTACGTTCACACACATCAAGGCCAGATGCGGTAATACATGGTGTGTCATCTGTCTGACCCACCTCTGAGGTATACGCCGTCATAGGGATCGTGTAATGACGTCGAGCCGGAGCCATATCTGAAACAGGCAATTGTCCGTATGCCTCCGTCTCATTTTGCATCGATGCAATAATCATGGAAACCGTCTCTGTATTGAGGCCCATCTCTTGAATCTCTATATCCGCGTTCGCAAGTTTTGGAAACAAAACGTAAGAGACGACGACAACCATAAAGGCTGCCATGGAAAGACGTTTTGCTTGAAGACGTAAAGGAAAAAGAAGTTTCTCAAACCGAACCCATCCCTGATAGAGAACGCTCAGAATGGTGCGTACGTACGCAAAATCTTCTTCAAATAATCTCTTTAATTGTGGAATGGTTTTATTCAACATACCCGGCACCTTCCTCCTACAGATGGCACTGGGCAAGCAAAATAAACCAATAATGAACCCTGAAAACAAAAGCACTTCCCTGGTAGGAAGCGCTCAAAGGGTACCATAAATATCCCTTTTTGTCAATACGATTGTAGGGGAACCCTTTATTATTCAACCGTCACGCTCTTTGCCAGATTTCGAGGTTTGTCTGGATCAAGTGATCTTGCGACCGCCATCTCATAGGCAAGTAATTGTGTTGGAATCACCGACAAGATGGGCTGAAGTTCTTCAAGGGTCTGAGGGATTTCGATGCACGCATCCACCAATGACCCAACAGATTCTCGATCTGTCGTAATGGCAATAATCATTCCCCCACGTGCCTTAAGCTCCTCAATATTCGACCAGGTTTTTTCAAACATCGAATCCTTTGGACACAACACGATTGAAGGAAATGATTTATCGATAAGAGCAATAGGGCCGTGTTTCATCTCTCCACTCGTGTATCCCTCCGCATGAACATAACTCACCTCCTTGAGTTTCAAGGCGCCTTCATACGCAATCGGCGCATGAAACTTTCGTCCTAAAAATAAGCAATGCTCCGTCGACCCTAAAGAAGTAACCGCCTCTAAAATCTGTTCTCTGTGATCAAGTATTTCTTGTACTTGCTTTGGAAGTTCTGCGAGTCCTGCAAGAAGCGCATGTGTCCTCTCGTGAACTCCACGAAGTTGTCCCAGATAGATGGCTATGAGCGTAAGCGTGGTGAGTTGACTCACGAAGGCCTTCGTTGATGCAACTCCCACTTCTGGCCCTGCATGGTTGTAGACTCCCGCATCGGTCTCACGGGCAATCGATGAACCAACGGTATTCACCAACCCAAGAGTGAGCGCGTGTTTGCGTTTTGCTTCCCGAATCGCTTCGAGCGTGTCTGCTGTTTCACCCGACTGAGAAATAGCCAACACGGCTGTTCTTTCAGAAATAAGCGGTTTGCGATAACGAAACTCTGAAGCAAGCTCTACCTCTACGGGAATCCCGGCAATCTCCTCGATCAAATACTCTCCCACAAGTCCTGCGTAGTACGCACTTCCACATCCCACAATGACGATCCGATCAATCTGTGCCAGACGATCCTGTATCCCCTCAAGACCCCCGAGAATACAACGACCATGAATCAAGTCCATCCTCCCTCGAAGAGAGTCCTCAATCACCTTTGGTTGCTCCATGATCTCCTTCAGCATGAAATGTGGATGTCCTCCTTTGGTTGTCTCCTCAACATCCCAATCAATTTTCGACTGACGACTCCCCGTCAACGCAGAAGGACTTCCATTGAGATGCACTCCTTCACTTGTCACAACCGCAATCTCCCCATCGTCTAAATAAATGACATCTTTTGTATACGCAATAAGAGCCGACGGATCTGAAGCAATATAATGCTCATCCTCTCCCACACCAATCACGAGCGGACTTCCCATGCGAGCCGCAATCAGTGTCTGAGGAACATCTTTTGAGACAACCACCAAGCCATAGGTTCCTCGAACATGAGCAAGGGTGTCTTCAACCGCTTGAAGGAGAGGCATCTCGTTCTTCATGCGCTCTTCGATCATGTGCGCTAACACTTCACTATCGGTATCTGATGAAAAGAGATGTCCCGTGCTCATGAGATCGGCCTTCAACTCCTGATAGTTTTCGATGATGCCATTATGAACAAGCGCGATCGATCCCGTGCAATCACGATGTGGGTGAGCATTCCGTTCTTCAGGAACCCCATGCGTGGCCCAACGGGTATGCGCAATACCGCATGTTCCGTGAGACTCAAAACGTTTTACTTTTTTCTCCAATTCTACAAGTTTGCCTTCTGCTCGAATCGTCGTGAGTCGTCCATTTTGGACACAAATTCCCGCGGAGTCATATCCACGATATTCGAGAACAGAAAGTCCATTCATGAGAATGGGGGTCGCTTGGCGAGAGCCAACGTATCCAACAATTCCACACATATACACCTATGATTTCACGTCCACAGACAAAACGATGAACATTCAGACCTGCATCTGTGGAAAACGAAAAAAATACCCGTAAAATTCGCATGAAATGATAAGGTCATCTGTCAAAATCTGTTCGACGATTCTGATTTACGGTACTCTAGACAGTGAATTCTATGACAAATCATCATTACAATAAGCAAGGTTGGAACAAAATACAGCGTTCTCGCCATAGACAAACTTTTTTCAATCGTCTGGGAATCAAAAATCTCAATACGAAAAACCTCCTTTTGCTCATCGTTGCTGTTGGATTTGCAGGATCCTTAGCGCTTTTAGGGTTTATGGCGTTCATCTCGCGTGATCTCCCAAACCCAAACTCTTTAACAGAACGCACCATTTCTCAAACAACAAAAATCTACGACAGAACAGGAGAACATGTCTTGTACGAAATCTTCGGGGACGAAAATCGAACCCTGATAAAGATGCAGTCTGGTTTTTGTGGAGATGGATCTGAGCTTGAACTTGATGCGTCTGGGATTCCTCTCTTTGCCGC
>Ga0210057_1008219_pt1 | contig 12409 bp, 10 predicted proteins | sample CryGeyCG2114_010_2_FD_183968 | JGI IMG/M metagenome (GOLD analysis project Ga0210057, IMG submission 183968) | Groundwater microbial communities from aquifer - Crystal Geyser CG10_big_fil_rev_8/21/14_0.10 (SPAdes) (version 2) | ecosystem: Environmental > Aquatic > Deep subsurface > Groundwater ... | reverse complement strand
TCACCATCACCAACCCCTACGCTCTCTGGGTGGATGCGGGCACCACCCAGCTGGACGGCGACTTAAACGTGGGCGGCGCCTCCACCTTAACCGGTACCCTCGCCGTCACCGGCGCCACCGACCTAAGCTCGACTCTGAGCGTCGCCGGCGACTTAACCCTCAACCTCGCCGGCACCGAGAACCTCGCCCTCACCCACGACCTGGCCGGCACCGTCAACCTTATCGAGCTAACCGCCACCCCCAGCGGCACGGCCGGCACGGCCTACGGCCTTGTCATCGACCAAGCCGACAGCGCCAACACCAATGGCCTAGACGCCGCCGTCGTCATCGACAACTCCGACACCAACCTGGCCATCACCGACGGCATCTTGTTCATCAGCGCCGGAGGCGGCTTCACCGACTTTATCGACACCCCCAGTAGCATCTTCAAGGTCGACGGCAGCGGCAACGTTACCCTCGTTGACCTAATCATCACCGGTGGCAACATCAACCCCTCGGCCAACCTCACCATCGGCGACAACGGCGACACCATTGCCATTGACGGCAGCGTCTGGGACATCACCGGCGCGGGCGTCGGCTCCGGCTTCACTCAATTTACCGTCGACAACCTAAGGCTCGACGGCAACACCCTCTCCTCCACAAGCGGCAACATCGTTCTCGACATCGTCGGCAACGACCTCGACCTTAATGGCGAGAACCTTGCTAACATCAACATCGCCGAGTTCAACGCCGGCGCCCAAATAGAAATCGACAGCAACGGCGAGGCCGCCTTTAACATCAACTCCGAGCACTCGATAGTCCTAAGGATTGACGACAACAACAACTCCACCGCAACCCTCGACGTCCAAAACGGAGCCGCCGCTACCATCTTCTCCCTCGACGAGTCCGGCAACCTAACGCTCGGAACAAGCGGCAACACCTACACCTTCAACACCTCCTCCGGCCCGACCCTGGCCGGTACCGCCCGCCCCACCAAGAAAATCACTCTCTCTCCCGAATACGCCGGAGCCGTCCTCACCGCCTTCCACGGCGCCGGCACCGACACCAACACAACCGGAACCCTCCAATCAGACGCCGAAACCACCGCAGCCAACAGCCTGCGCACCTACTACCAATGGGAGCGTACCAGCTCCACCCAGCACTTCTTCACCGTCGCCGTCCGCATAACCCTTCCCGCCGATTTCGACTCTTGGGCCACCACCAACGCCCTCCAAGTCAACTATGTTTCCGAAAGCGCCACCACTACGGAAAGCGACCTCGATGTCCGCGTTTATCTGGAAAGCGACTCGACCACCGCCGTCGCCAGCTCGACCGACAACTCCAGCACTTCCTGGACTACAGTTACCATAGACGACAGCGTCCTCGATGACGCCTCCGCTCCTGAATGGGACGCGGCAGGCGAAACCGCCGTCATTTACCTTAGGATGGGCTCACAAAACAGCAACCATGTACGAATTGGCGATATAGTTCTCAACTACCTAGGCAAGTTCTAAAATGCTAAATAGAAAAATGAAAACTAAATTGAAGCTATCCATCCACCTAGCCGCCAAGCTCCCAAGAATCGTCCTTGTTCTGGTTCTCTCCTTCTCTCTCATCACCAACCGCCTTTGGCACTCGGGCCTCCTCCAACTATTTAATCCTCCACCGGTCCAGGCCGGAGCCTCGACCACTACCACCACCGTCGCAACCAGTACCGACAACGGCTCAGGCAACAACAACATGTCCTGGACCAAGCGCAACTTCTACGACCCCAACAACGACCGCTGGCACATCCTCTATATCGACTCCCAGGGGGACATCCACTCGGCCTCGACCGCCGCCACTTCCGGCACCTCCTGGACCGACGGCATCGACATCGAGGGTCAAAGCTCGGCTCTTGACTACGACGACTTTAGCTGCGCCCTGGACGTTAGCGGCGCCAACACCTACCTCCACTGCTCCCACTCAACCGGATCCAACCATACCCTCCAATACACCCGCTGCGAGCTGACCGGCACCACTCCATTTATCACCTGCGGCTCCGACTCCACCATCTTCACCGCCGCCGACTCACTTGATGACGTCCGCTCCCCCAACGTCGCCGTCGACAGCAACCGCTGCGTCCTTATCTCCGCCTCATACCGCGACAATAGCGTGGTCGCCGCGGACGAGTGGCAAGTCTGGTTCTGGAAAGAAGCCGCCACCTGCGGCGACGGCACCTGGGGAGACGAAACCGGCTTCCCCAAGCAAAGCATCCAGGCAGAGACCGGCTACCAGAGGAGTTTCGCCTCCGGCATCAAGTCCTACGGCGACCTCGACGTCCAGGTCTACTACACCGATACCGACACCTCGGGCACCTTTCAGCTCGAAACCATCCACTTCGACGGCGATACCAACTCTTTCGGCACCCAACGCACTATCGAAAGCGACGTCGAAGCCACCACCGGCACCAATAACTTTGACTCCGTCATTTTTGGGGTAGAAAACGTCACCTTCGGCGCCGACGACACCACTACCGATCTAGACGCCTACATCATCAAAAGCAAAGACGGCACCCTCGACTCGCAAGTCAACACCGGCCTGACCTTTAATAATACTACCGAAATCGACTCCGGCAACGTCTCCGCCGTGGTCGACACCAAGTCTCCCGGCGCCGACAACATCTGGCTTTTTGCCACCGACAATACCGACGTCAACGACATCTACTACAACACCTCGATAGACGGTGGTGACACCTGGGGCACTCCCGTCTTGTGGGTAAACGACTTCGACGCCGGCGCCCCCTACACCCTCTCAACGGCTTTTAGTAGCGAAACCTGCGACATCATGCTTACCTGGGCCTCGGACGTCCTGGGCACAGTCAACATCAACACCAAGTTCATCAACACCGGCTGGTGTACGGACTTAACCCAAAACACTTACCGCTGGTACGTAGACAACGACGCCGCCAACCCCACAGACCCCTGGAGCAACGTCTCCGGCGTTGACCTTGCCGAAAACACCGCTATCACCGTAGTCCCCGCCCACTACGCCCCCCCAGACAGCACCGCCGAGATTAGGCTGCGCGTCAACATCACCACCGCCACCGAGGGCCTTCCAGCCAGTCGTAAAAAATTTCGCATCCAGTACAAAGCCGGCATAGACCAATCCTGCACCAGCGGCTCCTGGACCGACGTGGGCGCCTCGCAGACCTGGGAGTTTGCCTCATCCACCGTGACCGACGGAGCAACGGTTACCAACGTCCTCACCACCAGCGACGTCGCCGGCCACTACGCCAAAACCAACCCCACCGCCATTAACACCAACTCCACCACAGCCGGCCAAGACATTGAATACGACTTCCATATCATTGGCACCAATATCGCCGCCAACACCACCTACAGCTTCCGCCTCATCGAGGACGAGGGCGACACCGTCTTTAACTCATACACCAATTGCCCCACTCTGACCACCGAACCCGGCAACGCCAACTTCCTCCGCCACGGCAACGTCGTCTCCGAAGGCGGCGCCCGCGACGAAGGCTTTTTCTGGGCGGACTGAACCAAACCGGCTTTATGACCATAAAACCATGAAACCATCCAAATATCCAGCCACATTAGCCGTCTTTTTTTCTCTTGCCACTCTAGCGGCAGTCACCCGCCCAGCCTCCGCCCAACTCGACGGCCTCTTTAGCCAAGACCTGCAAGTCAAGGCAGAAGCTCGCGACGAGCGCTCTCGCATTGTCCTACTCGAGAACGGCGGCGAAACCGTCCTCACCCATGACGACTTCAACTACCAGCACCCACACCTAAACGGCGACTGGGTAGTCTGGAGTAAACAAGTTCGCGGCGCGGGCCAAATCGAGAGGCACCATCTGCCCACCAACACCACCATGCAAATAACTCATTCCGGTACAAACATCAACCCTTTTGTATCAAGAGATGGTGTTGTCGCCTGGGAAGGCTGGGACGACACCGGGTGGCAGATATTTCTATTTGATAGCTTAAGAACCACTAAGATATCAAATGAGGCAGTTGCCATTAACCCCACAATCGAGAACGGGATACTCTCCTATGCCACGAGGGGCATCTCTGGAGCGTGGAGGGCTGTACTAAGGCGAATAGAAACGGGAGAGGAGCAGGACGTGGCCGTCGGCAACCAATACAAAAAGCCGAGGCTCGAAGGTGGCGAAATACTATTTGCCGGCGCGCCAAAGTCCCCGCTTAGCGCAGAGAACCTCTTCACCCTCGGCCTGGTATCTATCGCACCACCAAAACCGGGAGATATTACGGTCGAGGATATACTCGAGGAAATCAAGGCACTTGAGGCTACGGAGCAAAAGGAGGAAACTCCATTCCAAGAGTCGCCAGCAGCTCCCGATACCCAAGAATCAAGTTCGTCAGCCGAGCCAGAAGCTCAGCTGCCTCTCGACGGCTCGCCGAGCGCCTCTCCTGGGACGATAGAATAAAACCCCTCTGCTCACTAAAATAATTTTTTGTATCCTCACCAAGGCCGTCCGGTATGATCCCTCTCTCCACGCCCTCCAAAGCGACTATGCCTTTCTCCGACGTGTCTGCTATAAAGCTCATCAGCTCTCCTGCCTCAAACTGACCCTGGGGAGTACTCACATCAACGGTCGCAAGCTCGACCATCTGGACGCGGGAGGAAACAAGCAAATCGTGTACCACCAGTACGGATGCAGCCTCGGGGCTAAGTGACGAGTGGCCACGTTTGCTCAAGAAAAATATGGATACGGCAATACTTAGTACGCCTAGGGATAATATGATGAAAGCCGTGCCGCGTTTACCCACCGGTCAATTATAACCCAAACAGCCTTAGTAGTCTTCACAAACTTCCCACGGCCTTACAGCAGCGATACTATAAGATGATAAAAAGTATAGACAGAAATTGTGGATAACTTGATATTTACCAACTGCTATGGGATTAAAGTTAAAATATCTATAGTTTTTACTATAAAAATCATGGTAAAATGTGGTGAAAAGCATTGAGTAACTCAATTGCTCCTTGACTTATTGCCCATTTTAGGGGCTGTTCGGGGTGTAGCGCAGGGGTAGCGCGCACCGTTCGGGACGGTGAGGTCGGCGGTTCAAATCCGCCCACCCCGACAAATAAACTATCTTATAATTGCCTCTTGACACAAACTTCGAGTTGCAAGTATCGTGAATTTGTAAGGTGTGATATGCCCTACCGTTGAGTAGTATTCACAGCCTGCCTTGCTACTCAGCGGTTGGGGTGCTTGCCTCTTCGTCTTTTTTAATCCCCAAAAAGACTTGAACGGTGTCGTTTACTACCTTCAATGCTCCGTTTGTCACCGGAAATTCTTGCTCGGTCCCCTCCGGCGTTTTGACGACTATTGACCGGTCGACCAGGCTTATGAAGTTTTCATGCTCAGGAAGTACGTCAAAATCTCCTCGTGAATTCTTGGAAGTGACTGACGCGGCCGGCCCGCTGTACATGATCCCGTCACGGTTTCTAACAATCACCTGTAGCGTTTTTTGTGGTGGCATTTACTTTTTCAACTCCTTGGCGCTACCTATAAACAAAAACTCCTCAGCGGGCACCTGGTCATACTCTCCCTTCAAAATACCGGCTATGTCTGCGACTGCCTCTTTCACAGGCACATATTTGCCGGTATTCCCCTGCTGGGTGGCCGCCACGAAAAAGCGCTGTGTCATAAAGTTTTGCAGCTTTTTTGCTCTTCGGTAAGTCACTTGGTCGGGAGCCGAAAGCTCGGACTCCCCCACAAGGCTCACAATGCGCTCCAGGGACTCGGCCTTTTTAAGAAGCGCTTTTGCTTCTATGGCAACTTCATAGTGGACCTGCCCCACTACGGCCGGTGAAAGAGCCGACGACTGCGAGGCCAAAATATCAATTGCCGGCAGAATCCCTTGTTGGTATATGTCTCGGTTTAAAACGACGTTACTATCAAGGTACGGAAATATGGACTGCACCCCGTGATCGAGGATGTCGTCGGCAGGCACATAGACCGCTTCAATGGCACTAACGGCGCGCCCGGCATAGCTGACAACCCTCTCGTGGAAATGTGCCATCTCGCTCTCGAGGGTCGCCTGGTAGCCGTCCTCTGACGGGATAATGTTCGTAAGGGTGGAAAGCTCATTACCCGCCTGGGCAAAACGATAAATATTGTCGGCAAAAAATAGTACATTCTGCTTCAAACCATCTCGATAGTACTCGGCCAAAGTCGCAGCAGCATACGCCGCCAGAAACCTGACGGCCGGATTTTCTCCCATGGGGCCGATTACCAGTGAAGTATTTTTCAAGACTTTTGTCTCGGCAAGCTTTTGATATAAGTCAAGCCCTTCGCGCGCGCGCTCCCCGATGCCGGCAAATATGGACAAGGTGTCTTTTTGGTTACTGATAACGTTGTTTAGGATTTCCGTCAACAAAATAGTTTTTCCCACGCCCGCCCCGCCAAATAGCCCCATTTTGCCTCCCATCAATAGCGGGGTGAAAATATCAATCACTTTTATCCCCGTCTCGAGGATTTGGTTTTCGGTCGCTATGCCGGATTCCTCAATATCGGCAGGTACTCTTACGGGCTTTGGCTCTACACTTTTCAGCGGTCCACCGCCATCCTGAGGAACTCCAAAAACATCCGTTACACGGCCAATCATCCCTTTCCCAACAGGAAATAAAAAGGGCGCATGCGTCCTGACCACCTGCACCCCGCGGTAAAGCTCGTGCGTCGGGGTAAGGCTCAAACAATAATAGCGCCTTTTACCCGCACTCGAAAACACTTCAAGGATGACATTGTCACCCTCCTCAAGCTTGAGTACTTCGCCTATAACCGGCTCATCGCCCAAAAACTCAACCTCCACAACCTGCCCTGCGACAGACTTAATTGTCCCGGTAACGACCTTCCCCGCAACTTTTTTCTCTAATGCCATACCAACATACTGGATAAACTATTTAGCTGCTTTCGATTTTTCTTTTTGTGCGCAATCTGGAGGTCCTTGAGCCTGAGCTTTTTAAGTGCTTCCGAAATATTGTTACTAGCGCGGTCCATGGCAAGCACTCGGCTTGCGTGCTTTGACAGCTGGTGCTCACGGACAGCTTGCTCCAGGGTCGAGGCGAAAATCTCCGTTTCAAAGAATCGCAGAATATCCTCGAGCGAGGGTTCGAATAAATATTCGGCTTGGCGACTTTTGTCGTTGGCAGCGCTTTCCAGTGGGTTTCCGGCCGAGACCACGTCAGAAACCGCATCTTGGCGAATGATGTTTACAAACTTTCCATGATAAACAATTATCTTTTCGTACTGCACGAGGTGGTTTGTAACCTTGGCAAGCATTTCCCTGTCAATTTTTGTGTCGGGAAAGTCAAAATATGTATATTCCGGCTTTATTGGGTTTGAGACGTAAAGCGCTCTTCCGGTCTTGCCCACAATGGTAATTTCGTCATTAAACTCTCGCACGTCCGCCATAAACTTCTGGAAAGTTTTTTTCATAACGTCCCCATAAAGGCCGGTATTGGCCGACAAAAACACCCGAACCGTTTTACCGTTGTGGGCAAGGAGTGTAACTTCGCCTCCGCGTTTTGACCCTTTTTTCCTAAGAAGCTCGGTCACTTTCCTGCGGTAGGCCGCGAGGACGTCTGAAAAAAGATCGTTTAAGTCTGCCAAAAAAGAGCGGGCCTGCAGCACGGAATTTCTGGTGCGCTTCATCCTGAGAGAGCTAATTTGAGCGTACGCCTCCGCAAGGTTGCCCATTACTTGTAACTGTTTGAGCTCGTCCTTCATGTTGAAAATAAGCTCTCGTTGGGCTTGACCGCTTTCAAGAGGTCCTCAAAAGTCGAAACGGACCCGTTTATCTTTAGTACTGCCCCTTGGAAAGCCTCGTCAGTATTAAAGCGCTCGATGACCTTTCTCATTTGAGCCTGTGCCTCGTGATTGCCAAGCTCTTTCCACTTCCCCGTCCAAAGGCCCGCCAAAATAAAAAGCGTGGCGTCGGGGAGTACGGAGACGTACTCGTCCTGCTCGAAAAGGGCTTCCACTCTGTCGGCCAGGGCCAAGGATGCGCGTACCTTCTCGGAGAGCTCGGCTCCAAAGTGCATAAACTCTCTTAGCTCCCGGGCCTTCACCATAAACGCCTCCACTTGTCCCCTCGCGTCTCTGTGCAAAGGCGGCTGTACCTGCCCGCCCACGCGCGTGACTGAAACAAAGGTATTCACAGCCGGGCGCTGCCCTTGGTCAAAAAGCTCCGTATCAAAATAAATGTGCCCGTCGGTCATACTCATGATGTTACTTTGAATGTATCCGGCGAAGTCGCCCTCCACGCTCTCTGCCACTGCAAAGCAACTAATCGACCCCGTCTGAAAATTTCCGGCGCGCTCAATGAGCCGCGAGTGTGTATAAAATATATCCCCGGGGTAGCTGTCGCGCCCGGGAAAGCGCTTTGAAAGCAGGCTCAGTTCACGGTAATTTTTAGCATGATTAGTTAAGTCGTCCAATACCACCAGGACGTCTTTCCCTTGGTCGCGGAAGTACTCGGCCAGAGCCATGGCCGTATAAGGAGTCAGGTAAACCATGCCCGGCGTTTCCATGAGGTCTGTCGCAACAATAACCGTTTGTGGCAAAATTTGCGCTTTTACGAAAAACTCGCGTAGTCGCTTAATCTCTGCCCGCTTTTTACCAATTGCCGCCCAGATACAAATTGTCCCCATCCGGGCTTGTGTTTGCACTGCTTGCTTGAGAAACGCGGTTTTCCCAGTTTGCCTGTCCCCAATTACCATCTCGCGCTGCCCGACCCCCAGTGGCACCAGTGTATCAACCACCGAGACACCAGTGGGGAGTGGCTTGCTAATTGAGGCTCTGCCCATAATGCCTTGGGGGCTGCGGTCTATGCTTCTTGTCTCGCCGTCCCCTGCAGGCAAGCGCTTGCCGGTACGCAGCGCCCCCAAAGGGTCAACAGTCGTGCCCAAGTGCGCGGTTGAGGCAAACACTTCCAAAAGCCTACCCGTTCGCGCCACGCGCGTCCCGGCGGGTACGGTATCTCCGGACAAAGGCAGTATCTCCGCGTGCTCACTTGTGAGCGAAAGCACGATGCCCGTGTAGCCGGGCTCGAACCGGACCACCTCCGAGACACGAGCGCCGGGGATGCCTGCCACCTTGATGACAGAGTGTAGTAACTCCTCCACATACCCCACCTCACCGGTTTGGTCAAGAATTTGGTTGAATGATAGTTTTGACATAGTTTCTAATTGAATAGTCGCGATACTTGCCGTTGGCCGATATGGTCGCCCCGCCAATTAGTGAAGGGTCATGTCGCAAGTTTAAAATAACACTTTTGCTTTGCCCTCTGAACCACTCTGAAAATGCAGCAATGTGCTCGGGGGTAGGCTCATAGGCAAGGGCGAGCTCGACGACAGGAAGCCCGGACAAATAATCCAATAACCCCTCCAAATAGCTATTCAGCTCTTGCTCTCGCTTGTCCCCGATTAGCTCGGCAGTCGAGGCACGAACCTTTTCTTTTAATATTTTTTCAATATCAGAGTGGTACAAACTATTTAGCAACAGGTCAATTTCTTGTCGGAGGACAGTAACATCACTTGTGGTTTTGATATTTATCTCAGAATAATCCATCTTTTTTCGCTTGGTCCAGAGAATTTATAACCAATTCCCTGTGCTCGTTCATATCTATCTCGCGCTTGAGTATTTCCCGCGCTACAGTGCCTACTTTTTCGGATAGTTCTTTATCGAAAAGCGCAAGCGCCTCTTTTTTAGCCGTGGTTTTAATTTCCTCTATGGTGCGAGATAGCTCGTCTTGCGCAGCCTTTTGCTGTGCCTCCAGCGAAGAGTTGATGCTCTGCGATATACTTTGGACTGCACCGATACTTTCCCGCGTAGCCAAGTCCAGCTCTCTGCTAAACTGTCTTTGGTATTCCACGCGGGTCTTTTCTATAGTGTCGGCCAAGACTCTTGTCTGCTGGCTATTAAAAAATTGTGCATTGTTTATGATTTCCCCGGCCTTAATGCGCGCGCCGTCCAACATACGCGCGGCTTCCTTTTGCGCCGCGGCCAATACTTCCTGGCTTGTTTGCTCGGCCATAAGCCTCCTTTGCTCTTTTTCTTTGACGAACTTCCTCTGAAGCCTGACATAAAAAACTACAAGCACGACTATTACAAATAGTAAAGTAGTGTATAGAAAGACATCAATGGGCAGCCTCATATTACTAGCTACATCTTACGCCCAATGGAGCCGACTATCAAGAAGCCGCAGTTCCAAGCCTAAAACCCCGCTATGCGTCGCGAGGGATGAAGCTTTCCCAAGCGAAGTGAGGCAAGCTGCAGGCTTGAAATGACAAAACCGCGACGCGAGGTCGTGGGAAGTTTATTTGCCCGCTAATATATGCTTTGTCTTTTTGGGTAAGTGCCATGTTTTAGCGTATCACATATTCCCCAGCAAATTTCTGCCTGTCATTTGCGGTGGGGGCTCTATCCCAAGCAAATAGCAGACAGTCGTCGCTATGTCCGTAAGTGCCCCTTGCGGCAGCTCCACCGCCCTCCCCGCCAGTCCATTATTGACAAAAACCACCGGGACGGGATTGTTTGAATGGTCGGTATTTAGCACCCCACCGGTAGTCGTGTAGTAAAACGACCTTGTGGGGAAAGTCAAAAGCTCCTCGGCATTTCCATGGTCCCCTGTCACGATTAACGTCCCGTTAAACTTGAGAACCGCCTCCGCCACCTTTCCTACGGCTACGTCGGTGTGCTCAAGAGCTTTTATCGTGGCCTCTATATTCCCGGAATGGGCAACCATGTCCGGATTTGCAAAGTTTATAACAAAAAAACGGTATCTGTTTTCCCAAAGCGCTTTCTCAAACTCGCGAGCCAGCTCGTACACGCTCATTTCGGGCTTTTTGTCATACGATCCCACCCTTGGAGAGGGGACAATTCTAACTTCTTCAAGCGGATTTTTTTCCTCTTTCATTCCTCTAAAATAATAGGTCACGAAGCGATCCTTTTCGCTCTCAGACAAGTGCATTTGTGGGAAGCCTGCCTTTGCAATCACTTCCGGCAGGCTCATATCAATAGTAGGCGGCGGGTAAGCAATGGCGCCCACGGGAAGCCCTTCTTCGTACTCGGCCATGGTCGTGATGAAGAGGTTTTGTGGCTGGACGGCCTTCTTGAAGTGTACAGGGAAGTCCTTTGAGTTTACAAACGCCCTTGTTATTTGCCGTATCCTGTCGACACGAAAGTTAAAAAATATCACGGAGTCGTAGTCTCGAACTGTAAGTGGAGACTCCCCTACTAAAACCGGCTCCACAAACTCATCCGTTTTGCCGGCAGCGTATGAGGCTTTCAGGGCTTCGAGCGCGCTCGGAGCCCTGAGCCCGGCCCCCATGGACATCGCGTCATACACTTTTTGCGTCCTGTCCCACCTACTGTCCCTGTCCATGGCAAAATAACGGCCGGATATGCTCGCCACCGTCCCCACCTGCTTCTCGGCGAGCTTCTTTTCGACGGCTGGAAGGACTTCTATCCCACTTTGCGGTGGAGAGTCCCGCCCATCGGTGAACAAGTGGAAGGCTGCCCCCCTCACTTTCTTTTTCACTAAAAGATCTATCAATCCATAAAGGTGCTCGAGGGACGCGTGCACATTTCCCTTGCCGGCAAGCCCCACCACGTTCACCCGAGATCTGTTTTTGCGAGCCTCATCAATTGCAGATAAAAGTGCGGGGTTTTCATAAAATTCTCCGGACTTGATGCTATTGCTAATGCGCTTAAAACTCTGGTAAATCACGCGTCCGGCGCCCATGTTAAGGTGCCCTACCTCGGTGTTTCCGACCTCGTTAGCCGGGAGGCCAACCGCCTCCCCGGAGGCTATTAAAGCTCCATGGGGGAAGCGGGCCATAAGAGTGTCCATGTTGGGAGTATTGGCAATAGTTATTGCGTTCCCCCGAGAAGGCGGGGCCAACCCCCACCCGTCAAGCACCAGAAGCACAACGGGGGGTACGGGGTTGGGAGGAGGAGCTTTATCGGGTTTACTTTTGAAAAATGGCAGCTCGAACATACTCCCAGCTTAGCACTTGATCAGCCCCTACCAAACCCCCAGCCAGTAGACATTTTACTCCTCAGCCGGCGGAGCGCCAAGCCGAACGGTAAAGCCCGTCTCGTCCACGTTCTCCACCCAGGCGCTCGTGCCCCAAGTAGGGGTAACGGTTATGCTGGCGGGAGCCGCGCTCCACTCAGCCTCCACGCGGACGCTCTCCTTGCCGGGTGCGACCGCCACGGACCCACGAAAGCTCTCGTTCCCGAGTATCACTCCTTTTTGTATCACAATATTTCCCTCTGTATCAAACCTCACAAGTCCTCCCAGAAACTCAATGCCATCAAGTGCCAGGGGTTGGAGCTTGAGTACCCCTGCTGCATTAATGGAGTTGTCAGTGTTAATGTTTAGTGTTCCCACGTTTA
>Ga0210057_1008218_pt1 | contig 12409 bp, 13 predicted proteins | sample CryGeyCG2114_010_2_FD_183968 | JGI IMG/M metagenome (GOLD analysis project Ga0210057, IMG submission 183968) | Groundwater microbial communities from aquifer - Crystal Geyser CG10_big_fil_rev_8/21/14_0.10 (SPAdes) (version 2) | ecosystem: Environmental > Aquatic > Deep subsurface > Groundwater ... | reverse complement strand
ATTATTGGGGTTACTATTAGGGATCCCGGCAATTATTATTTGCTCTCGCATTGATTATCATATTTGGCGGAAGTATGCGCTCTATTTTTTGTTGGGTTCTATCGTTTTATTATTATTAGTTTTTGTCCCTGGACTCTCGGCTAATTATGGCAAGGCGCATAATTGGATCAATATTTTTGGTTTTTCACTTCAGCCTTCAGAGTTTGTCAAAATATTCTTTTTGCTTTATTTGGCGGCTTGGTTAGAGGTCAAGCAGAATAAGTTGGAAGATTTTTCTCATGGCATGGGGCCCTTTATGGCGATTTTGGGAATTATCGGTTTTTTGATGTTGCTCCAACCAGACTTGGGTACACTTTCTATTATTTTTGCTAGTTCGGTGATCGTCTATTTTGTGGCCGGTGGTCGCTTCAAACATATTATTGTCCCCTTGCTTTTGGCGACCATTTGTTTGGTGGCGCTCGTTAATATCAAGTCCAACAAGATGGATCGAATTGAATGTTACTGGCACCCGGAGATTAGTGCTGATGATAAATGTTATCAAACTAACCAGGCTCTAATTGCTATTGGTTCCGGTGGTTTTTGGGGTCGGGGACTGGGAGAGAGTCGACAAAAATTCATGTATTTGCCCGAGGTTTGGAGTGATTCTATTTTTGCCGTGGTGGCCGAAGAACTGGGTTTTGTTGGTTCGATTTTTTTGCTTGCCTTATATTTTTTCTTATTTTATCGCGGTTGGGCAATTGCCCAGAAAGCGCCTGACCTCTATGGCCGAATTTTAGCTATTGGTATCGTCTCCTGGATTCTTATCCAAACAATTCTCAATGTCGGTGGAACCATAAATTTTATCCCTATGACGGGCGTGCCGTTGCCGTTTGTGTCTTCCGGCGGATCATCACTTTTGGCGGTAATGGCGGCCGTAGGAATATTGTTAAACATCAGTCGACAGACGCGAGTGGTATCGCGAAAAATGTAAATAATATGAATCAAGATCAGACCAAAAAATTGATTATGTTGTCGGGTGGTGGTACGGGTGGATCAGTGACCCCCCTGTTAGCTTTGGTGGATTATTTAAAACAAAATGATTCGAACCGTTATAGTTTTATTTTTGTGGGGACTAATTTTGGCCCAGAGAAATATTTAGTAGAAAATGCCGGAATGCCATTTGTGTCCCTAGCGAGTGGTAAGTGGCGACGGTATTTTTCTCTTCAGAATTTATTGGATATTGGTAAAATTATCTACGCTTTTTTTCAATCACTATATCTGCTCAAAAAATATCAACCGGATATTTTACTTTCCGCCGGTGGTTTTGTCAGTGTCCCGCTAGCTTATGCGGCTCGTTTCTGGCGAATTCCAGTTTTAATTCATCAGCAAGATGTGCGAGCGGGTCTGGCCAACAAACTAATGGCTCATGTGGCTAGTCAGGTGACAGTGACTTTTGCGCAGTCCTTGAATGATTATGGTCTAAAAGCTTTATGGGTGGGGAATCCGGTTAATGTTAGAGTTGAAGCTAGTTTGAATTTAGACCAGAAATATAATCTAGATCTGAAAAAACCTTTACTTTTAGTATTGGGTGGCGGTACCGGTTCGGTTTTCATTAATTGGTTAATCCGAGACAGCCTTAAACAATTACTGGAATTTTGTCAGGTAGTTCATATTACTGGGACAGGGAAGAACGACGGAGTTATAAAACAAACTGGTTATCTAACGTTCGAATTTATCAATCATCAAGAGCTTATCTGGTTTATGGACCAAGCTCAGGCAGTGGTTTCTCGTTGTGGTCTGGGAGCGCTGACGGAAATTTCTAGCCTTGGGAAAGCTTCTATCTTGATTCCGATGCCGAATTCTCATCAAGAAGATAATGCCGCGATTTTTGCCGCTCTAAAGGCCGCTATTGTTTTAAATGAAAAAAACTTGTCAACTGATATTTTTATCTCTCAAGTCAGAACTCTCATGACAAATGAAAAGGCGCATAATGATTTATACGCCTCGGTAAAAAAGATAATTAAGCCGGCTAACGCTGACTTGAAAAAAGTTGTGGACAAACTATTGTCCTAAACCTTCTCCGTTGCTGTATATTTCATCAGCTAATTCTTCGATTTCTTCCAAGTTCATGTCTGGTTGCGACTTTCTCATTTGATCGATGAAGTCAGCCCGAGACATGGCCTTTTTGTTTTCTTCATGTTCTTCTTTTGATATAGGTGGCGTGGGCAATCCGCTCGCACCATCATTGTTAGTTGTTGCGTCCATCTTTTTTATTTGGTTTTGATTATTATTTGAATTCATATATTTTTATTTTTTGTTCTTTTCGAGTTTCATTCGGTCTCTGTTTAACTTGGTTAAAATTGGCAGAATAAAATGATCGCGCAATTGTGGAATGGCAGCGTAAACACAAAAATCATTCTTGTCATCTTTATTTACTAAGCTTAAATACTTTTTATATTCTTTGCTGATAGTGGATAAGGATAATATCTGATTATCTATATTGGTAATTAATTCTGCTGGAGCGCTTCCTTTATTTTCTAATAATTTTTTGTATTCTTCAAAATTGGTAGACATTAATACCATATCTTCTTTGGTTTTTTGAGTGATGATGTCAACGGCCTTTTCGGTAGAGAGAATCTTATTTTCTCGGTCGTCAGTAGTATCAAATTTGATGCCATTAACTTTTATTAAATGGTTAACTAGTCCTTCCTTTTTTTCGCCATTTCTATGGTTGACTTCCAACGTTTTAAATTTTGCCCAAAGATGTTGGAGTGATTCTTGGGCGACTCGAGCCTCGTCAGTTACCGGTTTATATCTAGTAATATTTTTAATCATTAGGTCGATAGAATCTTCAAATTTTTGACCATCTAAATTGATAAGATTAAAGATCCGTTGCAAGGCTTTGGGGTTCAGAGAGCCTTTGTGATCCCAACCATTAAGGTTGTAGAGAGCAAATTCATTGGCGGTATTTTTGAGATAGAGTTCTTCGGCGGTTTTTTCACTACCAATATTAACCTTGGCCCCATTAACCAGCACCACTTCTATGGTTTGTTTTTCGGCGCCGAGATTAATAATGCCGTTAAGTTTTGTGTCGTTAATTTTATTTTCATTATCCATAACTTCGCTGTTCATATTTTGAGCAAAAGCTTCCATTTCTTTGTAGCCATTTTCAGTTTTAATTAAGCAGTGAATTTTAAAGCAACCATTTTTTTCTTTGCCAAATTTCTGCAGTTCTTCCATGCTTAAATCTTTTATCTGGTTATCGGCTGCCATTTTTTGTAATTCAACGTAAACATTATCTCTATCTTGAATACCAAAAACGACATCCAAGTCATCAGGAATTTTTTCCGAATGTTCAGTATGGGGAATATAGCAATTGGAACCAATGAGGGCGTAGGGATACTGACACTTATTAAAAACTTGACTACAAATAGTAGAAATAGCCTCTTTCATGTCGGGTGATATTTTGTCATTAAAACGTTTTTGAATTTTTTCGCTGGCTGGAATAATCTCGACTAATTTAGCTTCGGCGGAGTCTGCTAAATAGTTGGGGGAGATGTTCAATACTTGGTTCTTGAGTTTCTTGTTCAATTCCTATTTTAGCTTTTTTAGTCAAACCTTCAATTTCCCCCTCTTTTTTTTGAATCCCTTCTTCAACGGGGGCGAGTTGTTCGATTTTGCCAGACATTTTTACGGCCTCAAACGCTAGGCGCTCGACAATTTCCTTGTCTCGAGTATTTTTTTCATCAATTTTTTGAATAGTAACTTTGGCAGTTTCCTTTAAAACCTCAGGGGTTATCTCCGGCCCTTTTTGTGACTCTGGTTTTTCTATGACTTCTTTGTCGTTCAATTCTTTTTCCTTAGCCATATAGTTTTTATTTATAATCTGTTTGAATGGAGTGGCGGATTTCATCAATCTTTTTAGCCTCCATTTTTTTAATAAAACTAGCTAATATATCCTTCTCTTGGCCCCGGATAACATCAATCTTTTTGATATAATCTTGGTAAATCGCCTCGATATTATTGAGGCGCTCTTGGATTTCAGTTGAGTTAAGCTTTGGGTTAGCCATACGAAAAAAATCTATTAGATATATAATTTTTATGATGTCAAAACAATAACATAAAAATTAATAAAAATCAATATCTGTCAATTGCTGGATCTGGTTTTGGGAATTTGGCGTCTTTGTGTTATAATAGATAAATATGAATATTAAAGGTAGGGAAATCAAAACTGCTTATTTTATCGGTGTTAAGGGGGTCGGCATGACCATGTTGGCTCAGTTTTTAGTGGAAAGCGGGGTGCGGGTTTCGGGCTCTGATAATCCGGAGAATTTTATGACCACCAAAGTCTTACAGCGGGAAGGAATCAAAATTTTAAGCCCCTTTGCGGTCAAAAATATTCCTGTCAAGGTAGATCTTATTGTCTATTCTAGTGCTTTTAATGTTGAAAATAACGTGGAATTAAAGCAGCTACTGACTACAGGTCAGAAAAAACGCGACAGTCTGATTCTGATTTATGCCGAAGCTTTGGGGGCTGTTTTTAGCCAATATGATGGTTTGGCGGTGTGCGGTAGTCACGGTAAAACCACTACTTCGGCTTGGTTGGGTTATGTACTCTACAAAGGCGGATTGTCACCTAATGTTTTAGTAGGAGCTCCAGTGCCACAGTTTAAAGGTAGTACTCTTAAAGGGCGTAGTCGTTATTTTGTGGCCGAAACGGATGAGTATCAAAATAAATTACAGTATTTTTTTCCGCAAGGGGTTCTGCTTAACAATATTGACTATGATCATCCGGATTTTTTTAAAACTGAAAAAGATTATATTCAGGTATTTGCTGCTTTTGTCGAAAAAGTTCCAACTACTGGCTGGTTAATCTTCAATGCTGATGACAAAGTGGCGCTGCGTTTATCCAAAAAATGTCCAGGAGAAATAATTTCTTATGCTTTACATAACCAAGTGGCAGATTATGTGGCTTCCGATTTGTCTATCAAAAATGGCCGACAATATTTTTCTGTTTTTGAAAAAGGTCAGGATTTGGGGCGGTGGTCAATTCTGCTCTCCGGTGAGCAGAATGTTTATAATGCTCTGGCGGTAATTGCTGCTGCCAAGAAGTTGGGCATGAATTTTTTTGATATCAAAAAAGCAGTTTTGTCTTTCTTGGGAACCGAAAGAAGATTGCAGTTGTTAGGTAAGTACCGCGGCGCTTTAGTAATTGATGATTATGCCCATCATCCGACCGAGATTAAAGTCACGCTTGAAGGGGTGCGTAAAATGTATGCTACCAGAAACATTATCACTGTTTTTCATCCCCATACCTTTACTCGCACCAAGGCTCTTTTGGGCGACTTCTCGCAGAGCTTCAAGGATACCAATGAGCTGATTTTGCTCGATATTTATGGCTCGGCGCGGGAAAAGCAGGGCGGGGTGTCGAGCTTGGATTTGTTTAAAAAGATTAAGAAATATGCGCCTAATTTGGCGACTAAGTATATTCCGACGCTAGAATTAGTGACGGAATACTTAAAGGAGAAAGTTGATAAGAATGATTTAGTTTTACTAATGGGGGCCGGCGATGTCTTTCGGGTCGGCGCGTCTTTAATGAAAAAATAATTTTATATGTCTAAATCAAATATTCCGCCAACTACCGGCAAAGCTATTATTCCCTGGAATCGTTTCTGGGTGGAGTTGTGGCACCTGCTGTTGCCGTTTAAAAAGTTTTTTAAGTTTATTATAATTACCATCTTCTTGACGGCTAGTTTAGATTTGGTCGCTCCCTATATTTTGAAAATGCTGATTGATAGCTTAACTGGTTTTAGCCCAGATAAAGTTTGGTTTATTTTAAAATTAATTATTTTATATTTAGCTACGGGAGAAGTACAGGTTCTGATTAATTATTTTAACAGTCGCCAAATTCTGCGTTTACTAGTCGAGGTGGAATATTTTTTGGGAATTAAGGCTCAACAGAAATTAGTTTATCTGGGACTGGGTTATCATGAGAAGGAAAATACTGGTAGTAAGATTATCAAGATTGAAAGAGGCGTGGATAAGATCTCGCAATTTATCGGGAATACTTTTTGGGACGTGATTCCCACTTTAGTTCGAATGATATTTACTTTGATCGCTTTGTTCTACGTGGATTATAGAATTGGCCTATCTTTCTTGGTTTTTGCTCCTCTCTATATTTTTATTACTTATAAAGCTAATAAGCGGATGTATCCGATCAGAAAGGAAATTTACAAGGACTATGAAACGGCTTCTGGCAAGATGGGTCAAGCCATAATCAATATTAATGCCGTGCAATCTTTTGTGCAGGAAGAACGGGAATTAAATGAGTTTGATGTTATCAAGACTCATGTCAGAGAAAATGAAGATAAACAATGGGGCTGGATGATGAAAATTAGTTTGAGCCGAAATTTAATTGTTAATCTCGGTCGAGCCACGGTTTTGTTTTTGGGTATTTATTTGGTTTATAATAATTTGCTGAGTGTTGGTACCTTGATTTTTGTTTTCACGCTCAGTGAAAAGTCTTATTCCTCTTTAGATAATTTGTCGCGCTTCTATGACAAAATGGAGGAAGGGCGTGAGGGCGTTAATCGTCTCTTGGCGCTATTTAATACTGAGGCTGATATTGTCAGTCGCCCTAACGCTTATCAACCCAAAGATATTCAAGGTAAAATTAGATTTGAGAATGTTTCTTTCAGCTATGGCAATAATCAGAATCCGGCCGTGAAGAAATTAAATTTCAAAATTAACTCCGGTTGTGTGACGGCGCTAGTCGGTCCCTCCGGTGGCGGTAAGACAACTGTGGCGCGCTTAGCCTATCGTCATTATGATCCGCAAATTGGTCGCGTACTTTTAGATGACCGAGATTTGCGGGATTATGATTTACAAGGCTTTAGAAGATTCTTTGCCATCGTCCCACAAGAAGTAGAAATTTTTGATTTAAGTATTCAAGATAATATCGCTTACGCTAAACCGAAAGCGAGCTTTAAAGAAATTCAAGCGGCCGCTCGAATCGCTAATGCCGAGGAGTTTATTGTGAAATTAGAAGAGGGTTACAAAACGGTGGTGGGTGAAAGAGGTATTAAATTGTCTGGTGGCCAACGCCAAAGAATTGGTATTGCTCGAGCGATTTTAGCCAGTCCCCGGGTTTTGATTTTTGATGAGGCCACTTCTAATTTAGACAGTCAAAGCGAGGTTTTGATTCAGGATGCCATAGAAAAAATCAGCAATGACCGCACTATGATTATTATTGCCCACAGATTGAGTACTATCAAGAAAGCTGACAAGATTGTCGTGTTTGAGGGCGGGAAAGTCGTGGAAGATGGTAGTCATTTAGAACTTTCTCGGATTAATGGTGGACTTTATGCCAAGCTATTGAAACTACAAAATTTGGGAGAAATTAATTAATAATTATGATTAATATTCAAAAAAAGATTAGGTTAGATCAATACACCACTTTCAAAATTGGTGGTCCGGCTGATTTTTTTGTGGCTATAACTAGCCTGGCTGATTTACAAGAAGCGCTGTCTTGGGCCCAGAAAAATAAACAAAATATTCTTTTTTTGGGGGGTGGTTCCAATACTTTAATTAGTGACCGCGGTTTCAGAGGTCTAGTTATCAAAAACGAAATTAGCGGAATTGAACTGGTCAGAGAAAATGCCAAAGCAGTTTGGCTCAAGGCCCAGAGTGGTGAATGGTGGTCATCACTGGTTAATCACGCTGTCTTACATAATTATTATGGTGCCGAGAATCTATTTCTAATTCCGGGAACCGTGGGGGCTGCTCCGATGCAAAACATTGGTGCTTATGGAGTGGAGCTTAAGGATGTTTTTTGTAGCCTGGAGGCAGTAGAAATCAGAACTGGAAAATTAAAAAAATTTAATAAAGCGGATTGCGATTTTGGTTACCGTTATAGCATTTTCAAAGGAAAATTAAAACATAAGTATTTTATCTATAGTGTGACTCTAAAATTAAATAAAACCCCTAAGTTTAAATTAGACTATGGTGATATTCAAAAAACTTTAGCCGAAAAGAAAATTATAAATCCCAATGCCCGAGAAGTGGTCAGCGTTATTATGGAAATCAGAAATAGCAAGTTGCCCAATCCTAGTGTCCTGCCTAACGCTGGTTCTTTTTTCAAAAACTCGGAAATAAGTTTGGCGGCTTTAAAAAAACTCCAAAAGAAATTTCCTGATGTTAAATTCTTTCCTGCGACTAAGGGAGTCAAGGTTCCGGCTGGATGGCTAATTGAACAATGTGGCTTTAAGGGAAAAGTGATCGGTAAAGTTGGAATCCACGAGAAGCAAGCCTTAGTTTTGGTTAACTATGGCGGAGCAAAAGCCAGTCAGGTAATTAACTTGGCTGATAAGATTATGACATGTGTTCGGTCTAAATTTGGCCTTAAATTAGAGTGCGAAATTAATTATATTGAATAATAAATCAAAAATATGATCAGTAAATTAGAACCACATCTCTTATGTAAAAAAGGCGATATCGCCCCTTATGTTTTGCTCCCCGGTGATCCTGGTAGAGTGTTGAGAATGGCCAAGTTGCTCGATAATCCTAAGGAGATTTCTTTTAATCGCGAATATCGCATCGTGACGGGAAAATATCAGGGCTTGCCGGTTACTATCTGCTCGACTGGAATTGGTGGTCCTTCAACGGCTATCGCTATTGAAGAGCTGATTAATTTGGGAGCTCATACTTTTATTCGAGTTGGTTCTTGCGGCGCTTGCCAGAAAAAAATTAAAATTGGTGAGGTGGTAATTTCCGATAGTGTCATCAGGGAAGACCATACCTGTTTGGATTATGTGCCACTGCAATTTCCAGCCGTAGCTAATCGTCATGTCTTGCGAGCGCTCGAGGAAATTGCTCTTAAAACTAAGACTGAATATTATGTCGGTCCGACCATTAGTTCTGATGCTCTCTATTCGCAAGCTAATCGGAATCGGAAAATATTTTGGAGTAAGTTTGGTGCTCTAGCTCAAGACATGGAAGCCGGTACAGTTCTCACCTTAGCTCGAGTTAAAGGAGTGCGTGCCGGATCAATTTTGTTAGTAGTGGCCGCTGAAGGCGAAAAAAACATTAAAGCTAAGATTGCCCGTTACTCCAGTGAGGCCCAGAGTGGTCAGGGTCAATTAGTGGAGAAGGAAAAGCGGGCAGTCCAAATTGCCTTGGAAGCTTTATTAATTTTGAAAAAGAAATAATATGAGTAAGGAAAAATATATTGGGACTAAATTCAATGTCGTGTTTGCCGGTGATTTTAAGCCAACCATAAGAGAAAAAGAATTAATTAAAGCGATGATTAAGGCGGGACGAGCCAGCGGTCAGATGGGTATGAAAGATGAAAATGGCGGTAATATTAGCGTTAAAACTAAGGACGGTCTAATTATCAAGCGCACTGGAGCCCATCCTTTCCAGCTCAAAATTTCTGATTTTGTGTTAGTAGTTAAGGCTGACAAGGACACAGTTTGGGTTAAAGGAAGGTATGAGCCAAGTTCGGAATCGCGCCTGCATTATTTTACCTACCTTGCTCGACCCGATATCAATTGTTTATTCCATGCTCATGACTTTCTAGTTTTAAAAAGTGCGGCTCGCTTTAAGGAAGTAGCTTATCTCAAACATTTTTCTTACGGCACGATGGAGTCAGCGCGAGCTGTAGCTCGAGCCGCTAAAAAACATGACTACATCGTCCAGAAAAATCATGGCGTCATCGCTCTGGGTAAAAATATAAAAACCGCTTTAGATATTATTATTAAATATCATGAAAAATTTAAATCAATTGCATAAACAATTACCTCTGACCGTAGCCCTTAAAACTGATCATGTTTTAATAATTGATCAGACTATATTGCCCCATAAATTAAAGTTTTTGAAATTAACTAAATACGCTGATGCCAATTTTGCCATCAAAGAAATGAAGGTTAGGGGGGCCCAGGCGATTGGTGCTGTGGGTGCTGTCGGCGTGTGGTTGGCGAGTAATAGGTATCGAAAAAATATTCCCACCGAGTTTTATGCTTACTTGCAAAAAATTGCTAAAGAAATTATCAAGGCGCGACCGACAGCTGTTAATTTAGCTTGGGGCGTGAAAACTATTTTATCTGATTTGGATTTAACTTCTGTCGCTAAGATGAAACAGATAATTACTTTGCGCTATAAAAATCTGTTATCCCAAGAAGTAGCTAACAATCTGAAAATCGGAGAATATGGCAATCAATTAATTAAATCGGGTATGACCATTCTCACTCACTGCAATGCTGGTTCCTTGTCAGCTATTTGGTTTGGGACAGCGACAGCGCCGATCTTTCAGGCCGTCTTGGCAGGGAAGGATATTAAGGTGCGGCTGGATGAAACTCGACCTTGGCTCCAAGGTTCTCGCCTGACAGCCTGGGAGATGGACAGAGCTGGGATTGATTATACGGTTAATATTGATTCCGCCTCGGGTTATCTGATGAGTCATGGTTTGGTTGACATGGTGATTGTGGGAGCTGACAGAATTGCTGCAAATGGCGATGTAGCCAATAAAATCGGGACTTATCCGTTAGCCTTGATGGCGCGGGAGCATGGCATTCCTTTTTATGTTGCCGCCGTGTCAGCAACGATTGATTTTACTCTTAAAACTGGTTCTGGAATCAAGATAGAAGAGCGCAGCGGTAATGAGATTCTGCGTGATATTCGCTATAAATATGAGCCAATTGCGCCTCGCAGTGCCAAATCGTTTAATCCGGTCTTCGATATGACTCAGGCAAGTTTAATTACTGGCATAATTACCGAATATGGAATTTTTAAGCCAGGGGACTTAAAGCTGATTTCAAAATAATTTTATTAATGTGTCAAGGGCCTAATCAATTTTGGGCTTATCCTCTTGACAAAGGGGCGAGACGTGGCTATAATAAAGTCATTATTAGATTAGAAAAATATTAATAATTTTTTAGGAAATAAACTTTGATAAGGTAGGGGCGTATCAGCCATACGCTTTTTAAGTCTTTATCAATTTTTTTTGCGGTAATGTCAAACAAAGAAAACCCGGTTTTAGATTCGAAGGAATTTATTGAAACCGAAGGAGAAGTTCTAGAGTTAATGCCATCAGCTACTTTTAAAGTAGCGTTGGCTAATGGCCATGAAATTTTAGCTCATTTATCCGGCAAGATGCGGATGAACAAGATTAAAATTCTTCCTGGCGACCGCGTTAAGATTCAGATTAGTCCCTATGATTTATCCAAGGGCAGAGTTACTTATCGTTTATAAACATATTGAAATAATTTAAAATCGCTCATAGTCTCGGTTTTACGGGTTATGTGAGGATTATAATTTGATTATGAAAGTTAGAGCCAGCGCTAAGCCAATTTGTAAAGAATGTAAAGTTGTCCGTCGTAAGGGCCGGGTTTATGTTATCTGTAAAAATCCTAAGCATAAGCAAAGACAGGGATAATTAATAATATTAATTTTTTTAAATTTTATGGCAGTAAGAATAGCCGGCGTGACCATCCCGACCGAGAAAAGAGTGGTAATCGCCTTAACTTATATTTTTGGCATCGGGAATACTAAGGCCGCTAAAATTTTAGCGAGCGCTAAAATTAATCCTTCCACTCGAGTTAATGATTTGAGTGATGAGGAGGTTAATAAAATAAGAGAAATAATTGAAAAACACAATTTAGTGGAAGGTGATTTGCGGCGCGATACTGCTTCTAATATTAAACGTCTGAAAGAAATCGGATCACTGCGAGGTTCTCGTCATGCTAAAAATTTGCCAGCTCGAGGACAGAGAACTAAGACCAACAGCCGTACTGTCCGGGGTAATAAACGAGTAACCATGGGTTCAGGACGGGCTAAATCAGCTCAGAAGACCTAATAATTTAAAATAATAAAATAAAAATTTAAATATGGCAGAAGAAAAGAAAAAACAGAAGGAGGAAACCACTACTGTGGCCACCCCTGAAACCAATGAAGATGATACCTCGGGTGCAGATTTGGCATCGGAGGATCTTATTGCTGTTGCAGAAGAAGAAGAAGAAGATGAGACGGAAGAAAGTATGACTCAGATTATGTCCATTGACGAAGAATTACCCGAGGAAATTAAACAAAAATTAGAAAAAAATAAACAAGCTCGAGCTAAAAAAAAGTTAGTGAAGAAAAAGAAGCGTAAAGTAGTCAAAACTATTAAGTCAGGTAAGGCGTTTATTAACGCCACTTATAATAACACTATTTTATCTTTAACTGATAATAATGGTGACGTTATTTCTTGGGCTAGTGCTGGTTTAGCTGGTTTTAAGGGGGCTAAGAAGGCCACTCCTTATGCTGCTCAAATTATTACCAAAATTGCGGTTCAGAAAGCTAAGGAAGAATACGGCTTGGAAGAAGTCAAGGTTTTTGTTTCCGGTGTCGGTACTGGCCGAGAAGCGGCTATTCGCGCTTTGAATGCTAATGGCTT
>Ga0210057_1008217_pt1 | contig 12410 bp, 10 predicted proteins | sample CryGeyCG2114_010_2_FD_183968 | JGI IMG/M metagenome (GOLD analysis project Ga0210057, IMG submission 183968) | Groundwater microbial communities from aquifer - Crystal Geyser CG10_big_fil_rev_8/21/14_0.10 (SPAdes) (version 2) | ecosystem: Environmental > Aquatic > Deep subsurface > Groundwater ... | reverse complement strand
TATATGCTAGGCGCGAGAAGTGATGCGTACTTTATGTACGTGAGCGACAAGTCCCGATTGCAAAGCAATCGAGGATCCTCGATGCCTTTGGCATCGGGACAACAAAGCAGATAAGCAAACCTGCCCCCCCAGGGGGAAACTCAAAAATGGCTGATTTCTTTGTTGTGACTCCTTGAAGTAGTGTTAAACCACATCTTCGTCATCACACCAAAGAAATCACCTCATTTTTGAGCTTCTCAAGCTGATGAAATTTCAAGTTCTGCTTCCCCGACAAATTCTTTGATATTTGCTCATAATGCGGATAAAAATTATAGCATTCGTTCCTCTTCTGTGAGTAAAACCGTCAAAGTTGTTGAGGTTTAACCTCAACAACTTTGACGGCTCACTCCAGATTTTCCGGCTAAATTTTTATTACTCCGCATTCTCTCTCAAATATCTTAGTATTTGTGCCAAAGTATTTCAGTTGTCCCGATTTTATCGAGGATCCTCGATTTTTGTAAACAAAAATCGGGACTAAAAATTAACAGACGGTCTCACTTCTGGGCGCTTCCTAAAGCACTATGTTACATATCCAACAAAACATTCCTCTTGCCTCATATACCACTTTCGACATCGGCGGAAAGGCAAAATTTTTTGCGGAGGTTCGGAGCGTGAAAGAGCTGGCCGAGGCGATTAAATTTAAACAGGACAACCGGTTGTCCTGTTTCGTCCTTGGCGGAGGAAGCAATATTCTTGTCTCGGACGGGGGTTTTGACGGACTAGTTATAAAAATGGACATACACGGTATTAATTGCATAAACACGAAAGCCGGTTTTCGTGTTTATGCCGGAGCGGGGGAGATGTGGGATGATGTTGTGTCAAAATCTGTTGAGATGAACGCCGGCGGGCTCGAAAATTTATCTTTAATTCCCGGCACGGTTGGTGGAGCCGTATATCAAAACATTGGGGCTTATGGAGTTGAGTTAAAAGATGTGCTGGCTTCTGTAAGCGCCTACGACATAGAAACCGGTAATATTATCAGGTTATCAAACAAGGAGTGCGGTTTTGAATATCGCTCTAGCATTTTTAAGAAAAATAAAAACCTTATAATTCTAGAGACGGAATTATTACTGTTGAAAAACAACAAACCAAATCTTTCGTATCCAGATATTCAAAAACGATTTGGGGGACTGAAACCGACTATAAACGAAGTTCGACAGGCGGTTATTGAAATACGCCGGAACAAATTGCCTTATCCAGAAGAGGCGGGTAATGCGGGGTCTTTTTTTAAGAATCCTGTTATTCCAATTTCTAATTACCAATTACTAATTTCTAAATTTCCTGATTTGAAAGGTCGTGATTTGGGTGATGGCTCGGTTAAGTTGTCCGCTGCTCAACTTATAGAGAAATGCGGTTTCAAAGGGAGAAAGAAGGGGAATGTCGGTGTTTCCGATAAACATGCCTTGGTTTTGGTAAATTATAGCAATGGCACAGCCAAAGAACTGACTGACCTTGCAGAAACAGTAAAAGAAGCCGTAGAGGCCCAATTTAGCGTAAAACTTGAAGCAGAAGTGGAGCAGATATAACCCATCCATGGATGACCGACATTGAATGTCGGTCATGTCGGTCATGTGGATAAGTCCTATTTCTGAATGGCCAGACAGTGCGAACTGTTTAAGTGTTAGTACAAATAACCACTTAAAAGGCCGATTTTTGAGGGGTTGACGAAATGGTGTCTGATGTGTTATAATGGTAGAGTAAGTCCCAAACGAGGTTTACGAGGGTCAATATGGCCTCTACCTCGTACGGGATGAAAGTTCTTCCAACCAACTCTTTTCTGCGGAGGCAACGATGGCAAGAATCGGTTCGAGGCAGGATATGGCGTGGGAGTTCGAGGGCACATTTGTCCCCGACAACAGCAGGAACGACAGTTCTGTCTTTGCATCCTACCTCGGGTGCCAGGAGGTGCGGGAGGACGACGAGCGCGTCTTCGGACGCGATTCGCTCCGGCAGTACACGTCGATCGAGGATGTGCCGGCCATCGGACGTTTGAGCGGACAGCGTTTCGCTCAATTCATTCGATAGCCTAATGCGTCGTCGAGTCGGCCGTTTCGTCAGAGGCCCTCCGGGTTTCTGACGACCACCGCCGCGGGTTAAGCGAAAATCCTCGCGGTCCAACCAATCCGTACCAATTATGCTGACCAGCAGAAGGGGACAGGGCTTTCGATGCCCCGTATAGTTGAGCGGGGGAACCCCGCACTATAAATTCCCCGGTTTTTGCTAGTTTTGTCCGAAGACAAAACTAGCATCTCTTTCCGTGAGCTTTTGGAAAAGAGCTTGCAGAAAGGGATAGTGTATGATATACTCTAATCCAAGTCCTGTAGTGAATTTTTGAGTTGCCTCTGGCGTTTGCGCCAAGGGCGCATCTCAAAAATCTACTACGGGACAAGTACCTTTTATATAAACTTGGGCCTGGAAACGGGCTCGAGACAAACCAGTAAGATGTTGCAGTCCAGACATTCAAGTTAGATATTAACAGGTCTAAAGGATCGAAGATGATAGCTAAATCTTAAAGTTTTATTGGTTTCTCTCGGGCTCACTCTATCAAATATGACTCTCTTCGGGGCGTCTCTACTAATGTGTATACGGGCCCAAAAAGAAGGTCACGCCAGCCACCGCTTAACTTGGTGGTCAATAGGTCCAGGGTTCGGCGCGTGTGGTGCGTGTCGGGAAAACCCATTAGAAAACGTGGGGACCGAATTGATGGCGTGACCCCCAAATGCGGGAGCGATCCGAACTCTGGCTTATGGTCCGGACTTGATCCAGACGGGCTGCAGAGCAAGATCGGCTCCCGCACCCTCACTCTTGCCCTTAGGCGAAGTGAGCCCCTTGGAAGTGGTGGAACCCAAGGGTACAAACACCCACGGTCCTCGTTCTGGCCATAGCCGGAGCTGGAGGGCCTTTTTGTTTTTTCCGCACTCATTATTTGCCATGGTCGCGAGGCCTTACTAAATTTTGAGAAAAGGCGCACTCTCGCATGAGAGCGAAACCCTGCTTCTTTTTCTCACCGTCTCCTCATAGAGCAGTTGCGACTCGCTCCTAATTTTTCTGACCGCTCGGGGTCACCCCTGTCAGGCCATGCGGATCGGCCAAAATCCCGACCGTTCCTGACGTCCCCGACTCGGTTTCCCAGAAAAATAGCGTCGTTCATCTGCAACTGCCCGCCTGCGCAGGCAGGCTGACTACTCGTCATCAAGTGATAAAAAGAAGCAAGGGATTTCGCTCTCCGAATGTTTTGATTTAGTCGACAAAGTTAAGCGCAAAGAACGAAGTTATTTATTCTCAAAATTTTTTCAGCTGAGTCAGGGCATCCAGGGAGCGAGACCATCAGGTAATTTTTAGCAACTGAAATTCTTTATCACAAATTCAAGAGTAATTTGGATATTGTTCAGGTAACAAAAATTTAGCCGGAAAATCTGGAGTGAGCCGTCAAAAAACAAGGGCACCTTCTTTTGATTGTGAAGGTGCCCTTGTTTTTTGACGGTTTTACTCACGGAAGAGGAACGGATGCTACAATTTTTGTCTGAACAATGACAAATTACCGAAGAATTTGTTAAAGAATTTCAATGTTAAAAATTACCTGACGGTCTCGTGACCACAGCACAGAGTTATGGCCTAATTTCCCAAACCCAAATAGAGTTGCCGATCTTTGCGACTGGTTCGTATGAATCCAGCCAGATGTAGTTGTTGACCGGGTCGCCACGCGAGCCCATATAGAATGAAGCCGAGACGGCGATATATCCGCCGTTGGGATTTTTTGCAAAGAAGTCGCGGGCATCTTTGTATGTTCCCGCATTTATCCAGACAAGCTTGTCTTTCAAATAATATCCCTGGTCAGCCCAGCCGAAATAATCCAAGTGGATTTTATCAACATTATTCTCCTCAATCCACATTGTAAGACGCTTTAAGTCCTGCCCCCAATCAAGATTAGAATCAACGGCATACAGATGTCCGCCGGACGGCCCGCCGGCAAGTTGGTTAAAATAGGTTAGATAGTGGGGATGGATTTGGACAACATCTACGATATACCAACCCAACAAAACAAAGATTAAAATCGTCCCGATTTTAATCTTTGTTTTGTAATGACCAACGACCAACGACCAACGACCGATGACTTTTGAAAGCTGTCCCGCTAGCAAAATGAATACAAACCCATATGTGGGTAGTAGGTGTCTTACTCCTATATTTAAGTTAGCATTGATGCTCAAGTACCAATACATCGCGAGCCACAACAACATTGAGAACTCAACGAAGTAATTCTTAACCCAATTCCTTATACTTTTAACTTTTAACTTTAAACTTTTCACTTGAGCACTTAGCGTTATTATAACGATAAGTGCGAGTGCCCAGAATGCTAACGGTTCTTTTATCCCGTACACAACGGGGAAATAATGCTTCCAGGCGTAATTTCTCACTTCACCCAGGAAGAACGTGGTATTACCGCCTATGGCCCTCTGGTTGACCATAAGAATTCCGGTGGCATAATATGCAAGAGATCTTATGACCGGCTTATCCGATGCCCATACGACCGGATCGGCAAATGTTCTGTTGCCATATGAACCAAGATGAAATTCAGTGTCGGTTCTTTGTTTCTCCGGCGGATAATTCATCGTATGAAGAGCGTAAACCGGCCAAACGACAAGAATAACTCCCATGGCCATCAATATCAGTGAGCGTATGAATAAAATAGCTGATTTTTTAAAAGAGAACGAATTGGCCACCGCCCACGCTATAATCATAAGTACGAATAATGGAGCGAGTAGCACAACGGAGAACTTGGTGAGCTGGGCAACGCCGAATGCCAGAACCGCGAACCAGAATGTTCTTCGAGACGGTTTTTGTAGATATTTAATAAAAAAGTAGGTACCGAGAAGTACCCCGAACAGCGCCGGCATGTCGGTGGTGACAAAACGCGAGTGAGCCAAAACTGTGGGTGAGAAGGAGAATAATAAAGTTACAATGAAGGCCGCTTTATCGCCGTATCGTTCCCGCGCCCATCGGTATATCAGCACTGCCGACAATAAGAAAAAGAGTAGCATTGTCGTTTTGGCAGTTCTGGTGATGGCATCGACGTCGTTGGCAGGATTATAAATAAGCGCCCGTCCGAAATTCCATTGTCCGTTTATGTCGGTTGTCCAGTATTGTGTGGAAAAAGCCGACTGGTCGATATTTAAGAAAGACAAAGCAAATCCGGCCACATCTTTAGCCAATGGCGGATGCTCGGGATTGAGGCGAAAATCACCTTTGGTGATATAGGAATATCCGGCTCCGACATGAGGTATCTCATCAACGATGAAAGAGTCATCCCATAAACCTGTAATAGCGAGCACTAGGGCAACCAGGACTATAAGTATGGAGATTGTTTTATAAATCATTTTAAAAACACAAAACACAGGAACCAGAACACAAATAAAACACAGAGCACAAACTATTCAAAACACAAACCCGTTTGTGCTTTCGGACGTCTGTGTTTTTGGTCTTTATTTGTGCTTTGTGCATTTTGTGCTTTGTGTTTTCGTTTATTTATATTAATTTTGATATCTCTAATATCGCTATCGATAATAGCAAAGCAAGCATTGCCAGTAATGGTCCGGCATCAAGGCCTACATAATGTTTGTGCGGACGGGGGTATGTAAGGTGTTCCCATTTGTTCAATTTTTCTATAACCCACCAGAGACCTTTTGCCGATAAGAGTATTATCGGCGGCAGTATTATACTTAGGCCAATAACCGACATTTCGGACGATAAGAGAGTTGGTACCAACATTACAAATAACCACGAGAATATAAAAGTGTGAACTACGGAGAAATGGCCGTGCTTTTTCTTCAGCCAGTGAATTAACTCTTTGATGAACCCTATGGCGAAGAATATGCTTAATGGCCATGATATTAAATTTGCGCCACCGAATTCTATAAGTAAAGTTTTGTCGACTATCCATCCAAGATTATCGCGTATTTGAGTAAAGGGATTTGACCCGGCAAAGATGGAGTTATCTGTGGCCAGCAAAAGCGAAGGATTTTGCCATAAGTAGAATCCGACAGGCAAGGCGACGGCTATAGTTGTCAGCATTAACAACGAAAAACCCCCGAGAACCTCTCTTTTGGTCTGTTCGTATTTTGAGAGAGAAAAGTCCTTTTTAATATAATCCCAGTAGTTCCAGAACACCAGCAAAACAACCACCGGCGCCAAGAGAAATCCTTTGCCGGTATAAAATCCGGCCCCCAGAAAGAGCCCCGCCAGAAAGAAGTTAAAAGTGCGATTGTATTTAAGGCCGTGCCATATAAAATAAAATGCGAATATGAGCGCGAAAGACGTGAAAATGTCTTTAGCGCCAAGTTTGGATACGAGTACATGCCAGAAAGATACGGCAAGGAGAAAAGACGATATTGCGGCTAATTTTTCATCAAACAATTCTTTGACCAAAAAATATAGTCCGATAACGGACAATACTCCAGCCGAAACGGAAAGCAGTATCGAGGCCTTTTGCTCCGGCGAAAGCGGCTCTAAATCCAGGCCACAGAACCTTACGATAATAGCCGCGGCTATTATTAATGCCAAAATCCAGTTTTTTCTATTCATAGAGTCAGACATCATTATAATTTTATCATTTTAGAAGCAAACCGGCGAGGCATATCCGAGAAATCGACGACGAGGCCGTAGAAGTCTACGCCGAGGAGGAGTGACAAAGGAGATGCCCGCTGATTTGCTTCCCGTAGGGCGGGCTGATTGTTAGCCAACTCCTTCGTTGTCCCGATTGCTTCGCAATCGAGGATCCTCGATGCCTTCGGCATCGGGACTCGTCCTTGAAGTAGAATATCTACATCTGCGTCCTCGCGCCTCGGAGTTGGCTAAAATCCGTTCCGCTAAAAAGATAAAATTATAATGATGTCTGACTTTTATTATAGCAAAAATATCAGTAAATAGTTGTGAATAATGTGGATAGTGCTTTTGCACAAACCGCTCATTCTTTTGCCCCCCCCTTTTTTCCTGATTTTTCTTAAACCGCCCTAGGAGAGCAGGATTCAGATTCTCATCTACTTGAGAAGCTCAAAAATGAGATGATTTCTTTGGTGCTATGACGAAGATGTAGTTTAACACTACTTCAAGGAGGAGCAACAAAGAAATCAGCCATTTTTGAGCTTCCTTCAGAAGGCGGGGCAGGTTTGCTTATCTGCTTTGTTGCTTGTCGCTCACGTACATAAAGTACGCATCACTCCTCGCGCCTAGCATATAAGCAAACCTACTCCCGCTCAATTGATGAGAATTTGAATCCTACTCTCCTAACTAGCAATTGCTAGTTTTAGGGCGGTTTAAGGTTTTGGAAAAGTATTTAGGAGCGGGCGTTTCCAAAATTAAGATTAGTTCCGCAGATGGAGAATCTTGGAGATCGATATCTTAAGCTTAGAATCTTTCATTAGTTAGTCAAAAGTCGGCTTAAAAGACCAATTTTTGAGGGTATTTATAGTGAGCTTGTTGAACTATTGACAAATTGGCTATTTGTATGATATAATTAAAGTACACAGTTGAGGATAGAACCTTTTTTGCTCCGGTAGCCAATCCGGTTAAGGAGGAAGCATGAGAAATAGGGACGCTTCTTTAGTAGTCGTTGGCGTCGTTGCCAGCATCGGCATGGCGGTCGCTGTATTCGGTTACATTACTAAGCCGACCATGTCCGAGGGGCAGGTGTACCAGGTCATGTTGTATGACTGCACGACTCCGGACGGGGCGCCGATGGTGGACGTGCATTTCGTCGGAGAGAATAGGGACATGAAACCCCAGCTCGTTCCAGCCGATCTGGTGTTCAATGCCAGCTCCTCAGGAATTCCGATCGGGTCAGGGGTACTCCAGTTCGTTCGTTACGGCGCAACGGATCGTATGGACTACGGCTGGCGGCGCGAGTTCCGCTTCAACGGCCAACTCCAGCCACTTTCCGTGGAGCGGGAGTGTTCCTCCCGATGACCGCACGGGTTGTCTCGGGCCGCAGAAATGCGAGTCCGGGGCAACCCGTTTTTTTGTTGATTAAAAATGTTTATTTTAGTGGTATGATTAATATATGCCAGAATCAGGTGCTACTATCGAACAAGAAATAGCGCAGTTGGAACAACAGATCGCCGAGAAACGGTCTGCTTTGGGGCTGGAACAAACAGGACCGGAATTGCCTCCGGAAAAAGAAATTTTGCATGAAATTATCGGGGAAAAAATTCAACAATCAGCCCCACCCGCCGTAGGCGAGGCTCGCCAAGGGCGGCAATATCAACCGCCTCCAACAAAACAGCAAGACGACAGCGCTTTAAGCTATGTTTTGCCGGAATTAAAAGAAAAAGTTCAGGAACTTGTGAATCTGGTTTTTAATAAAGGACTGGACGACGGCGTTAAAGAAGCCGCACGGTCCAACAACCCCGCTTTGATTGACGCGTTCCATGATGTTTTGGTGGATGAACTATATAATGTGTTAATTGAAAGACAAAAGTTAGAAAAAATTACTTAAACTCTAAACTCTAAATTCTAAACAAACTCAAAACTCAAAGTTTTAAACTCAAAACGCTTTGAACTTTGAACTTTGAACTTAATACTTGTTTAGAGTTTAGGACTTAGAACTTAGAGTTTTTAACAAATTGTCCCTATTTCTCATAATAATTTACTTAGTTGTCATCGCCATTATTTTTGTCGCCGCTTTAGTGTTGTTCGGCTCTTTGAGAACTAAAGGCCACATCGCAAGGGCGCTTAATATGTCTCTCTTTTTAATTACTTTACCGCGAGATCTTCCTGGTACTACAGCCGGGCAAGCGCAACAGAGAACAGAGAAAGACCTCATATCCGTGATGGAACAATTATATTCCTCTTTTTCCAACATACATTCCAAGGACTGGAATAAATTTATATATGGCGAGCCGTATATCTCTCTTGAAATGGCGGTGCATCATGTGGGAGAAGAGATATTTTTCTATATGGCAGTTCCAAAGACCTACGAGCAGATATTTGAGAAACAGGTGCACGGTTTCTTCCCCAACGCCGAAGTGGATAAGGTCAAGGATTATAACATATTCAATCCGGACGGCATTTCCATCGGCGCTTACGTGAAATTGTCGACGAACCCGATGCTGCCTTTTAAAACCTACCAGAATTTGCAAGCTGACCCTTTAAGCGAGATAGCCACCTCTTTGTCCAAACTTGAAAAAGAAGGCGAAGGTGCGGCTATTCAAATACTAATACGGCCTTCACACAGGGATGACCTAAAGAAACTTGCCCAAAAAACAGCCAGAGAAATGCAAAGCGGATTCTCGTTTAAGGACGCCTTAGTTAGAGCTAAAAAACCGCCGCAAAAACCGAAAGAAAACGAACAGCAGCAAACAAGAACCGTGACTCCATTTGAAGAAGAAATTATTAAAGGCGTACAATCCAAAGCTACCAAATCCATCTTTGACACAAACATAAGAGTGGTTGCTTCAGCAGACAATGAAGCAAGAGCAAGACAGATCCTTAGCGATATAGAAGGTTCGCTGGTTCAGTTCACGGCCGGCGAGATGAACGGCTTGAAAACAGTGAAGATGTCATCCGGCGCGCTAAAGAAACTTTTGTTTAACTTTTCTTTCCGGCTTTTTGATAATTCACATTCCGTACCTCTATCTTCCGAAGAAATAACCAGCTTATATCATTTTCCGATAGCGTCAACTCTTGCGCCGAGAATCAAATTCTTAAGGTCAAAAGCGTCTGAACCGCCAGCCAATCTATCTGATGAGGGCATCGTTCTCGGACGTAACATATTTCGCGGAGTGACTAGCATTATCAAGATGTCTAAAAACGACAGAAGGAGGCATTTCTATACGCTTGGCCAGACCGGTACCGGAAAATCTACGCTGATGGAAAATATGATTGGACAAGATATTATAAATGGAGACGGCGTCGCGTTCATTGATCCCCACGGTACGGCTATAGAGAAAATTCTCGGCACAATCCCTCCGGAAAGAATGGATGACGTTATAGTATTTGATCCGGCAGACACTGGCCGGCCGATTGGTATCAATATGCTGGAGTATGACATCCGATACCCTGAACAGAAAACGTTCATAGTCAACGAACTTTTAAGCATATTCCAGAAACTCTTCCTTGCCGAAACGATGGGACCGATGTTTGACCAATATTTCAGAAATGCCGTATTACTTTTGCTGGATGATTCTCAACACGAAAAACCAACTCTGGTAAATATACCGAGAGTGCTTACTGACGAGACCTACAGAAAAGACAAATTATCCCGCGAGACGAACCCCATCGTCAAAAACTTCTGGGAATTTGAAGCGGAAAAGGCCGGCGGTGAAGCGGCTTTGGCCAACATGGCTCCGTATATCACTTCAAAAATTAACGGATTCATCGCCAACGAATATTTACGGCCGATTCTTTCACAGCAAGACAGCGCGTTTAACTTCCGAGAGGTCTTAGACCAGAAAAAGATACTCTTGGTTAATCTGTCAAAAGGCAGAATAGGCGACATTAATGCCAATTTACTCGGCATGTTCATGGTCGGCAAACTTCTGATAGCTGCTTTGTCGCGCGTGGATGCGCCCGAAGAACAGCGAAATGATTTTTATCTGTATATAGACGAGTTCCAGAACTTCACCACAGACAGTATCGCCACAATTTTGGCTGAAGCCAGAAAGTATCGTCTTAATTTAATCATTGCTAATCAGTTCATTAAGCAGCTAGTTGAAAAAATACGAGATGCTGTTTTTGGCAATGTGGGCTCAACGGCCGTATTCAGGGTCGGCGCCGATGACGCCGAGTTCCTGAAGAACCAATTTGAACCGGTTTTCACTCCGCAGGATTTAATGAACATTGATAATTTCAACTGCTATGTTAAATTGCTTATTAACAACCAGACCGTAAGGTCGTTTAACATTAAGATAAATCCGCCTCAAGAGAGCAACCCGGAATTGGCACAAAAAATAAAAGAGTTATCGCGAATGAAGTATGGCAAACCGCAGTAATAAAAACACAAAACACAGGAACCAAAACACAAATAAAACACAGATATAATAAAAACACAGAGACCAAAACGTTTGTGCTTTCGGGTGTCTGTGCTTTTGGCCTTTATTTGTGTTTTGTGTAATCTGTGCTTTGGGCTTTTAACACATGTTTACAAAAAAAGATTTTTACTTTTCTATAATAACCGGTCTTATCACCGGTTTTATCACGTGGCGGGTATTTATTTTCCTTGAACTGCCGGAATTTGCCGGTGTATCTTATGTCTGGCTGATTGTCTTTGTCCCCATTCTTTGGATACTGGGAGTAAACTTCGGATATTTTCTCGGTCGGTGGCTGGCGTTCTTTAACCAGTTCGGCAAATTCTCGGCCGTTGGTTTCACCAACGCGGCGGTTTATTTTGGAATTTTAAACACTCTGATATATTGGTCTGATATAAATAGGGGGCTCTGGTATTCTGTATTTGTCGCTTTGGCCTTTATTATCGGAACAACTCACAGTTATTTCTGGAATAAATTCTGGGTATTTGGCGCTACGGATAGTAACGTCAGCGGAGAAGAATTTGGCAAATTTTTGGGTGTGTCGGTAGTGGCCGGTTTGATTAATGTTGGTACCGCATCAGGAGTTGTTAACTTAATTAACCCTCTCTTTGAGTTGACGCTTGACCAGTGGGCAAATATCGGCGGTGTCGCCGGTTCAGCAGTGGCGTTGGCGGCTAGTTTTATAGGGTTTAAGTTGGCAGTATTCAGGAAATAGCCAGTAAGCAAGTAAGCTAATAAGCCAGTAAGCTATGATTAAGAGTTTTAAAGATTTGAAAGTTTGGCAGAAAGCTCATGAGTTAGCCCTGCTTATCTATAGATTAACAACTAAATTTCCAAACGAAGAAAGGTTTGGATTAACTAGTCAGATGAGACGAGCAGCTATTTCTGTTCCATCTAATATAGAGGAAGGATTTCAAAGGTCATATAAAAAGGTATCAATTAATTTTTACGATATTGCCGACGGCTCTCTTGAAGAATTAAAGTATCAACTTTTACTTAGCAAAGATTTGAAGTATATTACTTTAGACGAATATAATAACGCTTTAAGTTTGAGTGAAGAAGTAAGTAAAATGCTTAGTTCTTGGTCAAAAACCCAGAAATAAATTTGCTTACTAGCTTACTAGCTTACTAGCTTGTTAGCTTGCTCTATAGAAAATATCGACCGCAAAAATTTTCCGAAATAGTTGGCCAGGAACACGTGGTCAAGACCCTTCAAGGAGCATTGGAAAGTGGCCGAGTGGGCCACGCTTATTTATTTACCGGCTCTCGAGGGACGGGTAAGACATCATTGGCTCGTATTTTTGCGAAAACCCTTAACTGCGTGAAGAAAGACAATGAGCCATGCAACGACTG
>Ga0210057_1008216_pt1 | contig 12410 bp, 16 predicted proteins | sample CryGeyCG2114_010_2_FD_183968 | JGI IMG/M metagenome (GOLD analysis project Ga0210057, IMG submission 183968) | Groundwater microbial communities from aquifer - Crystal Geyser CG10_big_fil_rev_8/21/14_0.10 (SPAdes) (version 2) | ecosystem: Environmental > Aquatic > Deep subsurface > Groundwater ... | reverse complement strand
AAAGTGGAACAATTAGCTCTTTTGTCTAATCAGTATGTTGAGTTGCCTTATACTGTTAAGGGAATGGATATTGCACTGTCAGGAATTTTGACAAATTTGAAACAAAAAGTGCAGAAGGGAATTAATAAGGAAGATTTATGTTTCAGTATGCAGGAAACTGTTTTTGCAATGCTTGTTGAAGTTGCAGAGAGGGCGATGGCACATACTGGGAAAAAGGAATTATTATTGGCTGGAGGAGTTGTATGTAACTCAAGACTGCAGGAAATGTGTAGGATTATGTGTAGAGAAAGAAATGCAAAAATGTTTGTTCCAGAGAAACCTTTATTAGTAGATAATGGAGTAATGATTGCCTATGCTGGGGAGATAATGTTTAAAGCAGGGATAAAATCTTCTCTAGATAAAATTGATATTAAACCTAGAGAAAGAACTGATGATGTTGATGTTAAGTGGAAGTAGTAAGTTTTATAATCCCTATCTTTAGTCCTTTTCTGTAAGAAAATGCAAGACTTATGTGAATCTCTCTATAGGGAAATAAATGGTCTTTCTGCCGGAGCTAGCAAGGCTTACTCAGATTTGGAAACCTCTATGGATAGACTTTTTTCTCAAAGAAGACTTAATTTTGAGGCAATTAAATATAATCGGAGATTGAATGGGAAGAAAAAGAGTATTTTTATTTACTCAGGTACCCCTGAGGTTCAGAAAAGGGTGGGAAAAAATGCGGAAAGAATAAGTCGAGCTAGAAGTGGTTTGGAAGAAATAAGTTTTGATGGCACTCTTGAGTCTTGTGCTCACGCAATGGACGCTATGAATTCAGTTTACCATGCTCTTGGAGAAACTTTGCCTGCTCCAGACGAGGCTGATGTTTTGGTTGATGAAATTTTAGAGAGATATGATAAAACTAGATATGGAGAAAATGTGGCTTTCTTAAAAAGAATATCTCCCATTACTGGTTTGCTTGGTAGTGCTATAACTTCTATGCATATGGATACTGGTGCAATTTCTGAGGCTATAGTTAGTGCTGCAGCTTCGCTATCTGCTTTTTCTTCTAGATTTGTTCATAGGCCTTATTTTGGTTTGGCTTTTACACATTGGGGTTTGGGTGCCGCAACATTAACTGCCTTATTGAGCGGGCATGTTTCTTCTCACTCTTTTACAGATGTTCCAGAAGCAAACTACATAATAAATGGGGTTGCTTTAGGAACTCTTGGTTTCATTAATACTGCTTTGGGAGTCATTGCTGGCGCTGCAGCTAATTCTGAGAGAAAGTTTAGAAAAATTGCAGGGGAAATAAAAATTAGTAAATTGAAATATGATGGGTTGTTGAGGGTAGGGGTTGCTTTGGAAGAGGGTAAGAGAAATCTTGGGTATGTTATGAGAGTTTGTGAAAGTGAAAAAAGGGATCCTCAAGATTTCGAAGATCAATTAAATACTCTTAGGGAAGCAATGGGAAATTATCTTGGGGGTAGGGGAAGTTATAGTGATTTGGTGAGTGCAAGAGTGAGTTATTTTCCGGTTTTAATTGAAGATTTTGAAAGGTTGACCACAAAACTTGGGAAGAGTCTTTTTGGTGAGGGTTTTAATACTTTGTACCAGTTTTTATCTTCTGTTAGACAGCCTGATGGAACTCCTTTGATGGACAGCAAAAAGAGAATTACAAGTCATCTCTCAGGGCTTTTTTACAGGAATATAAATCTTTTAAGTGATGGCATAAAACTTGTTTATGTTTTTGATGGAAAACCTCCTGAGTTAAAGTGGAAAACTCACAAGCTCAGAGGACAGGGAAGAGATGCTGCTAAGGAGAAATACGAAGAGGCAAAACAGGATGAGGATATTGAAGCTATGAAGAGATATAGCATACAATTAACAAGACTAGATGAAGAGATGATTCAGGAAAGTAAAGAGCTTTTAGAAGCGATGGGTATTGCTGTTGTTCAGGCCCCTAGCGAGGGTGAGGCAGAAAGCGCTTATCTTGCAAGAGTTAAACAAGAAGTTTTCGCGTCAGCTAGCCAGGATTATGATAGTTTGCTTTTTGGGGCACCAAGGCTTATACAAAATCTCACTCTTGCTAGAAGAAGAAAAACTTTTTCAGGGTGGGTTGAAGTTAAACCAGAGATAATTGAGTTGGAGAAAGTTTTGAATTTGCTTGAAATAAACCTTGATCAATTAATTTGTCTCGGCATTTTGGTTGGTACTGACTATAATCCAAAAGGGATTCCTGGGATAGGGCAGAAAAAAGCTCTTGATATTGTTAGGAAATATAAACAACCTGTCTTGATTTTTGAGAGTGTTGGTGAAAAACTGGTTAGTTTGCCTGAAGAAGATAGATTTGACTGGAAAGATATTTTTGAATTGTTTAAGAAACATGAGGTTGTTGATTTTGATATTAAATTTCCAAAGGTCGACCAAGAGAAAATAAAGGAAATTTTAGTTGAGAAGCACGATTTTTCTGGGGAAAGGGTTGAGAAACAACTTGAAAAGCTTAGAGAATTGTATGAAGCTAAAAAGCAGAAAAACTTAGGTAAGTGGTTCTAGTTTTCTATCAAATAAAAGCTTAAAAAGGGTAATAATATGAAATTTTATGGCACGAATAATCAGTGCAGATAGTATCAATTTAGTGTATGATTTGCAAAATCCTAAGCCTTATCTTAGACGTGCAGATAGAGCTAATGTTTCTGCTGTTTTTGAACGTTTAGATGCTGCAGGCGTTGTGCCTTGTCTTGCAGGAGAGGTTGTTAATAGACATGTTCTTTTTGGAGACCATAAGTATGATGATATAACTATTATTGGTGCTGTGAAAAATCCTAGTGTTGGAGAGTATGAAGCTTTCTTAGCTTCTTTACAGGGAAAGGGTAATATTCACTTTAGTGGCCGGAGATTTGTTTTTTATGATGCAGGTAATGTTAGGATAAGAGACATGGCAAGTGTTGATAATCTTGATCGTAGATATATTTTAGTTCCGAAAAAAGGAAGTGTTATTGACTTAGGATTAGTTGATGAGGCTGGATTAGGAAGTGTTGTTTTACCTCGATTTTCTCAAGGACTTAATGATAGTGTAATTAAATAGAGGTAACAAATAGAAATACTTATATATCTCCTAAGAGGTTTATTATAATGGCAAAATCTGAAAAAGGACTTGCTAGAAAGCTGTACGATGGAGTTAGGGATTCTTTTGGTAGTTTTGGGTTTAAAGTTGCAACTTATTCTGTTTTAGTTGGTGCTGGTTTAGGTTTAATTGTGGGGTGTGCTAGCTCAAAACCAAGTGATTTTGTTCTTGAAGGAAAAGCAGCTTATGCTGATTCTTTGCAAGTAGGAAATGTCTATGGTCCACCGACACCAGAAGTTTATGGTCCTGTAACTCCTGCAGGTTTTGGAGAAGTTTACGGGCCACAGACTCCTGAAAAAATTCCGGAAAAGAAAGTCAAAAAAAGGAGACATGGCTGGAAAGAAATACATTACGTAAAAGATATTGATATGGATACTGTTTCTACTAATAGAAGATTTTTGGTTAGCATGAACCAGATGGAAAACACAGAAGAAAAAAGGGAAATTATCATGACCTATGATATAATTTATCACCCCGAGATTATGGAAAAAGCTGATCCTAAGTTAGTTTATGAAATAGAGACACTGGATCTGGGGACTGGAAGGGGGTTAGATAGTTTAAACATACTTTTTGATAATATACTTCGTTTTAAAGATCCTGATTTAGGTACAAGGGAAAACGAGTATCGTACACAAGTTATTAGGTTTAGGGCTGAATATGCAAATGATAAACAAAGAGATTGTTTTCATGCAAATACGAGAATGGCTAGTACTTTGACTCCTGTCAGAAGGATGATTGATGATAGAGGAAAAGATATTGGAATCCATGGGGTGGAGGATGTAACTCCTTTGCCACAAGGGGAAGACATATTAGGTTCATCTCATGATGCTATTGGGGAGATAAATCCAAATACAGTGGAGAGAGTTATTTTAAGACACAAAGATGATCCTATTGAGGCTACTTGTATATATTATAGAACTTTATCTAATCCATACTGGAGAAGAGATATTAGCAATCCTGAAGCGATAATAAATTATGCCAAGACTGCACCCAATCTTGATACTGGAGATCCTACTCCTGAATTAAAAGAAGGAGATGTAGGATTTTATTTTATGCCTGTCCCGTCTTTAGGAAGAGATAGCCTTTTTGCAGTTGATTTTATGTCTGTTAATCTTAAACCTTTTGAACAGAAAGAAGATACTAATAGGGTTGCAAAATTAGGATATAGGCAATATGTTTACGGGCCTAAAGATGTTTTGGTTTCTGCAGATACTGCAATGCTGGTTATTAGGGGTCTGAAAAGTATTGAAGATATTGAACATACTCCCTTTGCAATTGAATCAGGCAAACCAATTTATGTGCTTGGTGATCCTGATGGAGAGTTTAGACATGCGATTGAAATATTTACAATTGAAGACCACCCTAAAAAAGCTGTTTATGAGGGAACTTTTGGTGTAAATATTGACGGAGTGATTCCTATTTATCAAGGATATGTTGCAGATGAAAATGGGGACATACAAGTGCCTGCTCTTGGAAAGATTGGAGACAGTTTGACTTTGGTTATTCCTGCAGACTTTTATCCTAATTATCCTGGCGTTTCAAGACTTGCGCTAGATAGCACTGGGAAAGTTGGGCTTGAATACATAGTGAGAGCTAATGTTCCTGTAAAACGTGAAGGAGGTCCAGAAGTGGATAGTTTATTTTTGAGTAATGTTCTGCAATATCTTGTTGAGAGAACAATAAAAGAGGGAAGGATTCCTGATACTTATACTATTCCTGTTTTGCAGACTGTAAAAAAGCAAGGTAAGGACTATCTCTCTGAGGTAGATTCTTCTCTTGCTGCTGACTCTGTTTTTACTAGAGATAGTACTTTTACAACAACAGACAGAGAAAGGACAGCTATCAACAGCATAATAAATCCTTCATTAATTGAAGAAAGGGCAGTGATGATTGACACATTGTATGATTTTATGAACGAGTCTGCACAAAATCATGTTCTTAGAGTGCCTTTGCCAGATTCAATCTTTAAGGAAGGTGAAGAATATAATTTCAATGTGGAAATTAGCCCTATAAATCATAAAGATAGAATGTCTCCTAAAGGATTTTATAATAAACCTGCTCCTGTTCCAATTCAATTGGGTAAAGTTCCTAAGGTGAAGATGGTGCGGAAAATTCCTGGAAAAGAATAGAAAAGTGTATAGAAACCTCTAATAGGTCTCTAAATAAATTAAAAATTTGTGTTTAACTAGCAGTTTTGCATTGCCAATCTATTTCATAATGGCAGCCTGAGAAATCACAAACCCTTATGGTGACGTAGCTTCCAGGACATTGATTCTTAATATTGTCCGGAATTCTTGCACTAACCATTGTTGCTGTGATTGCAAGAGTTCCTAAAGCAAGAAGTCCAAGGATCAATGCGATGGCAATTATTTTCTTTGTTTCCATGTTTTTCAACCCTAAATTTAGTTACTTTTTTGAGGGCTTGCAAGTATATAAAGATTATTGTTTAAAATTGTTAGTATCTAAATTTATACTTCTCTTTTTTCTTTTTTTTATACCAGAAATAAGCACCTAGGATGATGCATACCCACCCAATGATCACAGCAACTATTGCTTCATATGAGAAAAATGCTGTTACTAATAAAACTAAGCCTAGAGTGATTAGGGCTACTCCAAGGCCCTTGAAAAGAGCTATTGCTAAGACAATTAATGGTACTGCTATGGCTATAATCGTTACTAAAGACCCTTCTGAGAAGCCAATGTTATATAGTAAATTATCAAAATCAAAGCCAGTTCTGTTCATGCCCCATGTTATAAAAAGAGCAATTATGATTCCCATAACCCCCGCCATTGCTCTATTTGATGAGCCGTCTGGATGTTTGAAGAATTTTCCAAATGCAAAAGTTGTAAGAATTAATACAGCCAGAAAAACTAAAATTAATGGATCCAAAGAGTAAAGGAGATCTCTAAATGAAAAATTTCCTGAGTAAAAGCTGCCATAATAAGCAGCACTTACAAGACCTAAACCTAACAACAAAGGAATAGTGATCACTTCTTTTTTCATATCTATTGAGTACAGAGGTTTTTATAAAGTTTTAGATAACTTTAAATCGTGGCTTTTGTTTTTTAAGAAATGGCTTCATATGATGTTTTTGGAAATATAGCTATTGTTAAAGCTTAGCAAGAAATCTGTCAGCTTTAGCTGACAGATGAATTGCGTTTGATGTCTTGCTAAATTATTTATCTCTTGAATACTTTGATTATGAATGGGCTGGTTTCTAGCCCATTGAAAGTCAACAATAGTTGGAACTTTCTTTCTAATAAAAACTTTTCGGAGACCAAAATGGAGACCTATAAACACTATTCAACATCAGTTGGAAACAACCTGAAGACAATTCAGATAACAACTAAATATAGCTATCAAATGATGAGGCAGGAAAAGATAAAAGTTTTTTGCAGAGTTTCATTAGAAGAGGCCTGCAAAAAGCATAAAATAGAAGTGATAATTGTGAAGGTTCTGAATGAGCATGTACATTTGATTGTGGATTGTCCAAGAACAATGTCTGATGCAATGCTAATGCAAATCATCAAGGGTTTGTCGTCGTATTTGCTTTTTAGAATTTGTCCGCAGTTGAGAAAAAGATATACTAGAGGTAATTTCTGGAACAAAGGATATTTTTGTCAGGGATGCGGAACTGATTTTCAGAGGGCATTGAGTTATGTGCAGAACCAAGAGCTACATCATTCGTCGTAGGGACGCTGTCGCCTTTAGGCGACAGAGGATGTCACATTTCCTTTAGAGGAGAAAGCAAGTGCTAAGAAAAAATTTGCCGAAAAGCTTCTTAATAAGTCTATTAGAACAGTTTTAGAGAAAACAGGGAAGTTTAAAGGTAGGTTTAGAAAGATGGAAACTAAGTGGGTTGCAGGAGAAAAATTATATGACCAAGAATTAAGAAATGCCATTTATACGGGGACATGGTTATCAGACGCAAAAAGACATTTTAGTAAAACAGGTTGCCCCGCATATAATATGGCAAGTGATTATATGAAAGGTTCTTCAATCAGACAAGATTATTTAGAAACTGCGATTAGTTGGATTAGTAATGGAGAAATTGAAGAATACATGGCTAAAAATCAAAACAAACCAAACGCAAACGAATTATGGTTATATTTTCAAGCAGTTATTAATTGGGTTAAGGCAGTTTTCCCAAAATATCGTAAAGAAATGAAGGGTGTTGATTATGGAATTTTATATAATGAATTTAAGGATAAACAATTTGATTCTAAAAAAATAGAAAAGGAAATTGTTGAGTTAATGCAAGATGAAGATGTAACCAAAAAATCAGGAATATATCCTTATGTTATAACAAGAAATGAAAAATATTTGAGTATTCGTTCTTTTACAGATAAAATGAAGAGGGAAGCATACGAAAGACAGAAAGGAATATGTGTTAAATGTAAAGAACATTTTGAGATAGAAGAAATGGAAGCAGACCATATCAAACCATGGCATGAAGGGGGAAAAACTACTGCTGAAAATTGTCAGATGTTATGCAAACAAGATAACCGAATTAAATCTGGAAAATAATTTTTTTATTCAAATAAGACCAATCAAGGTAACAAAGAATTTAAAAAGAAACTTTTATAAACTCACTTTTTCATCTCTATTCATCCGATGAACGAATGCGTGAGGAAATCAGAGATTTCCACTGTTTCGCCCAAGCTTGGTCGAATCAGAGGATGATTACTCGTTCTAGGATGAATTAAACTTTAACGTGAAAAATGGACGCATATACAATTATTGAGAAAGCAAGGAAGACAGGAAAAATCGAGAAGGGAACAAACGAAGTTACAAAGGCAATAGAGAGAGGAACTGCAAAGTTTGTTGCTTATGCCGGCGATGTTGAGCCTAAAGAAGTTGTTGCGCATATACCAATTCTTTGCAAAGAGAAAGGAGTTAAGTGTGCACAAGTTGACAACAAACAAAAGTTAGGTATTGCTGCTGGTTTGCCTGTATCTTCATCTTCAGTCGCTGTGATTACTCCTGGCGACGCTGAAAGAGATATTGCTGGATTCAAATAAATTCATATTTTAGAGAATGGCAAAAGAGCAACCAAAACCTAAACAACAGGGAAAGCAGACAGGAACAAAAGGTTCTGAGAAAATTCTAGGAGAACCAGTGCCGGCTGTTGTTGAAGAGATTGTTGGAAGAACTGGTTTTAGAGGAGAGATTACACAGGTTAAATGTCTTGTTCAAAAAGGAAGAGATGAAGGACGAAGCATGAGAAGAAATGTTAAAGGACCTGTAAGAGTTGGAGATGTTTTAATCTTAAGAGAAACAGAAATTGAGGCAAGAAGAATAAAGAGTAAAGTATCAAAAGGAGCGTACACGTAAAATGAGAGGAAATGGCTTAGAGGTTTCACATTTTATGTCTATTCAGGGGGATTCAATTTTGAAGAGACAAAGCCCTAGAAGCCAAGACCCATTTGTTTATGAGATTGATGTTACCAGAGCATTAAAGAGTTCTGGGTATGATGTTGTGGGGGCTTATGTAGATAAAATTACTGGGGAATGTTTATTTAGAGTTAGAGGAATTGTGGAGGTTGAAGATGCCTAAATGTGTTTTTTGCGGGAAAGATTATAGTTTTCCGAAAGGGTTAACATTTGTTAGAACAGATGGAACTGTTAATTATCTTTGTTCTTCAAAGTGCAGGAAAAATTTGTTGATGAAAAGACGTAAGGTTAGATGGGTTTCTAAAGTGAAGAAAGGGAAGGAAGAGAAATAGTTATTCACACAATCTTTCTTTTTGCTTAATGTTTCTTGGATCTTGCCATGAATTATCAAACTGGATAAATGCTCCTGTAAGTGGTGAGATTTTTGTGGGGGTTTCTCCTTTGCATTCTATAAAATAGTCCTGACAAAAATTGTTTTTATCACATATTGCTTTTGTCCATGCATGAATGTTTTGATTGTTTTGGTTAGGTTTGAAATTCTCTGCAGATGATAGTGAGATTGTTAATATTGCAAGAGCTATCCCTAAGATTATTATTAGTGAGACAAGTAAAATTATTAATTTTTCCATTACTTTTTGAGGACACGAAAAGTTTATAAAGATTTGGGTAAAAAATGAAATCTCTTGGTTTTATCGACGATAAAATGAATTTTTTTAGCATAAAGTTTATAAAGGAAATTATGCTATTTGGGTTGTAAAACTAGTCTTTTTTCAGACTTAATATTTTGTAAAAATGGTACAGAAATCAGATTATGGAGCAGAATCGATTAAGGTTTTAGAAGGTCTTGAAGGAGTCAGGATGAGGCCTGCAATGTACATAGGAAGTACTGGAAAAGATGGTCTGCATCATCTGGTTTATGAGGTTGTAGATAATTCTGTTGATGAGGCAATGGCGGGATATTGTAAAAAGATTCTTGTTACAATAAATAAAGATGGAAGCGTAACTGTTGAGGATGATGGAAGAGGAATTCCTATAGACATGCATAAAACTTATAAAATGCCTGCAGTCCAGGTTGCCTTGACAAAACTTCATGCTGGCGGAAAGTTTGATAAAAAGTCATACGCAATTTCAGGAGGTCTTCATGGAGTTGGCATTTCTGTTGTTAATGCTTTGTCTAAGAAATTAATCATTGACATAAAAAAAGATGGAAAAATTTACAGACAAGAATATTCGCGTGGAGATGCTAAAACAAAGCTTGAAGTAAAAGGAAAATGTGGTGTGGAAGAATCAGGGACAACTGTAACTTTCTGGCCTGATGACCAAATTTTTTCTACCACTACTTTTGATTATAAAGTTTTAGAGACAAGATTCCGGGAGATAACTTTTTTGAATGCAGGATTGAGGATTTTTTTGAAAGACGAAGATAAAGATAAGAAAGAGGAATTTTTTGCAGCAGGTGGACTTATGGAATTTGTCAAATGGATGAACCGGTCAAAGGAAACTTTACATAAACCTGTTTATTTTAAGAGAGAGCAAAATGGTTTGGTTGTTGATGTTGCAGTTCAGTATAACACCGGATACCAGGAAAATATTTTTGGATTTGTAAATACAATTAATACTGTTGAAGGGGGGACTCATGTTTCTGGTTTTAAAACTGCTTTGACAAGGGTTCTTAATGATTATCTGAAGAAGACAAATAATAAATTTGTTTTGTCTGGAGATGATACAAGAGAGGGAATTACTGCAATAGTAAGTATTAAAATTGGGAACCCCCAGTTTGAAGGGCAGACGAAAACAAAACTAGGAAATTCTGAAGTTAAAGGTTTTGTTGATTCAATTGTTACAACTGCACTAGCTGAATTTTTTGAGGAGAATCCAAGCGTTGCCAAAAAAATTGTTTCAAAAGCGATGGATTCAGCTAAGGCAAGACTTGCAGCGAAGAAGGCAAAAGATTTGGTGCGAAGAAAAAGTGCTTTTTCACTTGGAGGATTACCTGGTAAACTTGCCGATTGTTCAAGGAAAAAATCTGATGAGACAGAATTATATCTAGTTGAGGGAGAGTCTGCTGGGGGAAGTGCTAAACAGGCAAGGAATAAAGAAATGCAGGCTATTTTGCCTTTGAAGGGTAAAATTTTGAATGTAGAAAAAGCAAGTCCTGCAAAAGCCTTGTCAAGTGAGGAAATCGCTAATATGATTACTGTTATAGGAACTGGAGTGGGTGAGCAGTTTGATATCTCTAAATTGAGATACAATAAAATTGTTATAATGACTGATGCAGATGTTGATGGGGAGCATATTAAGACTTTGCTTTTGACTTTTTTCTTTAGATTTATGCCTCAACTGATTGATAATGGAAACATTTATGCAGCTATGCCTCCTCTATACAGGGCAAGAAAAGGAAGTAAAGACCATTATGTTTATTCAGATGAAGAATTAAAAAGATTAAGTGAGCAGATTGGTACAGCAACCATAACAAGATTTAAAGGTCTGGGGGAAATGAGTCTGAATCAGCTTTGGAGCACTACAATGGATCCTAAGTCCAGAAAGATTAAAAAAATATTTATAGAAGATGCAATTGAAGCAGATAGGGTGTTTTCAATGCTTATGGGAGATGATGTACAGGCTAGAAAAGAGTTTATTCAGGATAATGCACATGAAGCGGAGTTAGATGTTTAAGATGGAAAAATTAAAAGTTAAACTTATAATTGCATTGATTTTGTTAGCCATAATTATAGCTATCTCTTTGTTGTATAATCCTTTAGGGCATAATAAAGATGTTCAACCTTCCAATAAACAGCAGGAAAGAGATTTTTATATTGACAATTGTAATTGTTTGAAACATAATATAAAAGCTTGTTCACTTCAAGGATATGAGTATTATGATGGTGCATGTAGGCTTGGGGGAAATATTACTAATCCTGTATTAAAATGTTCCAAGTATGACTGTGACGGACAAATTATCAATGTTGGCGAGCAGTTCTGGAACGATAGTATTACAAAATAAAATGGCGAAAAAATCTAAATTAAGCACACCTGAGTGGATAAAAGAAGGATATGATTCTCTTGCAGATTATAATAAATCTAAGGGAATTAAAGCAAAGAAATCCAAAGGAAAAGTCTATCATGTCAAGGTATGCCCTAAATGTGCAAGTGATGAGGTAGGAGTTAAATTGGTTGGGGAGGAAGGAAAAAGAGCAGATAACTGGGAGTGCAGAAAGTGTAAGTGGGCAGGGAAAGATGTGGAGGAAAAAGAACTTAGCGAAGATGAATTTTTGAAAATGATGGAGAAGAAAGAATGAGTGAAGAAGAATCTTATGATGTTGATGTGATTGAATTGTATTTTGATGACGAGGAAATAGATGAAATGATTGAAAAGCTTAAAGAATTAAAGGAATCTAAGGGGCACTTTCATTTTGAAGTTGATGATGAGAATGAATTATTGGTTCATTATGTTGACGACGAGTTGGGAAATTTGGGAAATGATGAAACGGGGGATGAAGAATGACTATCGTTGCGGTCAGTGGGTTTTTTGACCCGATTCATAGAGGACATATTGAATATATGCAATTGGCAAAGGAGCTTGGAGATAAACTTATTGTTATCTTGAATAATGATGAGCAATGTGCAGCAAAAAAAGGAAAGGCATTTATGCCATTGGAAGACAGAAAGGCAGTAGTTGAGGCTATAAAGTATGTTGATGAGGTTTTTGTTGCTATTGATAAAGTGGATGAGCGTATTAGTATTTGTGAATCTTTGAGGGCGGTTAATCCAGATATCTTTGCTAAAGGAGGAGATAGATTTAGCTATGAAATTCCTGAAGCAAAGGTTTGCGAAGAATTAGGAATAAAAATTGTTGATAGTTTAGGGAAAAAGGTTCAGTCAAGCTCAGATTTAATTAAAAATGCTGGAGGA
>Ga0210057_1008215_pt1 | contig 12411 bp, 11 predicted proteins | sample CryGeyCG2114_010_2_FD_183968 | JGI IMG/M metagenome (GOLD analysis project Ga0210057, IMG submission 183968) | Groundwater microbial communities from aquifer - Crystal Geyser CG10_big_fil_rev_8/21/14_0.10 (SPAdes) (version 2) | ecosystem: Environmental > Aquatic > Deep subsurface > Groundwater ... | reverse complement strand
GAAATTTATCAGACGATTTACCGTTACAACAACTCGAGAATTCACTCCGCCCTCAAAATGTCGCCAGCTAGATTTGCGCTTCTGAACGCGTCGGGATACAATCTAACTAACAAGAATGGTGTCTAAAGAAAGGGGTACAGTACAAGCAAAGAAAATCGGATAGTCGGCTACATTTGGACTACCGCTCTGGTCAAGTTCTTCTTCGGTCCACTTCTGTAAGAAGATAATGGATGTCTTTGTTCCGGTATGTGGTTTGAACGAGTTCCCATGAAGTCCAACAACAGCAAGGATACGGGCTTTCTTCATTATGTGTTTGCGAACGTACTCTTGACTTGTATTGTTGAAGATACCTTGAGGCAACACGACTGCTAAACGACCGCCTGCTTTCACGAAATCAAGGTTACGTTCAATGAAGAGTAAATGTCTCTCGACTTTACTTTGAAGTTTACCTTTTGCGTTCTTTCCGAGTACATATTGAGCCAATAAATGCTTCTCTTTGATTTCGCCTGCAAAGGGCGGATTGGCAAGAAGGATGTCAAAGCCGAGATACTGAAGTGTGCCTTGATTGTGTCGGTTCGTCTCAAAGTCATCAAATTCACGGACCAGTTTGAGGTCGGCAAGCTCGCTCTTGAAACGGTCGGACCATTCTCGTGTATCAAGCGATGAGGACTTGAAGATGTGGCTTTTGCCGTCTCCAGCAATAAGCATAATGGCACGACTAATTTTGGTTGATTTCTCGTCAAAATCTATACCCCAAAGATATCTGCTCGCATACTCCTTACGAGCATCTGCGAATGGAAGGTGTTTCCAAATGTATTGCATAGCATGGACCAAGAATCCGGCACTACCGCACGCTGTGTCTATAACATACTCACGCTTTTGCGGATTTAGCATCTGTACACACATGTCAATTACGACACGGGGTGTGAAGTATTGACCCTTTTTACCTTTAGCAACATCCGGAAGTAGGTATTCAAATGCTTCATCAATAATGCGCAGGTTTGCACCAAATAGACGTACATCTTGAAGCTCACCGACACACACAGAGAGATGCTCTGGGCTAAGTTTTATCCGGTCGGTTCGCTCAAATACATCGGACCATTCTGCTTTGGCTTCTTCAAATAGTTCATCAATGATACGTTTCGTTTCTTCGGGTTTTCCTGTAGGGCTCTTTCGGAAATGAAGCTCTTGGTTTGGCCGGCTAAGCGCCTCTTTTTCATCGTATAGTTTAGCGTAGATAAGCTTGAAGATTTCATCAAAGCTGTCGTTACCCGAGTTCGCAAGCACAAGCTCTTCAAGAGTCTTGATCGTTTCCTTAAGATCATCTTCCCGTAGGTCCTTCAGGGTCTTTCGTTTTGCGAGCACATCTTCTACTTCTTCATCTGAAGCAGGGATGTCGTCCAAGGTATCATCAAAATCCTTCGGGTATGGTCGATACAGGATAAGGCGTGTTTTGCCGTTTACCGCAACACCAACAGGAGCGCCTTCGGCATTTAGATACGACTTCAACTGTTGGACATCATTTTCTTCATTCGGAGCCTTTACTTCAATAATGATCTTCGGAGTGATGCCGTCTGGTCGATATACAACTATGTCGGCCCGTTTTACTTCACGGCCGAAGTTGACGTGTTTTTCAAGCTCGATGAGATTCTTAGGGTATTTGTAGTATTTTGTTAGCCTTACGAGGTAGAGTTGCCGAACGATCTCTTCGGGAGCACACTTTCCTGTTTTGGTATTGTAGACAAGTTTCTCTTCATCTAGTTTTGAAATGGCTTTGACGTAGAATTTACCCTCGTTTTTTTCGTAGATGTCTATTTTAGACAAGTCATCAAACATTAAAAGGTCTTGTTCGGGATTTTTGAAAATTTTGTTTAAGATTGTTTGCGTTGTGTTCATAATATTTATTTTGTGCTTGTTTTTTTCAAAAATGCCTCAAATTCTGACTTGTCTATCCGGTATTCTTTGCCTATTTTGTGTGCCTTGAGTTTACTGGCCTTTATATACCGATAGATCGTCATTATGTTAACACCCAATTTATCCGCTAAATCTTGAGCTGTGTAGAAATCTTTATTTTCCATTTTTGTATTCCTTAATGAGCTTGCTAAATACCTTATGGAAGGTGGAGGCGCGATCAATCAGCCAGTTAAATGATGCTTCTGTTTCAGCTTCGTTATCCAAATCAAAATCTGGTTTTCTTTGAACAATTCTCGATGCTATATTTGCATCTATCCATTCAAGTTGTGAGCTGATTTTTTCTTCTATTTCTTGTTTTTGATCCTGTAAATACTTAAACAAGTCTTTATCGTTATTGATGTATATTTCGCAACCAAGCATGTTTTCTCTGGTGTTTACCGTAAGACCGATGTGGGCGTCAGAACTTCCAATAGTGACATTGTACCAATGTTGCGGACCCGGTGTCTGTCGGAACAGTGTCACACCTTTACTTGCGGAGTAACTTTTTAGGTTGGTCCAAAAATCCAATTGTTTGAGTTTGGTTTCTCCTAATTCTTCGCTACCAGTGGCTTTTTTGATTGTCTTTGCCCATTCGTTTGGTTTACTGATTATCTGAAACTTTGGCGCTGGATTCGAGTCATCAATTTGCCAAGCTTCAACTTTCATTGCGAAAAAAGAGATATTTTCGTCCGTATTGTTGTTCAACCAATCAATTGCTTGTCGGTGTTCTTCTCTAATGTCATTGAATATCCAGATGATAATTGAGGCATCTAGGCCAGCCGCGTAGGTGATGATTTTTCCAAGGTGATCGTGGTTCGTGTTTTCAATCTGATTTTCGATAATGATTTTTCTTCCGGTTCCTTCTTCTTCGGCGTAAATATCAACGCTGAACTTTCCCACACCGGCCTCTGTCTCAATAAGAGAAATTTCAATGCCGATCTCGTCACCTAAAAGAGCCAGATTACCCGGCTCTGCAAGCCACACCGAGAAGTCTCTTTCCTCATTGGGCCAAATACTTCTCAGGCTGGACCTTTTTAATACGCCAAATCTATTATTGTTAGGCATGATATTGAAATTATACTTTACTATACTTTACATCGCAAATCAAATGGTGGATAATCTCATTATGAGCTCTCAATTTCCAAAGAATATACTTTGTGGGGATAGCGATATTAGTGAACTAAAAAACAGGCCTGAAGGAACTATCACTGAGAATGAACTTAAGGAAGTATTGCGCAGATATAATCTTCGTGACGGGCTAATACTTTTAGGACGTGTTTCTGTCCGCGCCTTTAATGACAAAAGTGAGAATGCTATAGGCAAAGCATCAGTAAGAGACCCCGCGACCGGCATCTTTATAACACAATTTGCGCTAGCTTATTTAGCAAATACACTTATAACATCTGGGGCCAACGATTATAAGTCAAAACAAATTAGTAATAAAGAAAATCTCCTTATTCTTTTAAATATATACAGTAACTGTCTTATATTCTCGGAAATCAAGCGAAACGAAGCAGAAACTGTAACCAAAAAGGACGTTGCGTCCACCATGATTCGCCTGTATGGGGAGCAATTAGAGTACCAGTTTGATTTTATGCAATTTGTCTCTCGGACACTTGTAATTTTTATGGATATAATCGACACGGTGCCACCAGGTAGGTTTGAGCCACTTAACGCGATCTTCGAGAGAGAGACTGGGCTGACATTTCGAGATTATTTTATTTTAGTGCTTGGAGTATGGGCGGTGTCGCAACAGACGGGAACTTTTAGAAAAGAGGCTCTTACGGAAGCACAGATCCCATCAATGTGCTCCATATTCACCGATGAAAAAGTGAGTAACTTATTGAAAATTCTATCCATAGATTACAAGCGTTTCCGTGAGGAAGACGAGTTAGCGAACGAAAATCTCGAACCCGTTTTTACCAAAACACGCTTCAACCCACTAATCGTATACCCGATTATCAAAACAGATAGTTCTAGTGGTGATCCATATGTTATCCCAAACACACTCGCCTTCTTAAAAAAAGGGTACGGTGGGTTATACTGGTGGTTTCATCGATACTTTGAAAACAACGGTAAACAGCAAGATTTTAGAAATTACTTTGGTGAGGTCTTCGAGCAATATGTGGGCCGTATTCTGAAGAATACTTACGGAGAAAATGAAGTCCATCCTGAAATCTCCTACCCTAAAGGAAAATTCATTGATTGGTGGGTTGAACGAAATAAGACTATCTATATTTTCGAGGTAAAGGCATATCAATTTTCATTACCCACGAAACAAACTGGAGATATTGAACTTGTTGCTAAAGAAGTAAAGTCAAAAATAGTTAAGTCTATAAAACAAGTATACAAACGCTTATCAGAGATCGACTCTTATGAGGAATTGGCGATTTTTCGTAATAAAAAAATAGTTCCCGTTGTGGTATTTATGGAAATACCTCTTGTATCTGGACATATATACAAAGAACTCATCGAGGAAGAGTTGTGCGCAATTGAGCAAGAAGACAAAAATATGATGGGTATCACAGGTGCAAAAATACACTTCGTCAACATCGAGGAACTTGAGTATTACGCAGATGCTGTAGATAAAATCCCCATAGAAGAGGTTTTCGCAAAGTACGAAGACGATATCAAAGAAGGTTTTATTTCGATCCTGTATAAAGAACTAGGGCGATCTCCAAAAAATGAATACTTAAGTAAAGTCTATAATGATTTCTGGAGAGAAGTTACTAGTAGAACCAGTGATGGGGAACCGACAGAGAGGACCGGCTAAAATTTTTATTTATCTTCAGATCACGGATGAGAATTGGTTTACAGGTCCGTTCCGATATTTTTTCGCCTAGCCAAATCAAAGTAATATTTACTGATGGCCAAATCAAAGATAGCCATACCCATGGGATTAAACATTGTGGTATTTTCAGTAGAAAAAATACTTCCCTCTTTCAAGAGATCCCCTATGGATTTAACGTCTTTTCTTTCTAGTCCAAACTCATTATGGAACAATTCGATGTCGGTATTTTCCCGACAAACTTCGTCCCAATCATCGACGATGATATTATTTCTCACATATTCATAGACATTAGGTTCAAAATCCCTGAGAGAGACATTCAAGATGAGTGACCCTGGTTTTGGTTTTTGGTTGATATATCTATCTTTCGATACAGTACAAGTTATAAAAATATCGACTTGATTATAGGCATCAAACCAATTATCTACGACCGTAACCTTATCTTGGTCATTTTCGTCTATGGAATCAGATTTAATGCCATTTAGATCATAAAGGTAATACTGGCTAACCCGATCACCGAGAATTTGTTTACACATTTTAAAGTGATATTTGCCGATTGGTCCCCAACCAATTATCCCGACGGTTAAATCTTTCTTATTGCCAAATTTTACATATTTGTTAATCACCCATCCGCTAACGGAAGCTGTTCTAATCACACTAAGTAGGGATGTGTTAATTATACTGGATATTTCTCCCGTATCAGCGTCATTAAGAATCACAATACTACTCGCTCTTGGTTTCCCTTTCTTTATGTTATCAGGGAAACTGGCTATCCACTTCAAACCGGAGATATTAAAATCTCCCCCTAAAAAAGCCGGCATAGCAATAATCCTGTTTTTAAGATCTCGATATCGAAGATATGGTTTAACCGGTTGAGAATAATCTCCTTCGGTATAAGATTGAACGGCTTTACCAATCGAATCTATTGTCTTATTCCAATCAATACCTAATTTTAAAATGTCATCATTACCCAGATAAAGCATGTCTATATTTAAATCTTACCGAATAATTTTTCATACCAATCTTTATTGTACACAGTATTGATATACCGTTCACCTCGGTCCGGAAATATGGTCGCCACAACAGGAATCGTATCGCTCGGATTGATTTCAAAATATTTATGGATAGCGGCAAAAACCGACCCTGACGATCCGCCGGCAAAAATCGAGTGATCTTTCAGTAATTTATGGCAATAACTCACAGTCTCGCCCTCCGGTACGGTAATAACTTCATCAATCATCGCCATCTTTAAAATATCAGGCGCCATACTCGATCCGATTCCCGGGATATAGCGTTTCTCGGCCGGACCGCCAAAAATGACCGAGCCTTTAGTGTCAACCGCTACAACCTTACAATTGGGGAATCTTTCTTTAATTTTTCTTGAAACCCCTGTAATTGTCCCACCTGATCCGACTCCAACAAACAAATATTCTAATTTAGACAGACTCTCACATAATTCCTCGCCGAGAGTCTCATAGTATGCTTGAGAATTAAGCGGATTAGCGTATTGATTTACCCAATAAGAATTAGGATTTTCTTCTGTAAATTTTTTTACCGCTTTTATCCTGTTTAATAAATAACCCCCACTGGAATCTCTTTCTGAGACCTTAATTATTCCGGCACTTAGTTGACTCACCAGAAATTCGTTGGTTTCCGAAATATTGGGATCAATGACGCAATAAAATTTTAAACCCTTTTCCTTGCAATATGCGGCTAGAGCAATTCCAAAATTACCAGAGGAAGATTCAACAATCATCGTCTTCTGATTTATTGTCTTTGACTCCAGTAATTTATCAATAATAAATCTGGCCGGACGATCTTTAATGCTTCCCGTCGGATTAAATGATTCCAATTTAACAAACAAATCAATATTCAAGCCATGTGGCTTGAATCTGGTAAGAGGAGTGCCCTCAGGGATTCGGCGGTAATTTTCATCTGTTATCATGATTTTTCAAAAATTACCACATAATAAGTTATTTGACAATAGTAACCCTATCGCATATGATCCTGAATAGACATTATTAAAATTGGTTCTTTTACATTGTCCGTAACGCAGATCCTTGCGAAACACAGAGAAAAGGAGAAAGAATCCGTGAATACTCTAGCCTTCACCGGCATGTTGAAGGAGAAGATCACTCCTCACCTAAGGCGACTGATCGAGAAAGGGAATCTTGCCGTCAAAAGCCAGTTTTCCCTATCAAGTGTTGTAGGAGTTGAAGAAACATTCGTCAACCCGGACCCTCTGGGTGAAGATTCCTTGTACTCTCCAACTAAAGGAATTGTCCACAAATTCGGCAATCGAGCGCTCATTAAGGTATCTTACCGGTGCGCTGCTCATTGCCAATTTTGCACCAGAGCAAGGCAGATAGGTGATCCTTCTGGCGATCTGACCGACAAGGAGATTGAGGATTGTCTTTCTTACATTATCGAACATTCTGAGATCGATGATGTCATCTTGAGCGGAGGTGATCCTTTTGTCACTCCCGCTGTCACAGAGAAACTGGTTTCATCTCTCGCCCAAATCGATAGTATCAAGGTGATCAGAGTTGGAACGCGTCTGCCATTTCACGCGCCAAATTGCTTCGAACACCCACCGGTCCTAAGGTTGGTGGAAAAGTTGAAACAGGTATCTGAAAACAAGCCTGTCTACATCCTTGTCCACCTCAACCACCCAGACGAACTTGGACCAGAGACAAAGAAAGTGCTCACTCTCCTAAAGAGAAGTTGTTCCAATCTCTTGTCTCAGTCTGTGTTCTTGAACGGCATCAATGATGACCCCAAGGTTCTTGGTAAACTCTTCACAGAGCTTTACCACATCGGTGTCTTGCCTTACTACATCTACCGATGTGACTCGGTAAGCGGCCTTGAGAGGTTCGTTTGTCCTATTGAGAAGGAAAAACGGATCATGACAGAATTGCGGAGGACTCTTTCGGGTATCGCAATCCCTACTTACGTAGTGGATGTCCCAGGCAGGGGTAAGATTCCCGTCCCTCTTGATTTCTGGGATGGAATAGACACTTCGAAGTGTCTTGACTACGACGGTCTGTCCGTCGACTTGTAACAAAACACGAGAGGAATTCTTGATGCACATTCTAATTCTCTACAATCTCGCCACTGAGATTAAGAAAGGAACAGCTGAAGATCTCACCTGTGAAAAGGAGATTGAGATTATTCTTCCGCTCATCACGAGCCTGTTACGCTCGAAGGGACACAAGGTCAGCTCAATTCCGGCAGATCTTGATCTCTGGGAAAATCTGAAGAAGGCACGGCAAGACGTAGACTTGGTTCTTAATCTTGCTGAAAGCTTCGGTGGCGGCAACACTAATGAGACGGCGGTCCCGGCGATACTAGAAGCTCTTGAAATTCCTTTTACCGGGGCTTCCTCTCACAACATGAATTTCACCCTGGATAAGGAGAAAACCAATCTGGTATTGGCGAGTTACGGCATACCTTCAGCTCCCCACTTATTGATCCGTGAGATGGCTGACCTGCAGATCTTAAACCTGTCTTATCCGGTAATCGTCAAACCGGTCAGAGAGGAAGCAAGCATCGGAATTACGTGTAAAAGCGTTGCCGCCACCCCTAGCGCTTTGGGTATCCAAACCCAAAAGATTCTTTCTCTCTACTCCCAACCTGTTCTTGTCGAAGAATTTATCGCCGGCAGGGAAATTTCGGTTGGGATTGTCGGGAATGGATCTGACCTGCATGTCTTTCCACCCTTGGAGTTCGTCTTCGACGATACCACTCCGGAATTGGAACGAATTCGATCCTACGAATACAAATGGGGAGGCGGCAAGGAGAACATGGTGAAGGCATCTCTTTCGCTAGAGATGACCGAAAGACTCATCCGATACTCTCGGACCGCCCATATCGCTACTGATTGTCTCGACTATTCGAGAATGGATTACCGCGTCACGGAACAAGGAGATGTTTACTTGCTAGAGGTGAATTACAACCCAGGCATTGGACCTAACACTCACGGCTTGAACAACACCTTGACGATGATGGCGAGTTTTGACGACTACTCGTTTGAGGACCTGATCGAGCTTATCATTACGACGGCCTGGGAGCGTTACCACCACTAACACCCTAAGTCCGAAGGGAAAGTATAGGCACCCGCCCATCTTTCCCTTCGTTTTTTATACAAAATGAAAAATAAATTCAAAAAAATAATTGTCGCCAACACAGCGGAGGCTTTTAGAGATATCATAGAAAAGATCCAAGATAAGAAAGAGATCGCCCGCCGACTTTCAATTGAACATAGCCTGTGCCAGCGTGCTTTATTCTGGGAGGAAGACAATAAGATGATAATCACCCCTTACCTTATGGACCCAATATTTCTGAAGAGAAATTCTAGAGTTTTAAAATATCGGAACGTTAAAAACATTTCTCCTGAAAAAATAGAGGTTAGTCTTTGCGAAGCTATAGTAAATAATAGAAAAACCTTTGATCAATTGGTTAAAACAATCAAAGATAACCCCGGGATTTCGATAACCCCATACGCCGTAACCAATGAATTTATCTCATTGATAAGTAAACTTAAAAAATTAAATCTCAAATTCAAATCTTTAGAAATACCTAGCCCCAAGAGTCTCTGGACCGTAAAGTATTTGGATTCAAAAAGCGGTTTTAGAGAGGCAGTGAATAAAATCAAAGGTGATAACAAAATCAATCTGCCTCAAGGGTTTATCTGTCGCGATATTGAAGAAGCCGATAAAATCAGCAAATGGTTCTTAAGATCTGGGAAGTCTTGTGTTCTTAAAGCAAATTTCGGTGAATCGGGCTGGGGATTAAAAGTATTAAGAGACAGAGCCAAAATAGAAGGAGAAGATGCTTACCGAGACGATATTTGGACCAACACTATCATCGTAGTTGAAGAATATATCAACAGAGACACTGAAGTTGCCGGAGGATCACCTTCCGTGGAAATACTCGTCAATAAAGAAGGAGCTCAAATTACTTATATATGCGGACAAACAGTAGACTCGTTTGGTTCTTTTGAGGGAGTCTCCTTGGGAAAAAACATTCTTGAATGTAAAGATTTAGCTGAATTGAAAAGATTAGGGTTAATTTTAGGGAAAGAATATTGGAAGCTTGGTTATCGAGGTTATTTTGACTTGGATACGGTAGTAGAAAAAAAGTCTCGAAATATTTACTTAATTGAGACAAATACCAGAAGAACCGGTGGAACCCACACCTACGATATAGCGAAGAGACTTTTTGGTTCGAAGTGGGAAGAAAAAAGTTTCTTGATCTCAAACGATCAATTTCCTTACAGTCGAAAAATCAAGACGCCTGAAGCTATCTTTGACAGATTAGATAATATATTGTACCCTAAGAAGACGTCTGGGTCGGGAGTCATCATAACGATCATCGACGCCGAACGCCATATGCTAGGATTTGTGATCGTCAGTAAAGACAAGAGTGAATGTCTTAAAATCCATACTGAACTAAGTAATTTATTAAGTTAATGACAAAAATCATGAACAAGGTTTTATCCAAACATCTAAAAGTTAAACCCTTCCAGGAGACACTAAACGCTGGTATGTGCGGCCCAGCTTCACTGAAGATTGTCTTTGATTATTTTGGTGTTAATAAAAGTGAGAAGGAATTAGCGAAATTGTGTGGCACAACCAAAAATCTTGGGACCGACACGGAAGGCTTAACTAGGGCTGCTGAACATTTAGGTTTTAAGGTTGTCGTAAAAAACAACAGCTTATTCTCCGACTTAGAAAAATGGCTAAAAAAAGGAGTTCCCCTTATTGTTGATTGGTTCACTCGAGGCAGGCAGGATTATTCCTATTCCGACGTTGCCGATGGCCACTACTCGGTGGTTTGCGGTATTGACGCCAAATATATTTACCTGCAAGACCCAGAGATTGGTGATATCAGAAAAATAGAAAAAGATGACTTCAAACGGGTTTGGTTTGATTTCGCCGGTGAGTACATCAAACCTGATGAGTTGATAATCAGACAAATGATCGCTATCTACAAATAAATGCCTGAGTTCAAAAAATATCACCTGTCGGATAACGCAAAAATCATAACTCGTTCCGTCCCAGGGCCCGAGTCTCAAAAATTACTGTCCGAACAAGAAGAATTTGAGAGCAACAATCGTTCCTACCCAAGAGACATACCTTTAGCTTTCGATCTGTCAAAAGGATCAATCCTTCAGGACGTCGATGGCAATCAATATATTGATTTCACCTCTAACTGTGGGGTTTTTAACCTTGGACATAACAACGAATTTATTTTGAATGAATTGAAAAAGATGGATGGTAAAATATCTCAATCTGTCGACTATCCCACTCCTACTAAAATAGAGTTCCTAAAATCTCTATTTAAGGCTTTACCTCAATCACTACAAGGTAAATGGAAGGTTAATTTTGGTGGCCCCTCCGGATCTGATGCTGTTGAAGCCGCGATAAAGTTAGCCAGAATTAACAAGAAAAGACATTCCATCATTGCCTTTCAAGGTGGCTACCATGGGATGACCATGGGGGCCTTAAGTGTAACCAGTAAATTATCACACAGGAAAGACGTGCCTCCGCTAATTCCCGGTATCCACTTCTTACCTTATTGCAGTTCTTACCGATGCCCTTTTGCTAAAAACGAACAAGGATGCCGGCAAGAATGTTTAGATTATTTTAAGTATGTTTTGGAAAATCCCCATTCAGGAATAGACAAGCCGGCGGCGATCATTATTGAGCCTATTCAAGGAGAAGGCGGGACATATATTCCCCCAAAGGGATGGCTGGAATCAATCACAAAAATTGCTCATGACAACGATATCCTCGTGATCTTCGATGAAGTGCAGACGGGTTTTTATCGGACCGGGAAGTTATTTTCATTTGAGCATACAAAAGCTGTGCCAGACATAATTACAATGTCCAAGGGTATCGGCGGAATCGGTTTTCCTCTTTCTTTGATTATTTTTAAAAAAGAATTAGACACCTGGGGACCGGGAACACATATAGGCACTTTCCGTGGCAGCCAATTGGCGATGGCGGCGGGAAAAGCCGCCATCGAGTTCGTCAAAAAAAATAAGATCGAGGATTATGTGCAAGAATTAGGCGAACACATACTCGAACGTCTCTATAAAATTAAGGAAAAATCAACTCTCATTGGTGACGTTAGGGGTGAAGGAATGATGTTTGGAATTGAATATGTGAAAGACAAAGAAAACAAGGATCCTTTCCCAGAAATGGCTGCCTTGGTGATGAAAAAATGCTACGAGACAGGATTGATTGTCGAGTTAGGGGGTTATTATAACAATGTCATTAGACTTTTACCTCCACTAATAACAACGCCTGTTATCGCAGCTAATGGTCTAGATATTTTTGAAAAAGCGAACGATTTGGCGGATCAATCTACCAAGTAGAAGGGGTTTTACTTAATTACCTATAAACAAGGCTCCCGAGCGGCATTTTAAGGCCCTCAGGGCATAATTTTCAAAGGGAGTGGTAATTTAATACGAAAAGAAAACGGGATTGTCTTTATTTCTAAGTCTGACGCAATATGTCTAGGTATACTCGCTCCATGTCGATAGCTAGAGAGGACATTGATATTATTTATTGGAAGATAACCATAAACTTGTAATTCTTGCTTGGTGCCAACCACCCTATCTACAATTCTCCTTATAATTGCTTTTCTGGACTCAAAATTCAAGT
>Ga0210057_1008214_pt1 | contig 12414 bp, 7 predicted proteins | sample CryGeyCG2114_010_2_FD_183968 | JGI IMG/M metagenome (GOLD analysis project Ga0210057, IMG submission 183968) | Groundwater microbial communities from aquifer - Crystal Geyser CG10_big_fil_rev_8/21/14_0.10 (SPAdes) (version 2) | ecosystem: Environmental > Aquatic > Deep subsurface > Groundwater ... | reverse complement strand
TCCATCTGCTGATCGAAGCCCCGCGACGTGCTTCGACTTCGTTTATCCCGAGCTGCGTCGAGGGACTCAGAATGACGTATTTTTTGAGCATTCAGCTCCTTCGATACCCCCTCCACCTTCCTCACCAATCTCTCCTCATTATTCTCAATCACCTTTGTCGCCGCGTCTAAAATTTCCTGTGTGCTCCTGTAGTTCTCCGTGAGTGTCATGATTGCAGCCTTTGGAAACCGCGTGAGGAAATGAAGCATGTTCGCGGGTGATGCGCCTTGGAATCGGTAAATTGCCTGATCATCATCACCAACGACGAAGACATTTGGATGCTCAATGAGGGAGTGCGTGAGGAGATCGATCACTTTTGCCTGTGAGCCATTTAAATCCTGAAATTCATCCACAAGAACGTACTGGTAGCGTTCCTGCAATCCCGCAAGAAGCCAATCATGTCTTTTCAGCGCTTCGATCACGACGAGGATCATATCGGCGTAGTCGTAGCGATGGCTCTCCTTTAGCTCTGCATCGTAGCCGCGATAGAGAAGGATACATTCCTCAAACTGCTTCACAAGCCGCAGATCATCTTTGTACGCCTGAGAATTCCGGTCACGCTCTTTCCCGCTCTTTGTCGTTTCGATCTCACTCTGGTATTCAGGCACGATTTTCGCGAGATCATCGGGCGAAATACCCTCGCGCTTCATGGAGCTGATTCTGCTTAAGATTGCCGCAGATCGATCGTGTTCGAGTGATGGTTTTCCCAAAATTGATCCAACGCCTAAGTTTCCCATCAATCTCCGCGTGATTCTGAGCTGCTCGATCTGCGTCACCTGTTCATAGGCGCGAAACTCTTCGAAAACATGAGGGTGTTCCAGAATGATGTGGTTGCAGAAGCCGTGTACGGTCTCGATCGTAATGCCATAGGCATCGGGTCCGATCACTTGCCGGAGCCTTTCGCGCATTGCCTTGGCGCCGCTTGTGGAGAATGTGAGACAGAGAATATTGCTCGGACGCATCTGTGTCTTTGCGAGGATATGTGCAACGCGCATGGCCAAAGTCTGCGTTTTCCCCGTGCCGGGTCCCGCAATCACCATTACCGGCCCCTCTATCGTATCGACAGCCTTTTTCTGGGCTGCGTTGAGCGTTTTGTATGCCTCGTCAAAAACAGGAGTTGTTCGGGATTTGAGGGCCTCTTTTGCTCGATTGGAAGCGGTTTTGGCAGTCGGCATGGATGGGTCGAATCGTAGCATATCCTCAAGAATTGTATTGTCGGAGAGGAAAGAATACATGACTCGTTGTTTCGTTTGGCATTATCCCGCCACCTTTGCGCAGCTATCGCACTTCTCCACCATACCTTCTCCATTTGGATTCGGGACTTCGATGAGTGTGCCCTTCTGGCAGAAGGGGCAGGGGGGACCGAAGGCGCCAATCGAGCTGCCGCCGAAACCAGCGCCCTGCAGTGCCTGCAAGAGTTCTTCGTTCGAGATATCTTCGCGGATCGCGGCACTGCGAGGATGGTCGCGCATCTTCTGGAGTACTTTTGCTTCGATCTGACGAATGCGTTCGCGCGTAACGCCGAATTCTTTGCCGACTTCCTCCAGCGTATGGCCGATGCCATCGGCGAGGCCGAAGCGCATCTCGATGATCTTGCGCTCTCGGGGAGTTAAGAACTTGAGCATCTCGTGGACGCTCTCCTTTTTCAGTTGTTTGTTCGTGGCTTCGAACGGTGAGACGGCATCTTTATCCTCGATGAAGTCCCCGAGCGTGTTATCTTCCTCCGATCCCACGGGAGCTTCGAGCGAGATGATGTCTTGGCTGATCTTTAAGATATGGCGAACCTTCTTCACGTCCATACCGAGCTCTACTGCCAGCTCTTCCACCGTGGGCTCACGCCCGAGTTCCTGCACGGTTCGGCGCTGCGTATGAGTCAGTTTGTTAATTGTCTCCACCATGTGCACAGGGATACGGATTGTTCTCGCCTGATCCGCAATCGCGCGGGTGATTGCTTGGCGGATCCACCATGTTGCGTAGGTCGAGAACTTAAATCCGCGTTCAGGATCAAATTTTTCTACGGCGCGAAAAAGACCGATGTTTCCTTCTTGAATGAGATCGAGGAACGAGAGGCCGCGACCGATGTACTTTTTCGCGATCGAAACAACGAGGCGAAGGTTCGCCTCAGCCAATTGCTGCTTGGCCGATGCATCACCTTTCCTGATCCTGCGTGCGAGTTCTACTTCTTTCTTGCCATCGATGAGCGGTACGCGACCGATCTCCGAGAGGTACATGCGCACCGAGTCGTTCGAAATTTCCAGAAGGTCGACCTCTCGCTCCTTTTTACGCTTCTTAGCCTCGTCTTTCGGTAAATCCTTCGTGAGCTCATCCGTAGGAATTCCGGCAGTCGCGACAACGTGGGTGAGATCGTCGCTGCCTTCATCATCATCCTTGTCACCTTTCTGCTTCTTTTCCCAAATGAGAGAATCCTTTACATCGATAATTTCGATACCAAGATTCATGAAGAGCTCGTACACATCATCCAGAATTTCGATGTTCTGTTCGCCATCGGGAATCGCCGTCATCACTTCTTGATGAGTGACATAACGCTGCTCCCGTCCCTTTTTGACGAGGTGCTTAATTTCCGGAGGAAACTTCTTTAAGTCCTCATCGGTCGGCTGGGTGATGAATTTCCTTGGATGCGAGGCCATGGCTTTGGGGCAGAGTATAGGGGAAAATCCTGCAAGGAAAAGCATGTTTTCCCGCTTTTTGATCGGTTGTCCCACTTTGGACAACGGAAGTCCCATCTTGGTGGGGGAGGAGTCGGAGCTTTTCAGGAAGCCATCGAAGTCAGTTTGAGTACCTGCTGGTATTGCGTGAGGAGGATTTCTTCCTCCATCTTCTTGCCTGCGGCGCGGGCTTTTTTTATTTCACCGATGATCTCCCCCTGTTTTTTCTTGAGTACATCGCGGTTCACCTTCCCGCAGAGCTTGCGAATTTCGCCCCGCGCCAAATCGTCCGACCAGAGACCGAACTCCTGTTCGCAGTAGAGGTGGAGTACCGAGGCATGTTCGCGAATCTCTTCCGGAAAATCCTCGATGGAGAATACATCGCGATTGGAGAGAATAAATGATCGCAAGCCATGGTAAAACTTTTTCTCCCTCTCTCCTTCCGGCTCTACAAGCTCGTTCACGACGGGAATATGTACGGGATACGTAAGGAGCAATCCGAAGAAGAGCTCGACGGGGTGAAAAGGGGAGGAGTACACTTCCCTGCTTTTTTCCCCCTGCCTCTTGCGGAGTGATTCCTGCTCTTTACGGAGATCATCCTCGAGAGCGGTCACGGTCGTACCGAGGAGTTCTGCCGACTTCTTCACGTACTCTTCTCGCTCGACAGATGAAGGAATGACGGCGAGGAGCGGTACGAGCGAGCGGAGCATGGCGCGCTTTTCTCCCGGCGTGACTGAGAATTCCATGAGGATATGATCCAGATAGTGCACCCCCTTCCCCTCGCAGGCTTTCCGTAAACCATTTGAATCCGCATTGGCGCATTCATCCGGGTCTTTTCCTGTGGGGAGCGCCAAATAGCGCACCTCCATGTCCTGTGCTTTTGCAAGGAGGTACGCGCGTCCCGCAGCTTCCTGTCCTGCGGTATCGCGATCGAGGCAGAGGATGATGGATTCTGCCGTACGTTTGAGGATTGTGACATGCTGCTCGGTGAGTGCCGTGCCGGAAACAGCAACCACATTTTCGATTCCTACGCGATGGAATGCAAGGACATCGAAGTACCCCTCTACCAGAATCGCCGACTTCTCCCGACGGATTGCTTCCTTTGCATGCGAGAGTCCGAAGAGCGCTACGGATTTATTGTAGAGCGGACCATCGGGGGAATTAATATACTTGGCATCATCATCGCCAAGCGTCCTCCCGCCAAATCCGATGAGGTTCCCTTGGGTATCCCGAATCGGGAACATGATGCGGTTGCGGAACCGATCATAGATTCGCTCCTCTTTCAGTTCCTTCTGTACGCCGAGTCCCGCGCGCATAATCTCCGATCGGCTATATCCTTTCTTCAGGAGATGCGTGTACGTGGTATCGAACGAATCCGGTGCCAAGCCAACTGCGAATGATTCCAGAAGTTCCGCAGGTACTTTGCGATTATTCAAATACTCCTGCGCCTTTGCATTTCCCTTCAGCATGTCGCGGTAGAAGAGCATGGCATCGTGCAGGCACTCGCGCAGCCGCTCCTTTTCGTCCTTCGTCGGTCCCTTCTCCGAAAACTGATGCTTCGGCAGGGTCACACCGGCCTTCTCCGCAAGATCTTTGAGTGCCACAGGAAACTCGACTCCTTCGATCTTCTGGTAAAAGCTGAAGATATCGCCTCCCGATTGGCAGGCGAAGCAGTATGCGATGCCTTTTTCCGGTGAGACGAGGAGACTGGGGTGGCTGTCGTTATGAAAAGGACAGAGGCAGACGAAGTTCCTTCCCTTCTTTTGAATCTGGCAATACTCGCCGACCAGCTGTTCAATTGGGAGCCGGGCTTTGATGTCGGCAACGGGATCCATGTATCCTGAGGGGGTATCGAAGGATGGGGAAGTCAGTGTATCACTTTCTCGGATTCCAAAGTATGGCTCCTTCACCCTGTGACATGTGCGTTTCTGGGTGCAGCATGCAAATACCCGCGGCGGGAAACAGAACGATATCTCCGGCGCGGGGTCCATCATCGCCCAAGAGCTCCTTGATGCGGGCAAGTACCGATGGAATAGTGCAGGAAATGGAATTTCCCATTCCTTCCATTCCCTCCACAAATTGTACCCCCATCTCCGGTCCGACCACCTGATCCAATGCTCGGATCATTCTTGCGTTCGGCTGGTGGGGGACAGCGAAGACTTTTCTTCCCTGATCTTTGAGCTCCAGTACTTTAGAGAGCGATGTATGAGTAGCTTCTTCGATCAGTGCTTGTCCATTCTGATACGCAGCATCACCGTTCATGCGAAAAATGTTTTTGTTACTCCGTTGACCGAAGTAATCTTCCGCATCAGCTTTTTCGATTCTAAAGACATAATCGACTTTCCCCCCAAGACCTTTTGGGAGATCTTGCGTATCCCTATTCACTGCATGGAGGAGTGCATGTCCTTCGCCCTTCCATAGGCTCGTCGCCGCTGCGCCAGCCGCAAAAATGGGAGACGCAAAGCGATCATGCGCATCGATGTGGCGATCGGGTGTTTCTACCGTCACCAGAGGATGATGCGTCCCTTTAGGGAGTTCACGTGACTGTTCGGCAGCGAGCTCAACGATTTTTACGAACCCCGTGCATCCGTAGGAAATTCCTAAGACTTTCCCCCTCGTTATGCCCATCCTTTTGGCAAGTTCTTCTGCCAAATGCTGAGATTCTCCTATGGAGAGTGCGGTATGAGAGAGCGTTAGGCCTTCGACGTTATGCGCATCAATGCCCAATCGATCAAAGAGTTTGTCGGTTACTTCCGTTGCGATATCAATATTTTCTTTGCCCTTTCGCAAAATCGGACGTTCTTTTATTTGCGTTGATTTAAGCACTCGTGCTTCCTCGAGACCGGTAAGTGCTGCGATCCTCGCGTTATCGACGAGCTCAAAAGAATCGCTCCCCGCAAGATCAACGAAATCCGTGAAGGAGAGATGGTGATTCATATCTATGAATGATGAATGAAAAGGGAGCTATTGTATGGTGTTTTCGCTTCTTCGGGAATTATTTTCTTACTTTTATGTTTCACCTATTCCTACCTCTCTTCTTGTATTTCTGATTTCCTCCATTATTTGTCGCACTCTGTTTGCAACATGTTTTACTTCATTTGAACTCATTTCATTTTGTATGAGGTTGGTCATTCTTCGCAGGCAATCAAAATCATTTCTTAATGGTCGGAAACCATGCTTTTCCTTATAGCTGAGGCACCCCTCAACAGTATCGTGTGCAATCCATACCAGCCTTCCCACCGTTGCGCACGCAGTTCCATTTGCCATTTTATCAACCTCTGGCCATACGATAGGTGAGTTGTCATCATCGTCGATTATATATTCCATTGTTCGTACGCAGACTTGATCTGTAGTGGCGTTACCCAATTCCCTACTTACCCCCGCAGCAAGTTTGATACCGAGAATTTGCTGCGCTACTTTCACATTGCCTTGCCAATGCCCCCAACGATTTTGACGCGCTTCTTGTATGTATTGGTTCACTGCTGTTGGCGGAATGCAGTTTCTATCGAATCCGAGAAGTTTTGCCACTTCTGGCCATGCAGATAAATATACAAAAGATGTTTCATCATTGATGGAAATGATCTGTGTATCCGGAGTAATATCATCATCCATAGGGTCCGCTGCCAATCCGAATCGAATCGCCTCATGGGTGGCTGCAGCTTGGAATGGGGTCAGTCGCGTCAGCGCAGCGTATTGATGATAGGGTTTCTGCTTCATCCTTCTAGGATTGAATAATTTCAGGCAAGAATTGTCAAGTTTTCTTACGGTCTTGCTATTCCGAAATCTGTTGCAGAATCCTGCGCGGAAGCCAGTTTTTGATCACTCCTTCTTTCGCCATACCAAATCCAACCGCAATTCCCCGCCATCGGAGAATGAGCTCGCCGCGAAGCTCCGAGTTGCAAGGGGCGTCCTTTCCTTCGAGGATCAATTCTTTTTGTCCATCGGTAAGTTCCAGTACTCCTGAGGATGCTTCTCTGCCCCGGAACGTGGTGATCTCGTGTGTGAGGCGAATGCGACTATCCTTCAGTAATTTGAGAAATGGAATGCCGAATGCGTAGCGTGGACAGGGGAGAATGAATCGCGATGCCTCCTCGTGGAGCATGGTGACATGCAGTCCGGTTTCGTAGAGGCGTTCGTTATCACGCAAGAACGATGTGCCGTACCGCTTTGTGAGCTCTGCAATGATATCCTTCGTTCGCGAGGGGGTGAGTTCTCTCTGGGGAGGTGCATTTTCCTGTCGTAAGACATCACGCGTGTGATCTTTTTTTTCGAACACGGCGCAGAAGAAGCCTTCGGTATCGTAGGTGTGTGGCCACAGACGAAGGAGAGGGAAAGGGGATACGGGAAAGGGGATACGGGATTTTTGCACTATGACTGAATCATCAATCGCACGATCAAGATCCTTTATCCCTCTTTCCTTATCCCTCACATCAACAATTTCAATTTTTCCAGAGAACTTCTCCATCATCTCAGTGACAACTTCCTCGTTTTCCTCCGGTGTCAGCGTGCATGTGCTGTACACGATCCTTCCCCCAATTTTTGCAGCGTGAATGGCAGATTCCAAAAGTTTCAACTGCATCGACTTCAATTTTGCGATGCTTTTCTCGTTACAGAGTTTGAGTGCCGTAGGATCTTTACGAGCAATGCCCAGAGCGCTGCAGGGCGCATCGCAGAGGACGCGATCAAATCTCTCGGTCATATTGCCGCCAAACCATTCTCCATTCTTGCTTGTGAGGATCGTGTTCAATACTCCGGAGCGCTGGAGAGCCTCTTGCAAAGTCCAGAGGCGCTTTTCTTGCACATCGTTTGCAATGATCACGCCGGTATTTTTCATCTTTGCCGCGATCTGCGTTGTTTTGCTCCCCGGAGCCGCGCAGAGATCCAGTATCTCTTCTCCCGGCTGTGGATCCAGGAGTTCTACGGGGAGCATCGATGCCGCTTCCTGCAAATAGATGTAACCGATCTGGTGAAAGAGATTCTTGCCGAGAGCTCTGTCGTCCATGCGCTCAACAAAAAATCCATCGGGGCACCAGGGAACAGGGTTCAATGTCCACCCATGTTCTTCCCCCCATGACTTCACTTCTTCGACCGTGCTTTTGAGGGTGTTCACCCGAAGGCTTTTACGAAGCGGTCGGCTGTGTGCAGATCGAAGTGCTTCAATATCAGTGAAGTTGCCGAATCGATCCGAAATGTCCATAAGTCTATGCTAACGTATTTCTCAGCCATTTCTTGCGGCTTTACTTGTAAAGTCAACTAAACTAGACTTAATTCTCTATGTCAAATGAGCATCAGATCCAAGTTCTATCCGCAGTTGAGGCATCCCTCCTGGCCTACGATGATACAACAGCCTGTGGCTGCGCGCATGAAAGACGTGGTAAGGAATGTTCATTGGATATCCAAAACCGACGCATCGGCTGCCCTCACCCAGAGCGGAGAGTCCTTTCTTCTGCCTTAGAAAGTCTTCACGATGCCGGGATTATTGATAGAGCTTGCTTTGATAACCATTGGCAAGCATTGGAGGAAATGGATGAGGAGCTCTACAGCCTCGATGATCTTGTTGCTTCGTGGGCCAGAGTGACTGAACATGAGCAAGTAGCGAGTGCACAAAGCGTAGTGATTGCCAGGAAAGATGGGTTACGTCAGGCAATTCTTCTTCTCATTGGATTAAAAAGGAGACAATGAATGGGCGGATTATCACACAACTAAACTCACAAGTTTTCCTTTCACATATACTTCTTTTTTTGGTGATTTTCCTTCCAAATATTTTTGCACGTTCACTTGTTCTTTCGCCTTCGCGATAGCTTCTTCTTCTGAGATATCACTCGAAACTTCGATGCTTGTGCGCATTTTTCCATTGACCTGTACAACCAAGATGAAAGTTTCCGAGACGATTTTTTGTGCATCAAACTCAGGCCACGATGACTCGATGACGAACTTCTCGACTCGTCCGCCTGAGGCGGACTCGCTCGAAGAAAACGAATGGATGAATTCCCACAGCTCTTCTGCAAGGTGCGGCGCAAGAGGGGCGAGGAGCTTGATGAAGATGAGTGCAGCATCCCGGGGGATCGATCCCTCCTTTTCTGCGGCATTCAGGAAGATCATGAGCGCGCTGATTGCAGTGTTGAAGTTAAGACGTTCCATATCCTCTGTGACTTTCTTGATCGTGCGGTGGAGAAGGGGAGTGAGGGAGTTTTGAAGCGGTGCCACGTGGCAGACTTCGCGAGCTTTACGTGGTTCTGTAGTTCTGTAGTTCTGAGGATTGGTGAAGAACGTATGGACGCGGTTCACAAAACGATCGATACCCTTGATGCCGGAATCCGACCAATCACCGCCCTCTGTAAACGGGCCCATGAACATCAAATACATGCGGAAGACATCCGAACCATAGCGTTCTACGAAAGAATCCGGGGAAACCACGTTCCCTTTGCTCTTGCTCATCTTCGCGCCCTTGTTCGTGATCACTCCCTGGTGGATCAGCTTCTGGTACTGCTCCGCATGCGAGACGTGCCCGAAATCCTTCAGCGCCATCCCGACGAACCGCGCGTAGATCAAATGCATGCAGGCATGCTCCGCGCCGCCGATGTACATCTGCACGGGCATCCATTTTTTTTCGACGTCCTTCGGCACGAATTCCTTTGGGTTTCCCTCCGCGAGATAGCGGTACGAATAGAAGCTGCTGCAGACGAAGGTATCCATCGTATCGACCTCCGGAGTCCATCCTTTGCCAAAAATCTTCTCGGTTCGCTCCTTCAGCTCTTTGCTCTGTGCGATCGGTGCCGTACCAGTGGGCTTAAATTCCACGTCCGTCGGAAGAACCCATGGCAAATGCTTCTCGGGAACCGGATGCGGTTTCCCTTCCGGATCATAGACGATCGGTATCAGCGCCCCCCAATAGCGCTGGCGACCAATCGACCAATCGCGGAGGCGGTACTGAATTTTTACTGTGGCCATGCCATGGCAGGCAAGGTTTTCCACTATTTTCTTGCGCCCCTCCAGTATGGGCATGCCTGTGAATATGCTTGAATCAATCAGTGTTCCCTTGACGTTATATTTATCCACATTGTCATACATGAAACTCTCGCCATTGCTCGATTGAATGCTCTGTACGATAGGTAAATCATATTTTTTTGCAAAATCCATGTCACGTTGATCATGGGCTGGCACACCCATCACCACCCCTGTTCCATAGGTTATCAGGACATAATCTGCAACCCACAAAGGAATTTTCTTGCCTGTGAACGGATGGAGAACGAAGGAGCCAGTGAAGATTCCCGTCTTTTCCAGATTTCCTACCATTCGTTCCCTCTCAGTTTTGTGAGTTGCTTCACGAACATATGTTTCTACGTTTTTTTTATTTTCTTCTGTGGTGATACAAGGAAGCAGGGGATGTTCAGGCGAGATCGCAAGGAAAGTAACGCCATACATGGTATCTGCTGTTGTTGTGAAAGTACTAAGCGTGAGCGGAAGCTGAGAAAGTATGCGTCCCTCGGTTTCTATATTTTCCTTTGATGGATTCTGTTGGATGTAGTTGAGAGTTGATCTGAACTGTTCCTCACTTGAGATATCCTCAAAATGCTTTCCACGAGCCCAGAATGCTCCTTCTTGGTTGTATTGCTTGTTGTAGTCGTGCGCACTGCCACCTTTCAGTTTTCGCACGATGTCATTTTCGAGGTGTCTGCTTTTCTCAAAACTCACGAGGAGATGTACATGATCAGGCATCGCGCAGGCCTCATGGAGAATGATGTCGTGTCGCTTGGCAATGTGCCCCATTGTGCGCAGAAGAAACGCAGCAGTGGATGATTGTTGTAAAACAGATTCTCTTTTATGAGGTTCTATGATGAGATGAACAGAGCGTTGTTCGGGCTGAAGCCCGCCTGCATGTGGGAGTTCGTTAACCGCGCCCTTAAGGGCGCGGTTAACCTGCGTATCCTGCGTGGGCTTTAGCCCATGAAGTTTTCCGTTGAGATCAATCCATCCACGCTGCTTTCCTGCGACTTCGAAAGTGATATCTGCGCCCTCACTACGACCGATCCAGTTCTCCTGCATGAGTTTCGTCTTCTCCGGCCAATCAAGATCCTTTAGTCCGTTGAGAAGTCGCTCCGCATATTTTGTGATTTTCCAGTACCACTGCGTGAGCGGCTTCTGTACCACATCAGTGTCACAACGTTCGCATTTTCCTTCCCATACCTGCTCATTTGCAAGCACGGTCTGGCAGCTGGGGCAAAAATTCACGTTTCCGCTTTTGCGGTAGGCGAGATCGTTTTTAAACATCTCAAGGAATAACCACTGGGTCCAGCGGTAGTAGTCGGGCTTGGAAGTGTTGAGAGTCTTTGACCAGTCGTACATGCAGCCGATCCGCTTTAATTGCGTCGTCATCGTCTCCACGTTGTCGGTGATTGATTGATTCGGATGGATGCCAGTCTTGATCGCATAGTTTTCCGCGGGGAGACCGAATGCGTCGAATCCAAGAGGCGAAAAGACATCGAGACCCTGCATCTTCTTGAGTCTCGCGTAGCTATCCGCGGGAGCGTAGTTGTACCAATGCCCGACATGCAATTTGTCTCCGCTCGGGTAGGGGAACATCACGTGGGTGAAGAACGGTTTCTTTGCCTTCTTCAAATCCACTTCGTAAGTTTTGGCCTCTTCCCAGCGCTTTTGCCACTTGGGTTCGACGGTGGATGGGTCGTAAGATTTCATTGCAGTGATTGTAGAGTACAATCTGGCTCTTCATAATGCGGAAGATCAGTTTCGGATTCCTTTCGCTGCGGAATTTATTCCGCTGGGAAAAGAAGCAGCATCGGGTTCTACAGCGTCACTCACCCTGATAGAATACCATCCCCTTAGTGAACGCAGGGATGATTGCTATGGCAAAGCTTCCACTCGTTGCCATCGTCGGCCGTCCCAATACAGGAAAATCCACGCTCTTTAACCGGATCGTAGGCACGCGCCGCGCTATTGTGAGCGAAGTGCCCGGCACGACGCGCGATTCTGTGGTGCAGTGCGTGGAAGGGGAGCAGCTTCCCTACCTTCTCATGGATACCGGCGGCATGGGTGGCGGTACAGAAGATAAGGATTTCGAAGACGACGTGCAGGCGCAATCACTTCTTGCTCTGGAACACGCAGATCTTATTCTGTTCCTCGTGAATGGTCGTGAGGAAATCACCTCTGCGGATTATGCGGTCGTGGAACTCCTGCGCACCAAACGCAAAGGGCACGTTGCCGTGTTCCTCGTCGTCACGAAGTGTGATGATGCGCAGAAGATGGAAGAATTACTGCCTGGGTTCTACGAACTTGGTATCGGTGATGCCGTTTTTGCCGTGAGTGCACCGCAGCGCCTTGGTATAGATCAACTTACGAGCGCCATCGAAGAAAAACTCACCTCCATGCATTTTGCGATGCCGTCCGCTGATGAGGGTGAGGAACAGAGGCGTACCCCCCGCATTGCGCTCGTTGGAAGACCGAACGTGGGAAAGAGCTCACTCGTGAATGCATTAATGCCGGATCCTCAGCGTAAAGTTCAATCGCGCATGGTGAGCGATATCCCGGGTACCACTCGGGATTCCACGGATACCTTGATTACCTCGAACGGAAAAGAGTATCTGTTTCTGGATACGGCAGGACTCAGGCGCAATAAGAGCGCCGCAGATTCCGAGATCGAAATCTTCGCCACGTTCCGCACGCTGCAGGCGATCGAAGGAGCGGATGTAAC
>Ga0210057_1008211_pt1 | contig 12417 bp, 16 predicted proteins | sample CryGeyCG2114_010_2_FD_183968 | JGI IMG/M metagenome (GOLD analysis project Ga0210057, IMG submission 183968) | Groundwater microbial communities from aquifer - Crystal Geyser CG10_big_fil_rev_8/21/14_0.10 (SPAdes) (version 2) | ecosystem: Environmental > Aquatic > Deep subsurface > Groundwater ... | reverse complement strand
CAAATCAAGGGAGAGTCTGCCGTATCTTTTGATTATTATTGATGAGTTGGCTGATTTAATGACGTCTTTTGGCCGCGAAGTTGAAGGTTCAATTATCCGTTTGGCTCAAATGGCTCGGGCAACCGGCATCCACCTCATTGTTTCAACCCAAAGGCCTTCGGTTGAAGTCGTTACCGGCCTTATTAAGGCCAATATCACTTCCCGGGTTGCTCTCCAAGTAGCCAGCCAGGTTGATTCACGGACAATTCTGGATGCGGCCGGCGCGGAAAAACTTTTGGGCAACGGCGACATGCTTTTTATTTCGGCCGAACTTTCCAAACCAAAAAGAATTCAAGGCTGTTTTATTACCGAAGATGAAATCAAACAGGTGGTCCAGTTTATAGAAAAGAACAACAAGGTCCAAAGCGAGCTGATGAATCTGGAAACTCCGCCTCAGCAAAATAACGGCGCGATGTTTTTTGGCGGACTCGGCGAAACGGGCGACGACGACGAACTTTTCGATGAAGCGGTGGAAACAGTAAGAGCGGCTAAAAAAGCATCGGCCTCTTTGCTTCAAAGACGCCTTAAAATCGGCTACGCCCGGGCGGCCCGACTTTTAGATATGATGGAAGAACAAGGCCTTATCGGGCCCGGCGAAGGCGCCAAACCCCGCGAAATCCTAAAGCCTTAACCGCCCCCTGACGGGCAAACTGCGGTATAATAAAACTGACATGAAAATGGAGGAACCAACCGCCAATTTATCGACTATTCTCGTTGACGCCTTGAGAACGAAAAACTTTAACCTTGAAAAACTGGCCGAGCTCACCGGCGTTTCCGAAAGATTCTTGGAACTGCTCATTGAAGAAAAATTTGGCCGACTGCCTTCGGTTCCTTACGTTCGCGGCTATTTGATGAAAATTGCCGAGGTCTTAAACCTTAACGGCGAAAAAATCTGGGCCGAGTATCTCAAAGACAATGAAACCGTTCACCGCTCGGGCCGGCAAGACGAACTGCCGCGGAATCGTTTTGCCGCCAAAGGATTGGACAAAAAGACTATTTTAATAATTGTTGTTGCCGTGGCCATCGTAGTTTACCTGATTTTTCGGATTCCTGATTTTTTGGGCGGACCGCAACTGACTCTTTTTAATCTTAATGAGAACAACGTTGTCCGCGAACCGGATTTCAACATCTCGGGCAAAATGAATCCGAAAGACGAGTTGACAATCAACGGTGAAATTATCTATCCTCAAAAAGACGGCCGTTTTGAAAAAGTTATCGGACTCCAACCAAACGTCAATATTGTCACTTTCAAAATCAAAAGATTTTTAGGCAAGGAATACACGATTACCAGACAAATCATTTACCAAATTTTTTAATGGTTCACCACGGCTACCCAATAAACCAAAAAATGGCAGTTCATCCCACCCATAACTAAGATCATGTATTATGTTTACATCATTCAAGATAAAAACAAAAATCTTTACATCGGATGCACCAACAACCTCAAGAAAAGGATTGAAATGCATAATACAGGCAAGGTCATATCAACCAAATACCGAGCTCCATTCAAATTTGTATACTGTGAGGTTTTTATCTCAAAACACGATGCTTTCGATAGAGAGTCGAAATTAAAGTATCATGCACAAAGCTTGAGGAGATTAAAAGAAAGATTAAAAGAATCACTAAAATAAATCTTAGTTATGGGTGGGACAAGTAAAAAACCAAATAAAGAAGATTCTCAAAAAGAACTGGATTCTCTGATGGAATCGCTCCAGTCCCGCTTTGGCGAAGGCGCGGTAATGAAACTGGGCGAAAGCCACCGCATAAATGTTGAAACAATACCGTCTGGTTCTTTTTCCTTGGATATGGCTTTGGGCGGCGGCTTGCCCAAAGGCAGGATTATTGAGATTTTTGGCCCGGAAAGCTCGGGTAAAACCACTTTAGCGCTCCATGCCGTAGCTGAGGTCCAGCGCCGGGGCGGCAAAGCGGCTTTTATTGACGCCGAGCATGCCTTAGACCCCGAATACGCGGAAAAAATCGGCGTTAAAACCAAAGAACTGATTATTTCCCAGCCCGACAATGGCGAAGAGGCCTTAAATATTCTGGAAAGCTTGGTCCGCTCCAATATTATCAGCGTCGTGGTGATTGACTCCGTGGCGGCTCTGACGCCTCGGGCAGAAATTGAAGGCGAGATGGGCGCCCAACACATGGGCCTTCAGGCGCGACTCATGTCCCAAGCACTCCGAAAACTCGCCGCCATTGCCGCCAAATCCGGCACCATCGTAATTTTCATTAATCAAACCCGCATGAAAATCGGCATCGTTTACGGGAACCCCGAAACCACGCCGGGCGGAATGGCTTTGAAATTTTACGCTTCAGTCCGGATTGATATCCGGAGAACCGCCCAGGTCAAAAAAGGCGATGAAATTGTGGGCAACCGCATTAGAGCCAAGATTGTAAAAAACAAAGTGGCGCCGCCTTTTAAAATTGCGGAATTTGACATTATGTACGGCCAGGGAATTTCTTATGAAAGCGATGTTTTGAATACGGCCATTAAGTACGGCGTGGTAAAAAAATCAGGCGCCAGTTACAGCTTTGGCGAGGAAAAATTGGGGGTTGGTTTTGATAATATAAAAAGCAAACTCAAAGAAGACAAAAAACTTTTGGAAACCATTAAAAAACAAACAGCTGAAGCGGCCGAGAAAAAAGAAACGGCGGGCGCAGGAGAAAGTGGTGGCGAAAAAGAAATATAAACCCCCGGACATTGTTCGGGGGTTTTTAATACCGTATAACATAACTATCACCAGAAAGTCAATACCACGAGAAAACAAGACCAGTAAAGGGTTTTTAGCTATTCTTAACATAATCCTCCACCGCTCTTAGCAGGCTTTTTTTCACCTCGTCCCAGCTCACCCTCTTTATCATTTCGGGCATTCCACTTTTTTTTGCATCTTCAAAGTAAGTGAGAGATTTGAGCAAGTGGGTTTCGTTGTAGTCAATATCCGCAAATTTTTCCCGCACAAAATTCAAGAGTTCTCCCAAGCGGTACTCTTTGAGCAGAAAATAAATATCAATAAAATCTTTGTAGGTTCCCCGACTGGCCACTGCCTCCAGTTTCATGGCGGCGATATCCGGTTTACCCGCCAAATACACATTTGTTTTATATTCTGTTTTGGGGGCTATAAGCGGGTAAGAGTATTCAAAAAAACTTATTTTCACGCCATCCAAAGCGCCGTTTAGGGTATTGGGCGATTCACTGTCGATACTCAATGTTCCCACCTTTACAAGTTTTTTTCTGAAATCGGGAGTGAAAGAAAAATTTTCAGCAAACCAGTCAAGGTCTACCGAAAAACGGTGGCCTAAATAAAGCGCTAGGGCGCTGCCGCCAGCAAGGTAGAAGTCCTTTACGAAGCCGGCGCGGTTTAACGCATCAAGAAGGCGTTTGGTACTTTGAGTGAGGGATTCCTCGTACATTTGAGTTTTTGTACAGGCAAATGGAGGATTATCGCCCAAAAGGCGATACTGCGGAAGTCGGAGAAAATATGCCGCCGGGCCGCTTCCCTTATTTTCTCCAAACCGTAAATCCCCCGTATTTTTTTCCATTCATCCAACGTTCCAAAATCCAAAACCCGTCCAATGATGAATTGGGCATTTTTTTCAAAATCAAGATTTTCCGGATTAACATCCCAAAAGAGGGTTTGCCGCAGGAGAAACTTCTTTTTCATATTTCTATATTACCATGAATTTGGAATCCTTGCCAGTTTTTAGCGATTTAGGGCGTAGAAATTCTCAAAAAGTTTTGCGACGAGAATGGGGCCAGTGCCGCCGGGAGTGGGAGTATAGAAAATTTCTAATTTCGAATTCCCAATTTCTAATGACGAAGCATTAAAATCGCCGCGAAGTTCTCCTTGAGAGCCTTTTGAATAACCGAAATCAATGACAAGGGTGTTATGCTGCAGCATAACAGGTTCAATAAGGCCCGGTTGGCCGACGCCGGTGATAATCAAATCAGCATCTTTCAGTTTTTCGCCCAAATTTTCCGTTTGGCTGGCGTAAACGTGAAGTTCGGCCACTTTATCCATTAGCCAGAGAGCGATTGGTTGACCAATTAAAAATCCCCGGCCAATTACCGCTATGCGGAAATTTCTAATTTCTAATTTCAAATTTCTGATTATTTCTTCAACGACTCCTACAGCCGGCGGCAGAACCGGATTCCGACCGGTATAAAACGCACCCAAAGCCCGCTCGCCCAAAACGTCCACGTCTTTTTCACGTGGAATAACATTACAAACATAATGTTTGTTTATGTGTTCCGGCAGCGGCAATTGGACAATGACGCCGCCGCAGATTTTATGCTGGCTGATTTTCAGAACTTTTTTCCGGAGCTCATCTTGCTTAATCTCGGCTGAAAATTTATAAATCCTGAAATCAATACCAAGTTCTTTTGCCACTCGTTCTTTTTGCTTTAAAAAACTGATTGAGGTTTCGTCCTCGCCAACAAGGATTGCGGCCAAAAACTTTTTTTGTTTCGGTTGTTTTTTCAATTCCTCAATAATCTCCTGGGCTATTTGCTTGCCATTAATAATCATATTGGATTCCCCGCCTGCCGGCAGGCAGGTATTTTCTAGCTCCTGTTCTAATGATTCTTTCGTTTTCTTTTCGGCCGTGCTCGAACTTTATCCAAATCATTTTCTTGGGCAAAATTCTTTTTATTTTTTCGGCCCACTCGATTAAAACGAGGTTTGCCGGCTTACTTATTATTTCTTTAAATCCCAAAACCGTAAGTTCTTTAATTTTTTTAATCCGGTAGCAGTCAATGTGATAAAACCTTTCGTAATCCTTAGTTCTTAACTCATAACTCCTGATAATCAGGAAGGTGGGGCTGGTGAGATTTCTTTTAATGCCTAAACCCTTGGCAAATCCCTGAATAAAAGTGGTTTTGCCAGAACCCAAATCGCCCTCAAGGCCAATGACCAGAGCTTGATTTTTTTGAGGCCGCTGCTTTAAAATCTCCCGGGCTAATAAAGAAGCGATTTTCTTAGTGATGTTTTGCGACTTACTTAAAATCATATTAAATCAATGCGGCATCGCGGGGAATGCCTAAAAGCTCATAAGCTGAAGGGGTGGCCACTCGGCCGCCGGGCGTGCGGTTTAAAAGCCCTAATTTCATTAAAAACGGCTCATAAACGTCCTCAATTGTGCCTGGCTCTTCATTTAGAGCCGCTCCCAGGGCTTTAAGGCCTACTGGGCCGCCTTTAAACTTTTTGATGATAATCCTCAAGAGCTCCCGGTCAGCTTCTTCAAGGCCAGCGTTGTCAACATCCAAAAGAGCCAAAGTTTTTGATACAATATCTTCGTTAATTACTTTTGACTTATAAACCTGGGCATAATCCCGGGCTCTTTTTAAGAGCCGGTTAGCCACTCGGGGCGTAAAACGTGAGGCGGCCGCCAGCATTTTTACGGCTTCCGGGGTAATAGGCACGTTTAAAATCTTGGCTGAACGGCTGATGATTTTTTCAATGTCGCTTGTGCTATAATAATCCAGCCGCAAGGTGGCCCCGAAACGCGACCTTAAGGGGTTTGAGAGCAAATTAACTTTGGTGGTCGCCGCAATAATCGTGAAAGGAGGAAGGTCTAAAGAAAAAGTTCGGGCTGAAGGACCTTTGCCGACGATTAAATGAAGCTTCCGAGTTTCCATGGCCGGGTAAAGAATTTCTTCAACGATTTTATTAATCCGATGAGCTTCATCAATAAAAAGAATTTCAAAAGGCTCAAGGTTGGAAAGAATGGCCGCCAAATCGCCGGCTTTTTCAAGAGCCGGGCCTGAAGTGGAACGAACGTTAATGTTCATTTCCTTACCGATAAGGTAAGCGAGGGTTGTTTTGCCGAGCCCGGCCTGGCCGTAAAAAAGCATGTGGTCGCAACTTTCGCCCCGTTCTTTGGCCGCGTCTATAATCAGATGAAGATTGGTCTTAACTTTTTCCTGACCAACATAATCTTCCCAGCGGGTCGGCCGCAAAGCAATCTCAAGATTCTGATCGTCAATGCTCAATTTTCCTTTATTATTAGCCATATAAGTGAATGGGTTGACAAAATAATATATTTGTGCTAAATTTAGAACAGATCCTAAAAGTGGACCTGTGGGCAAACGGATTTATTCTAAAACTCTAGGACTGTTTGGCTTTGGCTGGACAAATCCTTTGAATAACCCAGTCTTTTCTGATTTTTAATCAGAAATGGTTTCTCTCGCCTTTTGGCATCTTGCCCACAGATCTACTTTTGGGATGGGATTTTATCTCTTCGAGTCTGTCATTCGACCCTGAAGGGTCTCAGACCCTGAACGGGAAGACTCATCAGAGTCTGAACGACGTCAATGAAGCCAGGAAACTAAACCGGTTAATCTTTCCACCTCTTCCAAGCTGGTGAGGCCTTGAATCATTTTCAGGACGCCGTCTTCCTGCATTGTGGTCATGCCTTGTTTCTTGGCCAATTCTTTAAGCTGAATTTCAGTGGGATTTCCGTATATCGCCTCTTCAATGGCTTCGTTTACGACAAAGAGCTCGAAAATTGAAGTTCTGCCCCGATAACCCAAACCGCCGCACTCCTTACACCCTTTAGGTTCGTACGTTTTGATATTTTTGTAAAGCGATTTGTCCACTCTTTGAGACAAACTCCCCAAAAATTTTTTAATCGCCTCTTCTGTTTTTGCCGTTACTTTTTTCTCCGCTTTGCACGACTGGCACAAAAGCCGAACCAAACGTTGGGCGATGACCAAACTTAGAGCCGGCCCCAAAACCTGCGGCTTCACCCCCAAGTCAATAAGCCGCGGGATTGCTCCGACCGCATCATTGGTGTGAAGGGTGGAAAACACGATATGGCCGGTTAAAGAAGCATTCATGGCGATTTCCGCGGTTTCCTTATCCCTGATTTCACCTACCAAAATCACATTGGGGTCTTGGCGTAAAATTGAACGCAAGCCGCTGGCAAAAGTGTAATTGGCATCGGGATCAACCTGGGTTTGGGAAATGCCTTCAAGATGATACTCAATCGGGTCTTCCACGGTGATGATTTTTATTTCCGGCTTGAAAACGTATTTTAAAAACGCATAAAGAGTCGTGGTTTTGCCTGAACCAGTAGGCCCGGTATTCAAAATCAAACCATTGGGCTTTTTAATTTCGCTTTTTACGATTTCCAAATCATCGGGGCGCCAACCCAGTTCTTCCAAATTGACTTTCAAGGAAAGCGGGTCAAGCAGACGCATCACGATTGTTTCGCCGTATTCCGAGGGAATTACGGAAGTTCTGATTTCAATGTCGCGGTCAGCTAAATCAATGGTAAAGCGGCCGTCTTGAGGCTGGTCATGAACGTTCAATTTGAGATTGGATAAAAGTTTTATGCGGGTGACCAGCGAATGATAAACTTGGGCAGTAAACTCCGAAAAAGCGGCGTGAAGCAAGCCGTCAACCCGCAAACGCAGGACGTTGTTTGTTTCGCCCGGCTCCAAATGAGCGTCAGAAGCGCGAAGAGCCAAAGCGCCGGCCACGATAATTTCTAAAATTTGGGAAGTGAGCGGGCTTTTAAAATTCTTAATGGCTTGATTCAAATCATCCAGGCTCTGAATGGTTTTTCTGACGTTTTCCAAATTCTCCTGATTGATTTCGATTTTGCCGCTGATTTCCTTGGCTTCGGGCGTGACATACTGGTAATAATTCCAGACATGCTTCAAGCCGTTTAAAGAAGTGACGACAATTTCAAGCTCGTAGTCTTTTTTAAGTTTTTCAAAAATATTCTGAGCTTCTGGTTTTTGGGGATCAAGAACCGCCACCACCAGTTTTTTCCGAACCAGTTGAAGGGGCACAAGCAGAGCGGTTTTGGCCTCTTCTTCGGGCACCAGCGCCATGGCTTTTATTTCAGTCGGCACTTTAACGGAAACTAAATTTAAATAAGACAGTCCTAACTTTTGGGCGCGCCTTTCCGTGTCTTTTTCCTCGGCTTTTTTGCGCTCTTCTTGTAATTTTTCCTCCAGATTTTTCGGATCGAGCATCTACTAAGTTTATCCCTTTTAAAGGTGTTTATCAAGGAAAAACAGGGGATTTCAGCCATTTTTGATGCCATTGACAAATGGAAAATATATGATATAATTTAAGTAGAATTCTTGAGTTGAAAAAATAATCTGCTAAACACTTTTCGGAGGATATTATGAAAACGAATGTCGCGATTGTTCTTCTGACAGCCGCTTTTCTCACGAACGGCTGCGCAATTATGAGTATTTTGCCTCCGCCCAATATAGAAGTAGGGGTAGAGGAAAACATCTCAAGTAGAGTTTCGGGGTCTAGTCTGGTTCTTGTAAATGCCACCGACCTCAAGCTCTTTGCGATGATTGGCAGCCGACCTTGGGGCTCTGCTAAACCCGGTGGTGGATGGATTATTAAGTATCCATTAACCGGGATGATGTATACCGGTTTTCAAGAGGATTTCGCGGTTCAAACCATTGAAGAGCCGATTCTCGGGGCTTCCCAAAATTTCTGGGTTGACCCTTACTCTAGAAAGGAAATTTGGTTTGTGAAGAGAGACGGCAATCGTCTCTACTTCACGAAACAGTAAGTGGATCCCGTCCCAGCTATTTGAGGACGGGATTTGCATTTTTGAAACCCTAATTTCATTGCACTTAAGCTTATGAACTTATAAAATTAAGCCATGCCCGAACTGCCAGAAGTTGAAACTATTGTTCAAGGTTTAAACAAAGAACTGAAAAACCGAAAAATAAAAGATTTATGGACTGATTGGCCTAAATACTTTCGCTTGCCTAAGGGTGAGAAAGCTTTCAGAAAGCACATTATCGGTAAAAAAATTATTGGCGTTGAAAGACGCGGTAAAAATGTTTTAATTGACCTATCGGACAATCATTTACTTTTAATCCATCAAAAAATCAGCGGTCATTTATTAGTGGGTAAATGGAAGCTGGCAAATGGCGGTTGGAAAAGCGCCATAAGCGGTCCCTTATTAAAAGACAGAAATAATCAATATCTTCGGTTGATTTTCTTTCTAGATAACGGTAAAATGCTTGCTTTGTCTGATTTGCGGCGCTTTGCCAAAGTTCTTTGCGGTCCGAAAGAAGTCGTTTTCAACTTACCCGATTTAAAAGAGTTGGGGCCGGAGCCGTTGGATCCGAAATTCAATTTTGGAAAATTCAAGGAGTTGTTTGTCGGTAAAAAAGGAAGGGTTAAACAGGTTTTAATGGACCAGAATTTTATCAGTGGCATCGGCAATATTTATGCCGATGAAATTCTCTGGGTCGCTAAAATCCATCCTCTTGCCAGAACCGAAAAGCTCAAAGAGCCCGATCTTAAAAAGGTTTATAATGCCCTTAAAACAGTGCTGAAAAAAGCCCTGCGTCTTAAAGGAACGTCGATTGACGATTACCGCGACGCTTATGGCCGGCGCGGCTCATATGATTTGGTCCGCTATGTTTACCAGCGAGAAAATCAGCCTTGTCCACGCTGTAAAACTAGGATAAAAAGGTTGAAAATAGGAGGGAGGTCGGCTCACTACTGCCCAAGGTGCCAACCCTTCGACCCATTCGATATACTCAGGGTTGGTGCTGAATAAAATTGAAGCACCAAAAAACATGATCATTTACCTTTACGGTCCGGATTCGTATCGCCGGAACAAAAAACTCAATGAGTTGATTACGGCTTACCGGCAAAAATACAAGCAAATTGACTTGCAAATTTTTGATTTGTCCGCCCGAGGCGGATCCGCCTCCCGTTCAGGGTCTGAGACCCTTCAGGGTCGAATGACTGGCGGAGAAGATTCCTCCGATGACTGGGTGAAAGTGAAAGATTTTTTGAGTCAGCCCTCGATGTTCGTAGATTCAAAAATTGCCTTGGTCAAAGAAAGCGGGCTGGCGGAAACAAAAGAGTGGTTAAACACATTAAAAACGAATCTAAATACCCCCAAGACATTCATTTTAATTTCCGACAAAACCAAACCGAAAAAAGCTTTTTCTTTTCTTCTTAAAAAGCCGGTGGCATCGCAGTATTTTGAAGAACTAAAAGGCAATTTACTTGAAGCTTTTCTTGAAAAAGAGATTCGGGTCAGAAAGCTGAATTTTTCCTCGGAAGCGCAACGCTTTTTTAAAGCTTACCTGGAGTCGGCCGAGGAAAAAACCTGGCTGGCAATAAATGAGCTTGATAAAATCGCTTTGGCTAATTTCCCGCAACCGATTTCAAAAGCCAACCTGACACAATTTATTCATTGGACTGTTTCTGAAAAACCGTTTTTAATTGCGGGCCAAATCCTGTACTCGCGAGACCCGAAACAAAACCTGGGTCTTTTGGAAAAATTGCTCTTGCAAAAAGAGGAGCCGGCGCGTATTTTCAATTCCCTGGCTTACCAGGCAAGGGGAAAAGAACTAATGAGATTGGCCGATTATGATATCGCGATAAAAAGCGGGAGGTTGGAATACGAGGAGGCGTTAACCGATTTTGCTCTGTCTTAACTTTTTTGCTAAACGCGATTTCAGACGACTGGCCTTGCCGGGTTTAATAAGGTTAATCTTGGCCATTTTATCAATGGTCTTATAAACTTGAGGCAGGTACTTTTTAGCTTCCTCAAATTGACCGCCAGCCGCTAATTTTTTGAATTGTTTGATAACGGTTTTCATCCTGTTTTTGCGTTCAAGATTTTGGCTTCGGCGGCGAATGCTCTGACGCAACGCTTTTTTAGCTGATTTTATCCTGGGCATGCCAATTTTATTTGCGAACAGGGTGAGCAACTATAAAATTGAGCACCCCGCCCATATTTTACGTAATGGTATTTTAACAAAAAATAGAAAGTTGTCCAGAACCAGTCCTTTTCTAAAGAAACGGCATATATGTAAAATATGGGCGGGGTAAAGGTTTGGCAACAAAATTTTCCTCGTGTATTGCACTCGAAAATTTTGGCCAAGCCCTTTATAATAATAACGATGATTTACAGTCTGACCGGCAAAACAACTGAAATCGGCGAGAACTTTTTTGTCTTAGAGGTGGGCGGCGTAGGCTTTAAGGTTTTTGCCAGTCATGAAACTTTGCGGAAACTCATGCCGCCGAATTCGGAAATCAAGATATTTTGCTTTCTATACGTCCGCGAAGAAGCTCTTGAGCTTTACGGATTCCTGGAAGAAGGGGCGTTAAAACTTTTTGAAATGTTGAACAGCGTTGCCGGCATCGGCCCAAAAACCGCTCTTTCCATATTAGACCTCGGCAAGGTTGAAAACATTATGGCGGCCATTTTGGAAAAACGCGCCGAACTTTTAACCAGGGCTTCGGGCATCGGCCGGAAAACAGCCGAAAGAATAATTTTGGAACTTCAAAACAGAATTAAACTCCCGGAATCAAAAACCTTGACCAGGGCAATGGACGTTAATTTTGAAGTCGAGGAAGCGCTGGTGGGCTTGGGTTATCTCCGCAGCCACGTTAAACAAGTTCTTATTGAAATGGACCCGAAACTAAAAACCTTGGAAGAACGCCTGCGTCAGGCCCTGAAAGAACTGGGCCGCTCCAAAGCATGAAATCTTTTGAGATTCTCGCCCACACCGCTGACGTTAGAATAAAAGCTTTCGGCCATACCGAGGAAGAACTTTTTCAAAATGCGGTTTTGGGCTTGAATTCAATTCTCACCAAAGAAGAAAAGAAAAGATTTATTCCTCAAAATTATGAAAAAATCAAAATTCAGGGACCCGATATCAATGTCCTCCTTGTCAGCTTCTTAAACGAGATTTTAGCCCGAGGTCAGATTAGCAAGAAGATTTATAAAAAGGTGAAATTTTTGAAGTTCGGCGAAAAAGAACTGGAAGCCCAGATTTTTGGCATTGCCGTTGACCATTTTGACGAAGACATTAAGGCCGTCACTTACCACGAGGCTGAGATAAAAAGGAACAAAAGGGGGATTTTTGAAACAACGCTCACTCTTGATATTTGACATTTGGCCATCTTGACATCCGGTGGCACAAAAATTCCTATCAGGGGTTTTCGTTTCGGGTTGCCCTAGAATTAAACCTAGGGCAACTTGATTTGAATGTGATATAATTAACCTATGGCTAGAAGAAATATTAATGATGAAAACATCCGCAACATTCAAAGGTCTAAACGAAGCTATTATGTAACTTTACCGATTGAGTATGTGCGAAAATTGGGCTGGCGCGAACAGCAAAAAGTAGTTGTTAAAAAGTTGGGAAAGAAATTAACAATTGAGGATTTTAAGAAAAAATAACAGATAAATCCTTCACTCTCATCGAGTTATTAATCGTCACCACCCTCTTGGCCGTCTTGGGAACAGTCGTAGTGGTAGTCCTCAATCCGGCAGAAATGCTCAGGCAAAGCCGGGATTCCCAGAGGCTCGTTGATTTGAACCAGCTCAACAAAGTCCTTTCCTTTATCCAGGTTGACCAGCCTG
>Ga0210057_1008210_pt1 | contig 12418 bp, 10 predicted proteins | sample CryGeyCG2114_010_2_FD_183968 | JGI IMG/M metagenome (GOLD analysis project Ga0210057, IMG submission 183968) | Groundwater microbial communities from aquifer - Crystal Geyser CG10_big_fil_rev_8/21/14_0.10 (SPAdes) (version 2) | ecosystem: Environmental > Aquatic > Deep subsurface > Groundwater ... | reverse complement strand
TGCCGGGTTCTGGAATCTTTTTCTTGACCTTCTAATATACCAGAGCGACAAATCATTAATAAAGAAATCTTCAATTGCTAAACTTGCTCGAGAGGGGTCGTATTTGTCTAAAGATTTACCAACTTCCTTGATTAAGCCGTTTAATCTCGAAATAATCCATTTATCCAATAGGTTTTGACTCTCGGTTTGGGATTTTGACTTCAGGTTTTTGTTCGCCGACCGGCGAATTGATTTTTCTCCGTAAGTTTCAAAAAAAGCATAACTGTTAGATAAAGTTAAAAGTTTTCTCTTTATCTCGCTTGCCACATTATACCCGAACCTCAGATTATAAACAGGGTTTTGTCTAAGATACATCCAGCGCATAACCTCGGCCCCGATTTTTTCAATCCCCTCATCAAACCAAATGACATTTCCTTTTGATTTGTGCATTTCTTCCCCTTTCTCATCAACAACCATGGCATAACCAAAAACCGTCTTAAAAGGATAACTCCCTTCCAATACCTGGCTCATACAGAGAAGTGAATAAAACCAATTCTTAAACTGGCCGGGAAGCGACTCGCAAATGAAATCTGCCGGAAACCATTTTTTCCAAAAATCTTTATCTGAAAAATATTTGATTGTTGAAAAAGGAACAATGCCGGCATCTAACCAGGGATTACCAACATCCGGAATCCGGGAAACTAATTGACCGCATTTTGGACATTTAATTTTAACTTTATCTATCCGGGGACGATGGGGAGAATGACCTTCAAATTCTTTCCATCCTTCAATCACCTTCTCTTTTAACTCATCTTTCGAACCGATCACCTCAAAATTATTACATTTTTGACACTCAAAAATCGGCAGGGCTAATCCCCAATATCTTTTTTTGGAAATGAGCCAGTCCTTCATATTTTTTAACCAATCCAACTCTCTTTCCCGGCCAAAAGAAGGAATCCATCTTATTTTGCTAACCGTTTTCATTAAAGGTTTTCTTAAAGGATCCATTTTAATGTACCATTCATCAACTAAACGGAAAATCAGCTCGGTTTTACATCGCCAGCACGTCGGATAGCGGTGCTTATAGTCTTCAATTTTAAAGAGGAGATTTTTATTTTTTAAATTTTCAAATATCAAATCTCTGGTTTCTACTTCGGAAACAAACTTTCCGCTTAAAATTCCAAAACCTTGTTTATAGCGACTTTCATCGTCAGTAGGATTGATTACCGGAAATTTAAATTCTTTACTCAGTTGAAAATCCTCTTCTCCGCAACCGGGAGCAATATGAACAATGCCGGTACCTTCCTCTTCAATTACTTTATCCCATAAAATTAGAGAGTGCTGGTAGTTTTTTAAGGCCTCTTTCACGCTCGGCAATTCATCAAATAAACCCTGGTACTGCCAATCTTTTAATTTTTCTCCTTTAAATGTTTCAATTATCCTCCCTTTTTCAATCAAGCTAATTTTATCTTTGAGTAAAATAAATATATCGCCGGTTTGAGTTTTAACTTTGGCATAATCGAGGTCTGGATGAACTGCCAAAGCAACATTGGCCGGCAGGGTCCAAGGAGTTGTTGTCCAGACGAGAAAATAAGTATTTTCTTGGCCAAGAATCGGCAGTTTCAGAAAAATAGCTTTATGGACTATCCATTTATATTCTTCGGTTAAAATTTCATGCTGGGAAATAGCGGTGCCACAATTATGTGTAACAAAACTATTGACAACAAAACTATGTAAAGGATTTACACTGATATCAAAGACGTCCTTCACGCCAATTTTTTTAATCTCTTTAACTGTTTCCCAAACGAATGGGTTTGTTAAATCATCTGTGGCTTCTTTTAACCATTTGCTGAATATCGGTAGATTGTTTACTTTAATATTACTGAAAGATTTTGTGCACAATATTTCTTCTATTTTTCTTTTTGGTAAATGTAACATCTTCGAAATTTTTACGATAGTTAAACCTCTTTCTTTTAATTTAAAAATTCTTTCATATTGCCTCATTTTCCTTTCCTTTAATTTTTCCTTCACTTCCAAGTATTCCTGTACACTTCTGGCAATATTTTCTCGTTCCTTTGAATATCGATATCCAACAAACTTACAAAAATTGAGAAGATTTTCTTTAGAGCCCGAAAAAATAGCTGTAATTTTTACAGATTTACTGCCATCTTTTCTAGCAAATATCGACCTAAATCTTATATTTTGTATTTTAACATTAAATTTTTTAAGAAGTTTAGAAATTTGCCTAACAAAATTATGTCCATCTTTGACTAATTTTTCATCCTTATTAAGAGAAAATTGTAGCGCATCAAATTTTTTTCTATGAATTTTTATTTTAGTTAACTCGCTTCCAAAATAAGCTGCCAAAAATTCTCGAACAATATGTTTAGGCGCCCCAAAAAGCCATCTTGGGACTTCAAAATGTGTTCTACTCTTTTTCCCAACAGGCGCGCCTAACACTGCTAATAAAACAGATAGGGTTAGGGAATTAGCCCGAAATTCAGTACTATAACCTCGAATAAGCCTATCCCTCAAACTTGATGTAGTAAATCTTTTGTTAATAGGTTCATAAGAAAAACCAAGTTTATCTAAATCTTCTCTTATCTCGTTTAAATCTTCTTTTCTTCCAGTGAAACCTACACTAAAGTTTATTCTTTTTCCAGAAGTAAGAGATAGAAAACCGTCCCCAAAAATATGACCAAGTAATCTAGAAATAATCAACAATTTTGGGTTTTTAGTTGTAAGAGGCAGAAGACCTTTCATTTTTAACTCATGGATGACATATTCTAAAGTACGATTTTTCTTTTTAACACTGTCTACTTGGCGAATAGTATTGAAAGAAATTTTCACTTTATGTTTAAGTAATATTTTTTTCTGAATTCCTCTTAAGGTACAATTTTGCGCCATGAGCAACCGAATTTTTTTATCCAATACCCATTTATCAATTGTAACTAAATCACGATAATGAGAAACCTTATTTCTCATCCTTTTTTTCTCTCTTTTTAATTCAATATCTGTTATAATATTCTTCAGATCTTCTTCGTCAAGAATCTTTTTATCTACGGATTTATCTTCAAAAATTTCAGGATGAGGATAAACTGCTACCTTCTCACCTATATTGATTTTATCAAGCGATGTCCACTCCTTTCCCTTAACCCAAAATGGATGATCTGCTGTGACTAATATCAGACGATCTGTTTCAACCGTAGATAGCCTAAATATTGGTTCCTTAGGAATAGTTATATAATCTCTAATGGGTGCCACCGCCATTTTGTTTTCTCGTTCAGCAAAACCTACAACTTTATGGTGTCTCCAACAATTCTTTAGCTCCTTTATGGATTTAGATAAGCCATCAGAAAGCAGTATTTTTGAACTTCCATCAACGCAGCGGGGGCACCAAGGAACTACGTCCCTGCCTTTATACAGCAATCCTGCCTCGTGACATTTTTTTAGAAAATACCAAATGGCATAATTATTCTCATCAGACATGGTGTAGTAAGAATTTTCCCAATCCATCCATTGGCCCAAACGAATCGACTGCAAGGTTTGAATTTCTGAATATTTAAGGACTCTTTCTTTACACTTTGCAATAAATTCTTCTATGCCGTATTTTTCAATGTCTTTCTTGGTGCGAAATCCCAATTCTTTCTCGACTTGAACCTCAACCCAAAGGCCCTGGCAATCAAAACCACTCTGAAATCTTTCGTCAAAACCTCTCATAGCTTTATATCTTTGGAACATATCTTTGTAGGTTCTTCCCCAGGCATGATGAATGCCCATGGGATTATTAGCTGTTATCGGCCCATCCAAAAATGACCAGTGTTTTTTGCCCTGATTTTTTTGACGAAGCTTTTCAAAAATTTTGTTTTCCTGCCAAAAGTTTATTATCTTTTTTTCCGTTTCCGAGAAATTATAACTCATAACTTTCTAACTTCAGCCATTTTAATTATTTTGTCCTGGGATTTTTGCCTCAATAATTCCCCTTCGCTTAACCCTTTAACTTTCCCTTCTAATAACCATAAAGGGTCGCCATGGCTGATTATTAATATCTTCTTATCTTTATATTTTTTATCAATTTCTTCAAAAAAATCAAATAATCTCCGCTGCAAAGAACTTAAATTTTCGCCTCGGGGAGGAATCTTCCATAACATTTCTTCTGGAGAAAGAAAATAATTATAATATTCTTCTGTTTTTCTGCCCCGAAAAACACCGACATTGATTTCCCGGAGCCGTTTATCAAAAATTACGTCAAGTTTAAGCTTTTTGGCAATAATTTCAGAGGTCTCACGAGTCCTCGGAATATCCGAAGAAAAAATCAAATCAATTTTTTCTTTTTTCAATTTTTCCCCAACAATTTCTATCTCTTCTCTTCCTTTTTCAGTCAATAAAATCGGTTCATTTTCCGGCCAGGGATAGATAATTTTTTCTTTTTTCAACTGATGGGTCGTTTGTCCATGCCTTAAAAGAAAATAAGTATTTTGCATAATTACATTTTTTCGGGAGCAGAAATTCCCATTAAATCCAGAGTATTGTTTAAAACAATTTTTGCGGCTAAAATTAAAGCTATTCGAGCTTCAGTTAATCCCTTTTTGTCTGAGATAACTTTACAATCTCTGTAAAATTGATGAAAAAGTGTAGCCAACTCTTTGGAGTATTGGGATAATCTTTGAACCTGATAATCTTCTGCTGTATCTTCAATGATTTCTGGCAGTCTCAAAATTTGTTTGATAAGTTCAAATTCGCTTTGATGATTCAATAGATTCAGATTTTCAGGTTTAAATTTTACCTGCCTGCTCGTAAAGCAGGATTTTTCATTTTTAATTTTCAATTTTCTAAGGATGCTTGAAATCCTGGCGTGAGCATATTGAATATAATAGACTGGATTTTTTTCACCTTCAAGTTTTGCTAAATCTAAATCAAAATTTTAATGACTGCCTGGACTTCTTTGCAAAAAGAAAAATCTGGCAACATCCAAACCGACCTCATCAATTAATTCATCTAAAGTCACGTAGGTGCCTTCCCTTTTTGACATGCGAATCTGTTTACCTTTTTCGAAGAGACAAACGAGCTGAAAAATTATAAATTTTGCCTGCTCTTTTTTATAGCCTAAAGCCCGGACTGCCCCTTCCATTCTTTTTATGTAACCTGAATGGTCAGCACCCCAAAAATAGATTAAATAATCAAAACCTCTTTTAAATTTATTTTTAAAATAAGCAATATCTGAAGCAAAATAAGTTTTTTCACCATTCTTCGTAACCAAAACCCTGTCTTTATCATCGCCGAATTGAACTGACTTAAACCATAAAGCTCCTTCTCTCTCTTCAGTTAATTTTTTCTTCTTCAACCAATTTAGAATTTTCTCAATTTCCCCTTTATCGTATAAACTTTTCTCTGAAAACCAGACATCAAATCTTATGCCCATCCTTTTAACTGATGGCACAATCATTTCTTCTAAAATAATCTTTGCCGCTTTTTCACCAACTTCTTCAGGGGTTTTTCCTTTTATTCTTTTTCTCAAGTCGTCTATATATTTTCCCCTGTAAAGAGCCTGGGAATCGCCAAGGATTGAATGACCTAATTTCTTTATTTGCTCTCCTTTGTCGTTAATGTAATACTCCCGTTTTACTCTAAAACCTGCTTTTTCCAAAACGCGAGAAAGCGTATCTCCGCAAAAACCGCCTCTTCCGTTACCTAAAGTTAAAGGACCGGTTGGATTGGCTGAAATAAATTCAAGATTTACTTTTTTCCCTTGACCGATTTCCAATTGGCCGAATTTCTCTCCTCTCCTTAAAACCTCCCGGATTCCATTTTGTAAGTAATTTTTAGAAAGAAAAAAATTAATAAAACCAGGCCCGGCTAATTCAATTCTTTCAAATTCTTTTAAATCTAATTTCTTTAGATTCAGAATTAATATTTTCCCTAATTCCTTTGGTTCCTTTTTTATTTTTTCAGCAATGATTAAAGCGATATTGGTGGAATAATCCCCAAAATTTTTTTCTTTTGGCTTTTCTATTCTAATTTCTTCCGTTTCTATTCCGAAACTGTCTTTGACTGCTTTTTTAACTAATTCTTTAATTTGATTTCTTACCATTACTTCCAGTATAACTTCTTCTTAATTTTTGAGCAAATTTTAGAATTTATTCAAATAAATATCTCACCATAGAGAGAATTGCGAGATTCATTTAAGAATGGTAAATTGAAATAATGAAGACCTTAGTCATAAATAAAAAAGCTCAATATCAATATGAATTTTTAGAAAAATTCAAAGCCGGGATTGTCTTGAAGGGGCAAGAAGTAAAATCTATCAAAGCCGGCAGAATGGCCCTCGGAGGTAGTTTTGTCGTTCTGAAAGAAGGTGAAGTATTTCTAATCGGAGCTAATATACCGGCCTGGCAACCCAAAAATGCTCCCCCCGATTATGAGCCTCAAAGGAACAGGAAACTCCTTTTGAAAAAGTTAGAAATCAAAAAATTAATCGGTTTATCCGCGCAGAAAGGCTTGACGATAGTGCCCTTAAGAGTATATACTGAGAGAGGAAATATAAAGGTAGAATTTGGAATAGCTCGAGGAAAAAAGAAGTTTGATAAAAGAGAAAAAATTAAAAAAAGAGAGATTGAAAGAGAAATAAAAAGAGCATTGAAGGAAAAAAAATAGTAATTCTTCATATGTTAGATATAATCATAGCTATAATTATTATTTTAATTTCTTTTCTTATTATTTTGTGGCCAATTATAAAAGAACTTAAGTTATAGAAAAGAGTAGCAAAATTATGGGGGTGAAAGGATTTGACAGAGATTTAACCTGGAGCGAGCAAGCCGAGTTCTGGAAACTCGTTAAACTTTCAGAACTAAAATAAGTGCAAACTTATTTGGAAAACCTGCTTTAGCTTTAGCTTAAAAGCTAAGCCATCTCTCTGTTGATTCTCGATAAACAGTAAGAGGTGTCATATATCGAGATAGACAAGTTTTTTGCCTCAAAGAGCTTGCCGAAAAACTTGAGGCTCAGGGTTTTAATTTTTGCTTGTTTTTAATTTAAGACCTGAATTACAAAACAGGCTAAGCTTGTAGAATTGTTCCAGAAAAATTTCTGGACACGAGTTCGACTCTCGTCACCTCCACTGAAAAATTTGCCAAAAAGAACATTTATCAACAATCAAATAAGAGCAAGAAAGGTAAGAGTAATAGGACCGGATGGAAAACAAATGGGAATTTTCGATTTAGAAAAAGCTATCCAAATAGCCCGGGACCAAGGGCTTGATTTAATTAAAGTTACTGACAAGGTTGATCCTCCAGTTTGTAAAATTGATGACTACGGAAAGTTTGTTTACCAGGAAAAGAAAAAAGAAAGACAGCAAAAAGTAAAAAGAGTTGGAGAGCTTAAAAATTTAAGATTAGGTTTTAATATCTCTGAGCATGATTTAGAGACTCGAGCAAAAACAGCTGAAAAATTCTTTAAAAAAGGTTATAAAATCAGAGTAGAAATAATACTCAAAGGAAGAGAAAAGGCTCATTCCGAGTTTGCCAAAGAAAAAATAAAGAGATTTTTGGAAATTTTAGAAAAATTAACTCCTTTTAAAGTTGAAAGAGAGTTAAAAAAAGAATCAAGAGGATTAACAATAATAATTACCAAAAGCTAATATGGCAAAAACTAGAAAATCACTTAAAAAAAGATTTAAAATTACAAAGACGGGCAAAGTCTTGAGACGTTCAACCGGTCAAGATCATTTTCGGGCGAAGAAATCAGGAAAAAAAATCCGCCAAACCAGAAAATGGGTTCAGGTTTCTGAAGTTTTGGCTAAAAAGCTGAAAAAATTAATGAGTCACTAAATCATATGGTTAGAGTAAAAAGAGGCAAAATTGCCCATAAAAGAAGAAAACATTTATTAAAATATGCTAAAGGTTTTCGTTTGGGAAGAAAATCGAAATACAGATTAGCCAAAGAGGCCTTGGAAAAAGCTTGGAAGTATGCCTATCGGGACAGAAAGGTTAAAAAAAGAGATTTCAGAGCGCTTTGGCAAATCCAAATCGGAGCAGTGACAAGAAGTTTTGGTTTATCTTATAGTAAATTTATTAATTTATTAAAAAAGAAAAATATTGTTCTGGATAGAAAAATTTTAGCTACTCTGGCCAAAGAAAAATCTGATGTTTTTAAAAAAATTATTGAGAAAGTGAAAGAATAATCTCAAAGAATAATCTCGAATAACAAAAGAGGACCATCCCGGAGGATGGCCCTCTTGTTTTTTAGATAAAGTACTTCTCCATTATGTCTTCGCCTGTGAAACAACATTGACAAAGGTTCCCTGGTGTTAGAGGATTCTCTCGCTTCTTCTCTTCGCTTTGAGCATTGAGGATTACCTCTAAGAAATCGTCCAAGGTGTTAAACTCCAGACTATCTACTCGTAATTCTCCCTGCATTGTCTCTTTATTGCGGGAGACAGCAAAGAGTTTTTCTGTTGGGTGCGAAGGAACTTCTAAAGGACAACCTTTTATCTTTGGGGGACATGAAATCCTTAAATGGATCTCACCATTCTCCCTGTGATATCGCCTCATCAGTCTGTACAGCAAGAGGAGACGAGCCAGTAGTTGATTTCCTTCGACAATCGAATCATCCACCCCAACGATCTGCCCGAACTCCCTGATAATCCACTCAATTGGTGAAAGCTTGCCTCTCCCCCTCTCTTTCCTTTCATCTTCGGAAGGAGGCAGATAGCTGCGACCAATTAAAGCATTGTATTGCCAGAGATTGACCATAGGAATCCCTGACTCAAAAGCCCATCCTTCGCAGACCGAATTCCCAGAAAGTGGGAAGGGAAAACTAATTTTTGCTTCCACCGGATATCTTTGATAAAGCTTTTTGCCCAAATTGAATCGACTTCCGTAAACAGAAATTCCTTCAAAAATTGAGGCCGGTCCTTGCCCATAGGCAATGTCAAATGAACAGATAACCAGTCCCTTTGAAGGTATCTGTTTCAAGCTCCTAAATCCCGTACTCTCTATTCGGATAATCTCTCCTGGCTTCACTTCTCTAATGAGCTCTACCTCCGTCTCTCCAAAAGCAGCTCCGAGAACCGAAGACTCAGAAGCAACTGCACAACCGCCTCCTTTTTCTCGGCCAATAGTCAATGACCGAAAACCTCGAGAATCCCGACAGACAAAGAGCCCCCCGAGGGTGAGTAGTGCCAAGTTAAATCTTCCCTTAACGTTCTCAAAAACTCGCTCTAGTCCCATTACTGGATTTTTACTTCCAGCGATTAACCCAGCGCAGATTCTGAGATCCGAACCAACTAAATAGGGATATCTTGTCGCTAACTCTGGCCTGTTCACTATTCTCATATCTCCAACGATAGCAAAGGGACCAATAACTGATTCGGCAAAGACCGGCTGGGAATCCTGAAAGCTCGTCCCACCAATTGCCATCCGTCCCGTCTTGATAATAGGGTCTTCAACTGACCTCGCTTGAAATAAAGGCTCTACCAGCCCATCACATTTCCCAGGATAAATCTCATTCCTAGCTAAAATCGCAAATCCACCATGTTTATCCCCTCGGATGGGTTGGAGGTGTCTTGTCCCCCTTTTTAGCTCATCCCAACAGTTCCTGTCTAAACTTATGGCAAATATACCAGCCATTTCTTTTCCTCCTTTCGATTATTTTTTTGTTAAGTTACAATCTTTTTTTATTTTTTAATTTTATTCCGCTAAAGACCGGATATCGGCAAATTTCTGGAGTTCTTCTATATTTCTAAATCCTTGTTTTTGTAAACTCTGTCTCACTCCGGCAATAAGTTTTGGTAAGAAACTGAAACCTGAACCTCGATAAGGGACTTTTATTACCTTACCTTCGGGAACTTTCACCTTTACTTTATCTATGCCATATCTTACCCCTGACCTTCGTTCCATTGCTTCTGGAGAACCCATTCCTCGATATTTTTTTATCATTCTGTCCTCCTCGTAATCAAATTCTTTTTCTCCGGGAGCTTCGTCTAACCCTGCCAGCATCGAACCCATCATTACTGTCTGAGCACCCAAAGCTAAAGCTTTACTAATATCTCCCGGTTTGGTTATTTCTTGCGTTGCCGTATCAAGAACTTTAATTCCCCCATCGGCAATAACCGGCATTAAACCATATTCAGCTTCTAATTTTTTTGCTGCAGTAGCACAATCCCAAACTGCCGAGGCTTGCGCCCTACCTGTACCAAGTTCCTGCTGGGTAATACAAGCAGCTCCCGGACCAATTCCTATTCTCAAACCATCACAGAAATTCGAGGCCTCTTTCATTATTTTCTCTACTGTCTCCCCTGAGCCAATATTTCCTAAAATTACTTCTAAATTAGGGAAACTCTGTTTGGAATATTTGGCGATTTCAATTTGTTCCCGGAAAGCAATTCCAGCATCTACAACAATTCCATCAACTCCAGCATCTGAGGCATAACCGATTCTCTTTTTAGCCAGCTCTAATCTTGATTCAACGGCAATAAATGTCCTCAATTGTTTATTCTCATTTTTTGTGGCCAAAGGATACATTTCGTTTTTTCTTAAATCGTTATCAGTAACCAAAGCCCGGAGCTTATCTTCTTCATCAACAATCAACAAAGTATCAAGATTGTATTTTTTTATAATTTTGTTAGCAAAATCTAAATCATTTTTATCTACCGTATCAATTTTGTGAGCAACTCGCAGTTTTTCTCTGGGAGTCATAACCTTCTCTAATTCAGTTTCCATATCTTCTCGGTATCTTACATCCCGATGAGTGACAATCCCTTTCAATTTTGAATTCAAAGTGCCGTCTTCAGTAATTGGCACGCTAAAAAAGCCGTACTTATCATTAATCTCATAAATATCGCCAATTTTATTTTGAGGTGATAGAACGACAGGATTCAGGACGAATCCTGCTTCAAATCTTTTAACTTTTTCAACTTCTTCTATTTGCTCTGCTATCTTCTCGTAATTATAGTGAATTACTCCGATTCCACCGTGCAAAGCCATTAAAATCGCCATTTTAGCCCCGGTCACAGTATCCATGGGAGCAGAAACTAAAGGAGCTTTAAGTTTTATCTTTTTGGTAAAATAACTTGTCAAATCTACCTCATCCCGTTCGAAATCAGGAAGCCAATTGGGTAATAAAGTAATATTTTTGTATTGAAATTCCTTATTTAATAAATTTTTATCTAATTTTGCCATTTTTAATGCTTCGACCCTGCTCAGTATTAACCCTGAGCTTGCCGAACGGGTTAATTTTTAGACCTTCTTTTTTTAATAATTCGATTTTCTTTTTAGTACCTCTGTTATATCCACCTATTTCTCCATTTGATTTTATAACCCGGTGACAGGGAATTTCAGGACTTCTATTTTTTGCTAAAATATTACCGACTGCCCGCCAAGCTCGACATAAACCTGCCCTCCGAGCAACCTCAGCATAAACCATAACCTTTCCCCTTGGAATTTTCCTCACTACTTTATGAACTTTGTCTTTGAACTCCATTTTATCCATCATCCTATACTTGTTTTAATTTTAAATCAATTCTTTTCATGAGGAATTCATTTGCTTTCCTTAAAATCTCTTTGGCATTTTTGAAAGTTAATTGCTCCAAAGCTTCTTTATAAAGCAACCATTTATAGCCAATATGTTCCTCAGATATTTTCACCTTCTGATTTTTTGCTTCAACTAAAAAGAAAGTAACAATTTTGAAAACGCTTTCTCCTTTTTTCCAGCCCCGTTCCAGTTGGTAATCATATTTTACTTTGAAAAAGAATTTTTCTGTTTCTTTAAAACCCGGGGTTGAGACAAAATCTTCAATTCCTGTCTCTTCTTTAACCTCACGCTTAGCAGTTTCTTCTGGCGTTTCATTTTCTTCAACTAATCCTTTAGGAAAGGCAAAGAAGCCTTTGCGATGTTCTAAAAGTAAATATTCAATTTTTCCGTTTGGCTGGCGGTGAAAAATTACCGCCCCAGCCGATTTTTCAAAAGGCATACTAGCTGTAAATTAAAGAAGAAATTAACCAAATAATCAACATCGCTATTATTCCCAAAATAACCCAAATAATATCTTTTTTCATAATTCTAGTATAACAAACTTATTTATTTTTTGAAAAATTTAATTAATTTCGTCAAAGAATTGGTATTAATTATATCTTTTTTTTCTGCCCAGCCACGGCGAGCTTGAGAGACGCCATATTCCATAAATCTTAGTTGGTCTTGGTGATGGGAGTCAGTATTAATGACAAGTTTTATTCCCTTTTCAACTGCTCTTTTAATATTAATATCATTTAAATCTAATCTCTCAGGGAAAGAATTAACCTCCAAAATTGTTTTTGTTTCCCGAGCTGCCCTCAAGATTTTCTCAATGTCAATCTGGTATTCATCTCTTCTTTTTAAAATTCTGCCAGTCGGATGAGAGATGATTTTAATATAAGGATTTTTCATCGCTTTAATTATCCTTTCT
>Ga0210057_1008206_pt1 | contig 12427 bp, 13 predicted proteins | sample CryGeyCG2114_010_2_FD_183968 | JGI IMG/M metagenome (GOLD analysis project Ga0210057, IMG submission 183968) | Groundwater microbial communities from aquifer - Crystal Geyser CG10_big_fil_rev_8/21/14_0.10 (SPAdes) (version 2) | ecosystem: Environmental > Aquatic > Deep subsurface > Groundwater ... | reverse complement strand
CTTTCTCATAAATTCTGTTTAATGATTTCTTCGCTTTCAATCTGTTATTACTCCTCTTCTTTTTCTTTGATAATTTTCTGTGAGCAATTCTTAATTTAGGCAACATCTTTTCATAATTTTTTGGATGCTCAACTTTATTTCCTTCACTGTCGACGAGATAATGATTTATCCCTAAATCAATTCCGAGAACTTTATTTCCGTGTTCCAGCTTAACTTTTCCGTCAGAGATGACAAATGCAAACCATTTATCATTCATTCTTTTTATTGTAATTTGTTTTACATTTCCTTCTGGAAGTCTGTGTAACTTTAGTTTCACATCTCCAATTTTGCTTAACTTCAATCTTCCATTTTTCTTGAAAGTGTGTTCTAACTCGAACCCACTTTGATTGTAGACCATTGAATCAAAAAACTTTTTCCCTTTGAATCTTAATGCTCCAACTTTTCTACCCTGTTTTTTCAAAGCAGAAAGAGCAGACAAATTTGAAAATAATTTATAACATTCATATTGAAGTGCTTTAGAATAAACTTTTCTAAATCTTGGTTCACAGATTTTCAAATCTGGGAGAATAGCTTGTATCATATTTCTGTCTATAATCGCTTGGTCTCGCAATTCTCCGAGCATAATGTTGTATGCTTGTCTGCAAATATCAAGAGCAAAGTCTAACCTTTCTGTTTGCTGTTTGTTGGGATATAATCTATATTTTGTTGTTATCATTTTGTTTCATCAAACGATTTATTATTTCGTCATATGTCTCCATTTTAGTTATTCTTAATTTCTTCATCTTTTCTAAGGTTTCATGCTCTATTTGTATTGTTGTTCTTTTTTCCATACATAATCAAGACATAGCGCCTTTATATACTTTTCTACTCCAATTCATCTATACCCTAATTGCGATTCAGGATATAAACTTCTTGGTGACGAAGTTAAAATTAAGAGTTGTGTATATTATAAAGATTTCTTTTATAAATAAATCGTTTTCCGAACGAAGTGGAGGAAACACCATATTATCCCCCTCTTTTTTTAGAAAAAATCAAATTTATTCTTCCTTTGAAAGCCTATCATTCCTTATTCTCCGTTAGAAAAATATTTTTTGAATTGCGTATAACATCGGGGGTAAAAGAAGTTTTTCAGCTATCTTTTTATTTTAATGACTGAAAAATTTGGGTAAAATCCTGCAAGGATTTTCCTTTTAACCCTTGTTATCTGTCCTGAGCCAAGGGCGAAAGTCTGCAAGACGTGGCGAGGAGCGGAGGCGAAGCCGAGTACTGTAGAGTTCCAGAGGTCGCCGTAATCGTGAGCTGTAAAGTAAACGTCATCTAATTGTCGGATTTTTATATGCTGTTTTTTATAGAAAGAATTTTTCAATCCAAAAGATTTAAATTTCATTTTACTCACCCAAATCCGTATAATTTTGTTTTGGGATGGAAAGCATACCATGCAAACCAAAAATCTCTCTCTTTGACTATTTCTTGTCCTGTTTCCACATTTTCTATTTTAACAACACCGTCATCTCCTCGTTCAATTCTTATTCTGACTCTATCAATTTCATCTTCAATTACTTTCTCTTTTATCAAGTCATCTTCCTTATAAGCTTTGTAATTATCATTTACCTCAATTCCGAATACTACTGCTTTTGGATGGATTCTATCATCCCGATTTTCAACATCAAAAATCAAAAAACTATCCTCATAGTAGTTTCCGTAAGGGTCTCTCCCATACTGTCTTGAAAATCCTGTCTCTTGACTTAGAATTTCTGAATTTTTATGGGATGACTTCCAATCTCTCCAAACGACTGTGTCAATTGATATTTCTTTAAGTTCTTGTCCAGTAAGATCTCCTACAATTGCCTTGCCATCAATCTGCTGCCAATAAGTGTCTGTTTCTTCATCATACATCACAAGGTTTGAGTTGTAGGGTTTTCCTGATGTGCCAAATCTTGTCTCAAATTTTTCTCCGTTTAATTCTATTTTTCTTTCGTAGGCAATTCCGCTCCCGCAAAGAGGACAGTAGGTTATAAGGATTGGTTCTCCCGCGACATTGTCATTGACTATTTCATGCCATACAAGTATCTGCAAGGGGTAAACTCTATCAATTCCTTTGTAATTCAAAGCAAGAACAAGTTCATTGTCTTCAATCCATTCATCTGCTTCTTCAACTGAAACAAATTTTATATTTTCTTCAGCCAAAGCAGGGATTCCCCTATCAATCCCAATGCCCCCTTTCGAAGGACCACCTGAGGCAATTTTAGAAGGGTCAATGAGATACTTCGTTCCGTCTGGCAGGATTTTTATCTCTGAATTATTGTTTTCATAATTTATTGTTTCTTTCATTTTATTGTTTTGAGTGAAACTTAATACTGCCAAAACAGTTAGCGCTAGTAAAATAAAAATTACAAATAACCAACTAAGTTTATGATTTGATTTTTTCATCTTTCTTGATTCATTTCTTCTTCTTTTTAGCTTTAACAGGTTTCATTGGTTTTCCGCAGCACATCCCACCCTTATCTGATGTAGAGCCGCACATTCCGCATTTGTGTTTCATTTTGTAACACCTCCATTAAAAAGATAATTTTCTGTTATTTAAGGTATCCGTAAACTCAGTTATCTTTTCAATTATCCAAACCGAGTTAACTCAAAATTTAAAAACATCTTCTAACTATACTTATAATAAAAGGAGGTAACAAAAAATGAAACCAATAATGATTTTAATGATGCTGATAATGTTGTTCTCTTTAGTTTTTGCTGTTTGGGGAGTCCAGATGCATGCGCAAGTTAGCAGTCAAGAAGCAGAATTCCATGAATTAAATGCTGAATATTGGGCTCTTTCAAAAGCAGAAAGGGAAGCCGCTCCAACTGGCTCAAAGTTAAACCAGCAACTTGTTGAGATACAAAACTTTCCTTCCGAATTGTTGAGGCTGAAGCTCGTCGGCGTAGGAAAAATTCTCACAGGAATTTATGTTCTACTGTTTGGAATTTTAATAGCATTGATTATGATGCCGATGAGACTAGCTCAATTCATGAAAAATAACAAGAAGTAAATTCGCTCACTAAAGAGTCTAAGCAAAATAAAGTTTTTTGGTTTATTTATCCGAATACCCCGCAGCTTGCTGCGGGGATGAAAGTCCAATAAACTATTAAAAGGTCTTGTTTTTGTTTTTAAATGGATGATTTAGTAAGATCCTCGCATAAAGTTTTTAGATTGAAGTATCATTTTGTTTTTTGTTTGAAATACAGAAAAGATATTTTTGTCGACGAGAAATATATAAATAGCCTCAAAGAAATTTGCAAGGGCATTGAGGAAAGGCATCATCTTAAATTTGAAACGATTGGCTTCGATGGGGATCACGTGCATTTTATGGTTCAGTCTTTGACGACAACCTATTCGCCAGCGAGGATTTTCCAGATTGTGAAAAGTATTTCTGCGATTAAAATGTTTGAGTTTCACAAAGAAATAAAAGAATCTCTATGGGGTGGAGAATTCTGGAGTGATGGAGGATTTGTTTCTACCGTCGGAGAATGTGTTAATGCGGAAATAATAAGAAGGTACATAAGTAATCAGGGAAGAAATAAAGAACAACTGAAATTATATGATTTTATCTGATGCTCCGCAGCTTGCTGCGGAGAGGTTCACTTATTGCTTATAGAGAGTTTTGAATAACCCCCCTTAAAGTATATACTCTACCACCGAAAAGTATAAATTCTCGACGAGACTTATTATTTTAGCGAGGTGAAAAATGTCATTTGAAGCATATATTCTTAAAGAAAAGTACAAAAAGATTCATGGACTTGGTGATAGACTTGCCATTATGAAAGAACAAATTGGTTGGAAACCATTCATAAAAATTATTGAATCAGCATTCGATAATAATGAAGAAACAGGAGGAAGACCGCACACTAATGAAATTGTTGTTGTAAGATGCATGTTGTTACAATCATGGTACGGCTTGAGTGATCCGGAATTAGAATTTCAGTGCAACGACAGAATATCATTCCAAAACTTTTTAGGATTAGACAAAAAAGTCCCAGACTTCTCAACAATCTGGAGAATAAGAGAAAGATTAAAAGAAAGAGGAAAAGAAGAAGAAATATGGAACGAATTACAAAAACAACTCAAAACAAAAGGGTACGAAGTTAAAAAAGGAGTTATTCAAGACGCCTCGTTCATCGAGGCAGATTTAGGAAGAAAAAGATATTATCGAGAAAAGAAAGCGAAAAAAGAAGGGAAAAAAGTAGAATACACAAAAAAACAAAAGAGCCATATAGACAAAGACGGCTCTTTCTCAATAAAACACTGACAAGTCCATTATGGTTATAAAAATCATACAAAAATAGACATTGACAATCACCTTATCAGGGATTATGATGTTACAACAGCATCAAAACATGATGGAACAATAGACCTGATAAGAAAAGGAGATATCGCAGCATACCGAGATAAAGGATATGTAGGGAAAAAAATTAAGGTAAAAGGAATAATTGACAAAACTATGAAGAGAGCAACAAAATCAAAAAAACTCAACGGAGGAGAATTATTACGAAACAAAACAATAAGCAGAATCAGAGCTCCAGGAGAAAGACAATATTCAGTTATGAAAAGAACATTCCATAACGAAAGAACTCAAGTAAAAACACTAGAAAGAGTAATGATAAAAGAAATGTTCAAATACTTCGCATACAATCTCTACCAGTTAGTAACATTAGAAAGAAAAACCATACTTGTAACAACATAAAGAGATAATTAAAGAAGTAAAACAAAGAAATTAAGAAAACAAGAGGAATAAACCTCCTCTCCACAGAACTAATTCTACAGAATAATTTATAACAAAAAAAGAGGGTTATTCAAAGTCCTCTATATTATTCAGACCTCGAACTCAATTAGAAAAAATCTATAAAGACAAGGTTGTTTAACAAAAAATGAAAATTTATGACATAATAGTTGTGGGTGCTGGTTCAGGCGGTTTAAACATAGCCAGCTTTATGAACAAAGCAGGATTTAAGGTGCTACTTATAGATAAATCTGATAAAAATATTGGAGGAGATTGTTTAAATTTTGGATGTGTTCCAAGCAAAGCACTGATTCATGTGGCAAAAATAATTCACAATGCTAAATTATCAGAAGAGTTCGGTCTTTCGGCAAAGGGAAAGCTAAACATGAAGAAAGTTATTGAATACATAAAACAAAAGCAAGAGGTTATCAGAGAACATGAGAATGTTGAATGGTTTAGAAAACAGGGAATGGATGTTGAACTTGGAGAAGCAGAATTCTCAGGGAAAAATCAAGTAAGAATAAACAATAAAAATTTTGAAGGAAAAAGAATTGTAATCGCGACTGGCTCTAAGCCCTTAATTCTCAGAATTAAAGGAATCGAAAAAGTGGAGAATATTTATACAAACGAAACAATTTTTGATTTGGACAATCTTCCAAGAAAGTTGGCTGTTATTGGCGGCGGTCCGATTGGAGTAGAATTGGGGCAGGCTTTCTTAAGGCTGGGCTCTGACGTAACTATAATCCAAAGAGGTTCACATTTTCTACCAAAAGAAGAACCAGAGATTTCTAAAATATTATATAACCAACTGATTAAAGAAGGAATGAAAATTCATTTTGATTGTGAACCGGTTTCTTTCGAGTCTCAAAAAACTATTGAAGCCAAAACAAAATCAGGAGAAATTACCAAGATAAAATTTGATGCTGTTCTTTTAGCGACAGGAAGAGAGTTAAACATTCCAAAAGGATTAGAAAAATCCGGCATCGAACTTACAGAAGATAAAAGAAAAATAAAAGTTAATGAATATTTGCGGACAACAAATAGAAAAATTTATCTTTGTGGAGACATTGCTGGAGGGTATCAATTTACTCACGCCGCAGAATTACATGCCTCAGTGATATTAAATAATTTTTTTTCACCATTCAAGAAAAAAACCTCTTATGACAAATTTTCTTGGGTTACATATACTGATCCAGAGATTGCCACCTTTGGTCTAGATGAGGACAAACTCAAGAAGGCAGGCACTGAATACAAAAAATTAGTTCAGGAATATAACGATGTCGATAGAGGGATAGTTGATAATGCCGAAGGCAAGTTAATTATTTATATAAGCAAGAATAATAAGATTCTTGGAGGGAGTTTGATTTCACCTAATGCTGGAGAAATATTTCAGGAATTAACCTTGGCCTTATCTTCCAATTTAAATGTTAAAAATTTATTTAATAAAATATATCCATATCCTACTGCTTCAAGAATAAACAAAAAAGCAATAACAAAATTATATGTAGAAAAACTAACTGATTTTAACAAAAAGATTCTTAGGTTTTTCTATAAAATATGGTGAAATCTTTAAGTAAATTAGCAAAGTTAATAATCTTTATTATTGTAATCTTATTTTTAATTGTATTTTTTCCAAAATTAAACAACACATACCAAAATGTTGAAGACCTAATTAAGAACTCTGGAATTTTTGCCCCCTTTATATATGTCTTTTTAATGATTGTTGCGATACTTGTATCTCCAATACCCTCTTCTCCATTAGCCATTTTTGGTGGCGCAGTTTTCGGACCCTTTCTTGGAATGATATATACTTTAATCGGTGCGACTATTGGTGCAGTTTTGGCCTTCTTAGTCTCAAGGTTTTTTTTAAGAGATTATATTTCTAGAAAATTAGAAAGAAATAAATTTTATAAAAGAATCCGGGGGAAAGATAATAATAACATTGCCAAGATTATATTGTTCACACGTTTGATGCCACATATCTCTTTTGATATTGTAAGTTATGCTGTTGGGCTAACCAGTCTCAATGTTTGGACTTTTGCTTTAGTTACATTTATTGGAATGATCCCAATAGTATTTCTTCTTTCATTTTTTGGAAATTTAATCGAACCCTACATTTCTCGGCTACTCTTAGTATTCGCTGTTTTATTTTTTGCTTATATTTTTTATCTATATCTTAAGAAGAAAAAATAAAATCCAACATTCGCCAACTAATTGAAAATTCTAAACACGAAAAATAAATAATAAATTGAAATCCCGAGCATTATCAATCCAGAGATTAAATTTATTATTCTCTTGTTTTTCGTTAAAAAACCAATAATCTTTTTACTCCATTGTCCTGAAATTATGCTTAACACCAATAATGGAAATCCAAGACCTATCCCAAAAGAAAGAAAGTTAAACATGCTGGAGAAAAAATCTCCAAATAAAAGAGCTCTTGCAAAAAATGCGGCAATGAATGCTGGATTACAAGGCAGAACAATTGCTCCAAAAAAGAAACCAAAGATAAAAGCACTCTTTAGAGGACTTTTACTTACCGTCTGAACATTAGCTTTAGGAATAAATCTTGATAAATCAAAGTCAGATATCAAAGCCAGACTAACAATTCCTAAAATACCGAAAGCAATCGGAGAAACTATTCCTATTACATTTGTAAGAGATTTTTGTAATAATGTTGTGAATATCACCCCTAACAGAGTCATAAAAATAATTATTCCAGATAGAATAGTCAAACCAAATAAGACAAATGTTTTTCTATTCTCCTTTCCTGAAAATCTGTTTGATAGAAATGCGAGAAATCCAGGATAAAGTGGAAGAACACAAACAGCAGTTAATGGAGTCAATAAACCGAGAACAAATGAACTTAGGATATCAACAAGTAAAGACATTTTAGCATCCTCTTTCTAATTCTTCTTTCAACTCTTCAACACTTCTTGAGCCAGAACCTCCGAGCTTTCTGTAACTTCCGTCCTCGCATATCAAAATCATTGGCGCACTTGGCGCGTTAATTATACCATTTCCAAAATCTTTTATCAAGGATTGCGTCATCTCAATTGGTGAAACAGCATAATACCATCCAAATCCATTTTCATTAACGTGCGCAAATATCTTCGTTTCATCTTCATTTGGATCTGTGTCTAAGGAAATTGAAACTACAGAATCACCTATTTCTTCATGTAATTTTTTAATTTCTTTTTGCTGTTTCGTGCAAGTAGGACACCAGACAGCGAAACTTTCTAACAAAACAGGCTTTCCTTCAAAATCGCTTATCTTAAAAGTTTCTCCCGTTCGCACATCTTTTAATTCTGTGTTTATCCAGGACGCATCTCCTTGGTTTTCACCCGTTAAATTTTCTTGCTGTTTTAGATTGTTTGAAAGGAAAATTATTCCAATAAGCACAATCACGCCAATTACAACCCAGATCCACAAATTCCTTTTAATCTTCATGTTAAAATAAAGAAACGCTCTTTTATAAAACTTAAGAGAACAGAGTTAACTTCAGAAAATTACTCATTTTATAGTATCTGCTATTGCCGCGCTCATTGATGCAGGAAGAGTTACAATTACAGCTCTTTTTAATGAAATGATTAAATCCTGATATGGAGACGCCTTGCCTATTAGGATAAGTAGTATACAAACAGTAATAAAAGAAAAAACATACGTCAAAGAGATCCTCTTCATAAATAATTTCCAATTCTTCTTAACACTTATGTTATGATAATGATAATATGTAAAAATACTGATAAATATAACAGACATTATAAAAATCCCCACAATATTGATTATGGGCAGCTCAATAGAAGATTCCCAAACTTCTTGTGTAAAACCAACAGGTATGGCTAAAATAGTCGCACCAATTATAACCTGAACTAAATCATGAATAAAAAATCCAGGAACATATCTTTTTTTTACCATAATTACATTACTAGTTTATTCTCTTGTTGTCAAGATAAATGTACATCTCCCTTTTACCTAGTTCTTTAATAAATAGTTTGTGCGGTATAACTGCTTCTGGAGCAAATACTCCTTTTTCTTTAATCAAATCATTTTTGATCATCTGAGACATGATAGAAATGGTTCTACCTGTATCAATATTGCTTCCGGCATCTTCCCAACCCTTTACAGTTTTAATTATACAATCTACTTTCATTTTCTTTGTCTTTCCATTTTTTGTCCCATTTATTTCAGCCCATAAGTTTTCAGTTTCCTTATAGCCTTTAGGAATATCTAATCTTCCAAGGATTTTATCTGTAAAATCTACAATTCTAAATTTTACTCCATTTACCTCAATTTCTTCATTTGAAGAAAAACCTAAATCTAATAATAATTGTATGATCTTAGCAGAATGTTCTGGAAAACCAGCCATATAATGAACATTATTTAATTCGTATTTCTTAAAGTATTTAGCAAAAGAATAGACTTCTGAGTGAACTATACAGTATACGGTTTGTTTTCCAACAGCTTTAAAGTTCCTTGTCCCCTTACATACTATTCGGTTTTCCTTTAAGAATTTACCCTTGTGAAAAGTAACAGGCAATTGAGTAAATTCATCAAATATGCTATGCATGGAGTAGGGTATAACAAATTTTTTTATATTTGAATCCCATGCAAAACCGAGATCGATTGTATCTACTTTGTTAAAGCTTTCAATTGCATGTTTTACAACAACATTCAATAAACCTGGAGTTGAACCGCATCCGGTTATGCAAACGACTTTGCTTTTCTTAAACTCCTTATGAAGTTTAAATTGTTCTTTTGTTATATACTGTAATCCTCCAAGATCTGTTAATGGTTTATTTGTCTTCAGACATGCTTTCATTATCGCAACATTAAAAACAAGTTCAGCACAATTTACAACTACATCTGCTCCACTTTTTATAATAGCATCAGTAATATTACCATTATTTCTAAGATCAACTTTAATGAATCCTGTTTCTTTATTCTTTAATAAATCTTTAACTGCTTCTTTATTTCTTCCTGCAAGCATAACTCTATAACCTGATTCCAGTAAATCTCGTGAACATATTCTTCCTTGTTGTCCAGTTCCACCAAAAACAATAAAATCGTATTTCATTAATTTATAGTCCTCCCATTTTCGCGAATAATAATATTTCTCTTTTTTAATTCTTTAAAAAAGATAGTCGGATTTATGGCATCCTCTGGAGCAAATACTCCTGACTTGTACACCTTTCCATTAATGATAATTTGAGATGCAATTGAGCAGGGAATTCCGGTGTCAAGAACACCAGCACTCATTTTTCCATTGCTTTGAGTAACAGCATCAACAATTTTATTCCCATTAAGAATAACTCTAATAATCTCTTTGTCTTTTATGTTTACTCCCCTATTGGGGACAAGTTTATCCATTATCTTTGTAGTAGAATCTATTATTTTAGTTTCTTTTTTACCAAATTCAACACTCTTATTTGAAGAAAATCCAAGAGGTATAAGCAAGTCCAGTTTCTCAATAAAAGACTCATCAAAAGTCACTCTAAATTCACATCTTTTTATTCCTTTTTTTCTGAAATAATCTGGAAGAGTAGCAATCTCAGAGTGTAATGTCAAAAATCCTGTTTGTTTTCCAAACTCTTTCCCAAAATTATATTCTTTTACACCTGAACGGGGTTCAACAAATCTTATTTTACCCTCTCTAAAAATTGCAGGATTTAAAGTGAATTCTTCTACTAGTGTTTTAAAACTATAAGGCAAAACAAATGATTGACTATATTTAGTGTAATCAACATCAGCAAAAACAATATCTATAGTATTAATCTTTGTCAATTTATCTCCAGCATAACTAGCTAAAACATTACTTAATCCTGGTGCACCCCCCATTCCAATTATAGCACATTTCCCAATTTTTATAAATTCCTTGCACAGTCCAAGTTGCTTTTTAGTCATATGAAACATTCCCCCCAAATCAACATAATTTGTCTTAGCCTTTATGCATGACTCCATTATTGTAAGATTAAAATAATATTGAACACAATTAATGCATATATCTTTACCAATAAGAGAATCAACTAATTCTTTCTCATTAGAAATATCCACTTTTTGATATTTAACTCTTTTAGAATTAAAAGATTTTGCAAAATTTCGCGCCTTGTCCTCATCTCTTCCAGCAATTATGATGATGTCCTTTTTTGAATATCTAAATAGATCATCAACAACAGCTTTTCCGATAATCCCATATCCTCCTAAAACAAAATATTTTTTCACTTTTCATCACCTGCTAATCCAACATAAATATGTTTTAAATAAGTATATTCTTCCAGAGCATAAATACTCAGGTCTCTTCCATGTCCTGTATGCTTAAGACCTCCATGAGGCATCTCACTTACTAAAGGCAAGTGATCATTTATCCATACTTCTCCAAATTCCAGCGCATTGGCAACCCTAAATGCTCTTTGCACATTTCCAGTCCATACACTTGAAGCAAGTCCGTAATCAACATCGTTCGCTTTCATAATAACTTCTTCTTCAGTATTAAATTTAGTAATAGCAATCACAGGCCCAAATATTTCTCTTTGACAAAGATTACTTTTTTGTTCAAAGTCCTTTACAATAGTTACTGGAAAGAAAAATCCTTTTTTTGGTATCTTTGATTGGTACACTACCTTCTCGGTTTTTTTCAGATTATCTAAAAAACTCTGTACTCTCTCTTTTTGTTTTAAAGAAATCAATGGTCCGATGTCCGTATTTTTATCTTTGGGGTCTCCAAGTTTAATTTCTTCAGAATACTTAATAGCTAATCCTATAACCTTCTCATAAACATTATTTTGAACATAAATTCTAGCAGCGGCAGTACAATCCTGTCCAGAATTAATAACTGAAGCATCAACTGCGAATTTAGCTGCCCTCTCTAAATTAGCATCATCAAAAACGATAAATGGTGCTTTTCCACCAAGCTCAAAATGAGTTTTTTTTAGTGTAGAAGAAGCAAGTTTCATTATCTCCATTCCTGTTTCAGTACTTCCCGTAAGAGAAATCATGTCTATATCAGGATGTGTAGCTAACATTTTACCTACCTTTTCTCCAGAACCAGTTAATACATTTATAACGCCATTAGGAAATCCTGCTTTTGTTGCGAGAGCAGCTAATTCTAAGCTTGTTAAAGGAGTATAAGAACTTGGTTTCAAAATTATTGTGTTCCCAACTGAAACAGCAGCAAGTTTCCAACAGGCCATCATTATTGGATAATTCCATGGTGTGATTGCTGCAACAACTCCAATTGGCTCTCTTTTTAGTATCGAAGTTCCTAATGGTTTATGTTGATTATCTGATAAATGTGTATCTGCGTAATTCCCTGCCGATGTCGTAGTTAATGTTCTACAGGCTCCGGCAAAAAATCGTAAATTGTCTATTCCAAATTCTATATCGGCTTTAGCCAACGAAAAAGTCTTACCTTGATTATCAGACTCAATTTTTGCAAGTCTCTCTTTGTCTTTCTCAAGTAAATCTGCGAGTTTTAAAAAAAGCAAAGATCTTTCAGCAGGAGTTGTGGTTTTCCATGATTCAAAGGCCCGTTTGGCTGCTTTTACAACCAAATTAACATCCCCATTATCAGAATCGGCAACTCTAGCAATCACTTTTTCAGTAAAAGGATTCATCACATTTAAATTATGTTTAGATGACGAAGACCACTTTCCATTTATGTAATT
>Ga0210057_1008205_pt1 | contig 12429 bp, 23 predicted proteins | sample CryGeyCG2114_010_2_FD_183968 | JGI IMG/M metagenome (GOLD analysis project Ga0210057, IMG submission 183968) | Groundwater microbial communities from aquifer - Crystal Geyser CG10_big_fil_rev_8/21/14_0.10 (SPAdes) (version 2) | ecosystem: Environmental > Aquatic > Deep subsurface > Groundwater ... | reverse complement strand
ATACATAAGCTTCATGTCTTCAAGATAGACAAAATAAAAGAATCAATGGAAAAATCTAGATTCATAGAAATCGAAATTTCAGGAGGAAATAACTTACATATATTGGCTAGGAAACCTGCTTAGGACGAAAGATTTATATACTTATGATATATTATATATGACAATTGATATAAAATGTATTACAATACAGAAACCAGGATTTTAGAACAAATTTATCTTAATCCAGGCATTCATAAGAGAAAACTTTCTAAAAAGCTCAAATTAGGAATGCCCTCCATAGATTATGGGCTGAAAAAAATAAGCAATCTGATTAAACAGAAAAAGTCTGGGAATCAGATTAACTATTTCTTAGACTATTCAAAAGATGAGATTTCACCATCACTAAATTATGTTGAGCACTCAAGATTTGAAAGGCTTCCAGCGAAAGTAAAATTATCTGTAAGAGACTTCTTGAAAGAATTAGATCAAAAGCCGATAATTGCTGCTATTTTTGGTTCATATGCCAATGGCACTTATACTAAGAATTCTGATATTGATATTTTATTAGTTTTTCAGAAAATAGAAGATCCAAAGAAAATTGAAAATACAGCAAAAAAAATTAGCATGAGAACAAATACACAATTGAACCCCATCTATCTAAATTATTATGAATTCAAGGAATCGTTCCATAATTTTACTAAAGAGTTTTTCAAAAAGCTGAAGAAAGATAAGATAATTTTACGAGGAATTGAATGGTGGAGGCAATTGACAGATGAAGAGTCCTAATTGGAAACTTTGGTTAAAAAATAAGAAAGAATGTAAGTTTTGGCTCGATAATTATGTCAAAAAGAAAATTCTCAAAAAGGTTTTCGATGAATTTAGACTTCATATTAAGAGAACAGATCATAATTTAAATTTTGCGAATTGGATAATTGAGAAACATAAAGATGAAATCCCAGAAGTGTTAGGTGATAATTTTTATGATTGGGTTATAAGTATTTATTATTATGCAATATATCATGCTGCTCTTGCTTTAATGAGCAGGGAAGGATTTACTTCAAAAAATCATTCTGCGACACTAGCTTTTCTGATTTATCATCACTATCATTCTCAAAAAGCATTGCAAAAAGAAGATGTTGAATTGATAGCTAGCTCTTTAGATAGGGAAGATATTGAAACTCTTGGTGTTTCAAAAGAATTAAGAGAAAAAGCATGTTATGATGTCCATGAATTATTTGAGAAAAGGTTGGCGGAACAAATTAGGGAGCAAGCTGTTGATTTTACGAATAAGATTAAGGGATTAATTTAAACTTACCTCAGCTACCAAATAATAAATCCAATTAAAAACAAATTAAACATAACAAAGAAAGCTCCTACAATTACTGTTTCTTAGCTAACTCTTTCTGCAATTCTTGCATTCTAACAACACCTTTTTGCAAGTCTTCTCTCATATCATTAATAATCTTTTTTAACTGTTTCATTTGATCATCAATAACTTTTTTAGCTTCATCTGGTGTTTTAGTAACATTTGCATTACCGCCAACATGCATAATTATTTCAGAATTACTTTTCAAAGAAGTTTTAATAAACAATCCACTTCCTAAAGATGCAATAACTTCAGTACCTTCTTTAGTATTTTTAACATCTTTTAAAGCTTCATTTAATACTTCTAGTTCCATATATTGTTTTTCTAATTGAAGAATTTGTTGTTGACCATAATTTAATTGATTAGAAAGTTGTTGGTATTCCATATATTTTTGTTGTAAGTCTTCATTCATTTTTTAATAACCTTTTTTTCTTTAGGTTTTTCGACTTTAGTCTTTCTTTTTCTAACAGGTTTTTCAGATTTTGTTTTTTCTTTTTTAGAAACAGTTCTTTGTTTAACTTCCAAGCCTGCTTTTTTCATTGCTGCTAAAACATCTTCTGTAGATGCTTTAGCTTTAACATCAATAATTTGTTCAGTAGGCTCTAAGTGCTTTATGTTACACTTCTTTCTTCTGACATTGCCATCAATTAATACCAATAAACCTTCAGGCTTATCAACAATAATTGCTAAATTCCCAGAATCTCTTCCTGCAATTTTTACACAAACCCTGCCTACTTCCATCATTTTTATTTACCTCTAACTTTGCTAATAATTTTAGCTCTTGAACATTTACTGCATAGAACGCCACCGAATGGTCTTTCAGGCCTTTTAATAGTCTTAGCCATTCTTTGCATCTTGTAAGGTCTTTCTCTTGGAACACCTTTTAATTTATCTCCACAACTAGCACAAATAGCTTTTGAAGGCTTCTTTTTTTTGTATTGAATAACAGTCTTGCCTCCAGGGGTCTTTACATGTACTTTCCGGAATGTTTTGTTTCTATGTCTTTTTGCTGGCATAAATTATAACCTCTCATATCCAAAAATATAAGGTATTTATAAAGCTATCGGCTCTAGCTAATCTTAAGAATTTTTCTTAATCCTATGCTGATTACTATTGAAAATATGATGTATGTCCAAAGCCATGATAAGCCGAAAAATACGTCTGGATTGCCTAGTCCTTCATAATAACCTCTTAACCATCCGAATATGAAAATAATAGGTACAAAAGTTACAAGCATTGGTTTAAAGCTTTTCTTCATATATTCCATATTCTTAGTCATAGCTTCTTTTTGAAAGCTCATCATCCTGTCTTTGTCATCTTTGTGCTCTTTCATTTTAGCTTGTAAGGCTTTGATGTCTGCTTTCAAGGTTTTCATGACTTCCTGATCAGTCATGTACTTGTAAATCAAAGTAGTAACTAAAGTAAGCAAAAAACTAATAATTGCAATTGGGATAGGCTCTGGTAAAGCCATAATTGGTCCAAAAATTGTATTAAAAAATCCTTCAAACATGATGTAATTAAGGAAATGAAATAGCTTTAAAAAGCTTGTGATTATATCATAATTAAAATGGAATTTACTAAAAGATATGAGCAGTTAAATGGCAAATCTCAAAGAATAGATTTGTTAACTTCAATTAGAGTAAATACTACTAAAATCTCTGCAAAAAAATTGATTGAAAGATTAGAAAAAAAAGGAGTAACATTAGGCAAAGTTCCTTTTCTTGAAAATGGATATTACATAGAAAAAAGCAAAGTATCAATCTCAGCATTGCCAGAGCACCTGCTTGGTTATTATTACATTCAGGAAGCAGCCTCACAAATTCCAGCAGAACTTTTAAACATTACAAAGAAAGATATAGTCTTGGACTGCTGTGCAGCACCTGGCTCAAAAACTACTCAATTAGCAGAGAAAGCCAAAGCAGTAATAGCTCTAGAACCAAATGAAAAAAGAAGAGTTGCTTTATTAAACAACATTGAACGATTAGGACTGAAAAATGTTATAGTTTGCGACCAAGATGCAAGAACCTTCAAGCCTAAAATAAAGTTTAACAAAATTTTAGTTGATGCTCCTTGCTCAGGGAATTATGTTTTGGAAAAAGGTTGGTTCAAGAAACAATCTATTAAAAATTTTAAAACAAGAGCAGAATTACAAAAACAAATTCTTGAAAACATGATTAATTTACTTAATAAAAATGGTCAATTAATTTACAGTACTTGCTCTTTAGAACCAGAAGAAGATGAAATGGTAATAGATTGGGCTTTAGAGAATTTTGAGATTAAACTTGAAGAAATTAAAACAATTGGTGATAAAGGAATTATTAATCCGTTTGGAATAAGATTAAATAATGAAATTCCTAAAACTAAAAGATTATGGCCTTACAAAACAAATACTCAAGGGTTTTTCATAGCAAAATTGGTGAAAAAATGATTAATAACTTTATAGCAAAGTTTACCAAAGAGAAAATACCTTTTATTAAAGTTAAAATTAAATATTTTTTAGAGAATAAAGAATTAGAAGAGATTTCTAAACAATTAAACTGTAAAATAATTTCAGCCTCCTTATTTTTAGGAGAAGAAGAAGAAACATTCAAACCTTCCTTAGCTTTATTAGAGATATTATCAAAAACTTCAAAAGAAAAAGTTTTTCTTACAGACATAGGAGAAATAGATTTTATTTATGGTAGAAAAAAACTAAGTAAGAGACATATTAAATCTATGCAAGGAAAAAATAGAAGAAAGTTAGTACAAAATGAATATGATGAAAATTTAGGTTATTGTAAGGTTGTTGATGAAATTAATATTAAAAATATATTGGATTGTGGAGATTTTTTAAGAAGAGAAAAAAAATCAAAAACGTGCATAAACTAGGCCCTTATTTCCTTCTTTCTTTTTAGTTTCTTCAATTTTATTAACTTCTTTTTCTAATCTTAACTTTTCTTTCTGACGATATTTTTTTAAATCAACAGCATAATTAATTAAAGGAGTTATTTTCATATACCAAGGATTTCTAAAGTTAATATTAATGGCTCCGATTTGCCAAAGATTTTCACTTTTACTTACAACATTTAATAATCCAGTTTGTATCCCCTCTGCATTAAATCTTACCGCATTAATTAATCCTTGTTGCCATCCTTCTTCAAGATGTAAACTACAATTTATTAAACCTAATTGGGTATCAGCACATTGGGCTACATTTAATCCACCTACTTGCCTTGTATTTTCACAATATAATCCAGAATTTATAATCCCTAATTGCATTCCATCTAGTTCTTCAGAACTATTCAAAACACCTAACTGTAAACCTTCTCCTTTTTTAACATAATTGCTTATAAGAACTTGAATACCTTCAAGATATTGACAAGAATTATTAATTCCTATTTGTAATCCTAACATGTTTTCTTTTTTATTATTAATAGAAATACTTAATTCAACTTTCATAGCTTTTTTAATTTTTTTAATTAATGACATATTATCACCCTCAATAAGAATATTTTAGAATAATATAAACTTTATTATAATAATTCTTCAAATAATTTTCTATCTTTCATATTTTTTGAAACAATCATTACAGCTGTACGCTCACTTTCATCTAAATCATCCCATTCTCTACCAATAATTTTGGGAGATTTTTCCATGCCCAAATTTTAGATTTATCTTTTTCAAACATAATTTTATCTTCACAATTATTAGCTAATTCAAGAAGATCTTCTTTTTCTTTTCTATTTAATTTATTCCAACGTTTACCTGTAATAGTTACAGCCATTCTCATGGCCCACATTAAGCAATCATTTTTCTTTCTCAAAACCCTTACCCCTTTTTTCTGTAATCTAAGAAATTTACTATATCTCTGTTATTGCTAAATAAATAATAGTAAAAATAGTTTTTAAAATTACCTATTTAAGTTATCCCAAAATTAAATTTGATGACCTTATTTACCCATAAATTTCCTTAATGAAGGGTGCATGTCCATCATATGTTGTTTTGCAATTTCTTCATAGAATTTATAGATGATCATAACAGCTAACAAGATACCAGTACCTCTGCTTAATGCTCCAAGCAAATCTGCAGATGCTGCTAAGAAACCAACTAATGCTCCACCTAAAATTGTTAATGGAGTAATATACCTTTTTAAAATATGTTCTAAGATTCTTTCATCTCTTCTGAACCCAGGAATTTGTAAACCAGAACTCATTATTTGTCTTGCTTGACTTCTTGCGTCCATGCCAGACGTTTGTACCCAGAAATATGAGAACACAACTGCTCCTAAGATCATTATTAATAAATAAACACCAGCATGTGCCAAGTCCATCAACCTGAAACTGCCAGTAATTATTCCTTCTACAATGTTGGGATGGTTTAGCCATGCAACGAGGCCTGTAGCAGGCATGTTTCCTGAAAATGTTCCCAAAATAGGATGGCCCCAGTTTTGCAACAATCTAGCCCATAATTGCATATTTGCCATTAATGCTGCTACTAAGATAACGGGAATATTAGAAGTATAAATGAAATTTAAAGGCCATCTTATGCCATGGCCTCGAACCCTACCAAAAGATAATGGGATTTCTACTTTCATAGCTTGACCATAAACAGATAATGCAAAGACTACAACTGTAGCTACAATCGAACTTAATGCTAATGCTGCTCCAACAGGATTTCTTCCTAACAATGATTGGAAGAATACCCAAACTTTACCAATTGGAGGTTGTAATGTTCCAAAAGCTAATGTGCCAGCAGTAGTTAAAGGTGAAAATGCTCTTATCATAATTTCTGCAGATACACCTGCTGCTATGAATAAGCTTATACCTGAACCAAAACCCCATTTGTTTACAACTTCATCCATATACATGATTAACAAACCACCTACAATGATTTGTCCAATTAAGATTAGTTGCATTATTCTATATTGGGCTGGAGCTAATGAAGCTGATGGTGCTAAACCGCCCATGTAAACATAAATTGCACCTTCAAAAACAATAAAGAAAATGCTTAACATTTTTTGTACACCTTGGAATTTTCTTTTACCATCTGGTGTTGTTAAATCAAATTTTAAAATACCTGAACCATTTAATAACTGTAATACGATAGAAGATGTAACTAATGGACCAATACCTAAAGATATTAATGATCCAAAACTTGCACCTAAGATAATAGATAATTGTTCAAATTGTTGTAAAGCGTTAACTCCTAAACCATATAATGGAATTAAACCAAGTAAGAAATATAAAACTAAGATTAAACCTGTCCACTTTAATTTCTGTTTAAATGAAAGCCTTTTTTGTAACGGCCCTTTAATTTCAGGCAGATTTAGTAATATGTCTTTAAATCCCATTTTAATATTGTTGTAACTTTTGTTTTTTATAGTTTTCTAAATAAAAGCAAGTTATAATTATTCAGTTTTTTCTGTTACTTCTTCTGTTTTTTTAACAACTTCAACTGAACCACCAGCTTTTTGAACTTTCTCAACAGCTTTTTTTGAAGCGAATTGAGCTTTGATTTTTAATTTTTTAGTTAAATTTCCACTAGCCAATAATTTGTTCTTCTTCATATCGGCTAAGTCTAAAGTATCTTTCTTAATAATTCCTTTAGTAACTAAGTTATCATAATTATCTTCAATATAACCTAAGTTAACTGTTGTAATTTTAATAAGCATTTTACTTGGTCTTTTGAAACCATGTTTTCCTAAATAATCAGAACCGAACATTTCAATTATAGAAGGTTTTTTAGTTTGAGCTCTCTTACCAGTACCAGCCATTCCTCTACCTCCACGGTTACCTGCTCCTCTTCTTTTCTTCATAGAGCCACCGCCGTGTGTTTTACTACCACGGTAATTTCTAACTTTCTTTTTTTTGTTTACAGTCATAACATCCTCACTATAAGTTCATTGATCTTTTCTTTTCTATAACCTAATGCTCCACCCAAACTGAATGGTTTCTTAGTACCTTTTCTTTCATATCCTTTTATAGGAGGACATAATTTGAAAAAAGGTTTTAATCCAGGAACATCTTTAAGCTCCTTTTTGAATGCGAAAAATTCTTCAGTAAACTTGTCAAAAGTTAATTTTGTTTTTTCTTTTAAGTAAGATTCTGTTAGGGGTTTCTTTGCAGGTAATTTTCCTCTTTTTTCTAACATTTGTCTGAATGTTTCAGGACTAATCTCTCCCCATGTTACAAAGTCTTTAACTTTCTTTAACATTCCCATAAAGACAGGGTTATTAGGAACAACTACACAAGTATGTTTTTTGTAAAGCCTTAACATGCTAAGAGTGTCTTTCACACTACCTTGAAGCCTTACTCCTCCTTGTATTCTGATAATTGCTATTCTTTTTTGTTCCATTTTACTCCTTCTTACCGGAAATTATTCCTAATTTTTCAACATGAATATCTTTAACTTTCATTGTAGCTAAGTTTTTTAAAGCTGCAAAACAAGCTTTGATTAAATTCATTCTAGAAGCTGTTTTACCTCTAGCTTTTGAATATACATCTTTAACTCCAGCTAATTTTAATATTTTTTGGCATTCTTTTTGGATACATAAACCAGTACCTTTAGGTGCAGGATTAATCCTGATATCTAAAGATCCACATTTTCCTTTAACTTCAAAAGGAATTGTGTGAGGCTCTCTACAACCACAAGCCCATGAACCGCATCCACGTTTGATTTTTATAAGATTAAGTTTAGCTTGCCTGATAGCTTTTTCTCTTGCAGGCATTGTTTCTTTAGCTTTACCTAATCCAACACCAACATGTCCATCTTTGTCACCAACAACAGCCATTGTTGTAAATGAAGGTTTGTTACCTTCTTTAGTTTTCTTTTGTGTAGTTTTCCAGATAGATCTTTTACCGCCACCAAACTTACCTTTTGATTGACCAATTTCTAATAATTCTGATTCTAAATTAGGTACTAAAGCATCAACAATTTCTGGTTCTAATATTCTACTTCCTAAATCTAAGATTGTATCAATATTATCTATATCTCCAGATTTTACTCTCTTTCCTAATCCAGTTTTAGGAGTCCAAGCATCTTTATTAAATCCTTTATCTTTTCTAATTCCTGTTTCCTCAGTTTTAACTTTTATTTCGTCTGCCATTATTTTTTGCCTCCGAGGATACTTGTTTTAACTTTTTCAAAGCTGTCAGCTCCTTTCTTTAAATGTGTTCCTTTTATTCTTTCTTCTGTTGGGAAATGAACATCACTATGTGGAACATTAAGTCCTGAATCTAAAGCACCTTTCAAAGCTGCATAAATTACAGACCCATTTGTTGAAACATATAATCCTGAATCTAAAACTACTTCTTTAATTCCTTTTTCTTGTGCTTTGATACCACAAAGTAAACCAACAAGGTAAGCAGCAGTTACATTTCTTCCATAACCTTGCCACCCTTTTTTAATAATCTCTTTACTAGTAGCACTAACCAAAACAACATCTCCTTGACCTTTATAATCAATGATTTGAACGGAAATATTTTTCAAACTTTTCCTAACAACCAATCTAGGTTTTTTAGATTTAAGTAAAGTTAACCTTTTCTTATAATCTGTTTTTCCTTGCTTTTTCCTTTTGTATGGTACTAAGACCCTTCTATTTCTCATTTTGTTTCTTTTTGAACAAGTTACGTTCAGTTAAATATAACTTTATATGTCTTACGCTTCTGAAAAATCCACCTTTGGATTTCATGTAAATATCTCTATGAGTTTTAGTGTCCAATAATTTCTTTTCTTTAACAACTTTTAAGAAATTTCTTTGAGCTCTAATTTTTGCCATCCAAGCATCTTTCTTGGAAAGCCTAGCTTTTTTCTTACCTTTTCTTGAACCTGGACCTTTTTGTCTTCCTTTTTTCTTTTGTTCTTTATTCTTTCTAATTCTTGCTCTTGAATTACCAATTGTTGGTTTAGCTTGAATTGCATATTCTTGGATTAATTTTCTAATATCTGCTTTAGTGATGGCTTCTTTAATATCAGCCAGTCTATCAGGATCAAAGTAAACTCTATCTTTACCTATCTTCAATACTTCTGCTGCTATCCTTCGTTTTGTTGATAAATTCATTTTTACTCTTTCTTCTCAAGGACTTTTTTCTTTTCTTCCTTGGCTTCTTCTGTTTTTTCTTCTTCTGTTTTCTCTTCTTCTTTCTTTTGTTTTTCTTCTGCTTTCTTTAATCTCTCTTCTTTTTCTTTCTTCTTTTTCTCTTCTCTTGATTTCTTAGCTTCTTTGTTTTTCTTAGCTTCGTCCTCAACTTTTTTGATAAATTCTTCAGGTTTTAATTCATTAAGGATTTTGATTTTAAGTTCAATTAATTTTTTTAATATTTCTATTTTATTTTTCTTACCTACTCTGGCAATAATTGCTGCATCTTTTTTAGCATCCAATTTTTGAACATCTTGAATATTACTTACCCTTATAATATTTAATCCATCTTGATTCAATCCTCTAACAGCTTTAGGAGATCCATATCCAGGGTTAGGACATCTTCCTTTACCTCTAAATTTCCTTCTAGTTTTTGATTGTCCACCTTTGGGTTTACGCCATGTATTTTTTAGCTTAACTCTTTTTAGAGCTTCTTGTCTAAGGAAACTTGGTTTCTTTTTCTTTGATTTTTTCCTTAGTACTAATAAATCTTCTTTAGTCATTATGCGCCCACCTTCTTACCAGATTTTTCTATTAACCAGATTCCGTCTTGGAAAACTCTTCTATCTCTGTTTTTAATAACAGTACATTTTTCAATGTTAGCTGCTGTTTGGCCAACGGCTTCAATGTCAATTCCACTTACAGATACTTCATCACCTTTAACTTGGACTTTGACATTTGGAACAATCTTGGCTTTTCTTGGAACTTTTTCTCCAAATAAATTTTTAACTATTAAGGTATCTCCTTCTATATTAACAGTCATTGGGAAGTGTCCAGAACAAACTTTTAGTTTATATACATATTCTTCTTGAACTCCCTTAATCATATTTTTTAAATGTGCACTAACTGTATTAATTATCATTTTTTGTTTTTTTGTAAGTCTTTTTGGTTTTATGAATAATTTTTTATCTTTAACTTCTGCAAAAACAGTAGGATCTGAAATTTCTTTGCTTAATTCTCCTAGAGGACCTTTTATAGTAACCATTTTACCTGAAATTTCTACTATAATTCCTTCAGGGATATCAAGTTCCTTAATCAGTCTTCTTTCTTCTATCATTTTTAATAGATATAAGCGATTAGCCTTCCTCCAATTCCTTTTTCTTTAGATTCTTCTAAAGTCATAACGCCTTGAGAAGTTGAAATTATAATCATTCCAAAATCTTTAGCAGGTAAGTATCTTTTTTCAAATTTTTCAAAATTATCTTTGGTAACACCAAATCTTGGTTTGATAACTCCACATTTGTTTATTGCACCAATTAAATTTATTTTGATAAAATTTCCTTTACCATCTTCAACAATTTCAAAGCTTCCAATATAATGGTTATTTTGCATTATTTCCAATACTGATTTAATCATTCTTGAAAAAGGTCTAACAAATACTTCTTTTCTTCCTATTTTTTCAGCATTCTGAATATTGGACATTGCCGTTGCCAGTGTATCATTCATTGTCATTTTTTTACCTATATTTTTTGAATCCTAATTTTTTAGCATTATCTCTGAAACATTGTCTGCAAATGTTAAGGCCATAAGCTTGTATATGCCCTCCAATTCTTCCACAGATTTTACAAGGCCTGATATTTATTCCAGTAGTTCTTTTTTTAGGAGCATTAAATTTTTTGTATTTCTTAAGCTTTTCAGGTTTACTTTTTAATTGCTTAAACATTTTTTTATGATTTCCTGCAGTCATTGTTCAGTTTCCTCCTCTTCTTTGAACTTGACTCCATACTTGTCTTTTAAAAATTGAACAGTTTCTTCTTTTGTAATTCTGTGACGTTTTGGAATCTTTTTTGTTTGTATTCTTCTTAATTTAACTCTGTTACCAGGTCTTGAGACAGTAACTGCAACTTCAAAACCCATTATTCCTAAGTCCATATCATATTTCATATCAGGAATATCCAAATATTCTTTAATTCCGAAAGCAAAATTTCCTTCTTTGTCAATTTTTCTTTTTGATAATTTGAAATCAATAGCGTCTAATAATCTTTTTAATAATGCTTCAGCTTTTTTACCCCTTAGAGTTATTTTTGCGCCTATTGAAAGTCCAGGCCTTACTCCCCATGTTGGAATTCTTTTTTGAGTTTTGGTTTCAACAGGTTTTTCACCAGTTAATAACTTTAAAAGTTTTAGAGCTTTTTCTAATTCTGGACCAGGTTTACCAACTCCAAGATTTAAAGTAACTTTCTCTATCCTAATTGTTCTCATTACTTCACTCATTTTCTTCGATCTTTATTGCTGCTTTAACTTTGCCTATAACTAAGGCATGTTTCTTTCTAGTTTCTTCACTTTTACCTTTATGATTAAAGATTATATTGTCTGGTTGAGTTCCTGAAAATTGTTTAATACTTTCAACAACTCCAACGAATCCTGCCTTTTTACCTGCAATTAAATAAATTGTTGCACCTTTTTCTAATGGAAGATGTTCTTTTATTTGCTTCTTTTCAGAATCAATCAATAAACTATCTCCTACTTTGTAATTATTTTCTTTAAGCAAAATATTATTTCCATCGTCTAAATTAATTTGAATTTGATTACCTTTTAAAATTGTTTTACCAATAATTTTTGCAGGTTTTAATCCGGACTCTTTAGCATCTATTGCTTGTAATTTGAATTTTCCTTGTTTGTTTAATAATACTCTAAATTGTGTTTTTAGTTTTGGAAATTCAACAACATCCATTAAACCAATACTTAATCTAACGTCTTTCACGATTTTTTTATTTACTAATACTGTTCCACTATTCAAAACTTTTTTAGCTTCCCTAGCTGTCTTAACATAACCTAACATTTCTCTAACTACTAATAAAATTGGTAATGAAGCTCCCATAGGTCTTGAACTTTTAGGTCTAACTATGAACTTGATTCCTTTACGTTTGAATGGCCATGTTTTAGGCATTGCCAATCTTGATAAGTGTTGTTTAACCATTTTTACTCCTTATTCTCCTTAATAGGCTTTTTAATTTCTTTCTTTTCT
>Ga0210057_1008202_pt1 | contig 12431 bp, 10 predicted proteins | sample CryGeyCG2114_010_2_FD_183968 | JGI IMG/M metagenome (GOLD analysis project Ga0210057, IMG submission 183968) | Groundwater microbial communities from aquifer - Crystal Geyser CG10_big_fil_rev_8/21/14_0.10 (SPAdes) (version 2) | ecosystem: Environmental > Aquatic > Deep subsurface > Groundwater ... | reverse complement strand
ATTGCCCGACCGCATGGGCAATCCCCAGCCTTTCCTTTTGCCTAACATAAGTAATTTTTACCCCAAGTTTTTTACCGGCACCGAAGTATTTTTTTATTTTTTCTCCTAAATAACCGATAACGATAAAAACCTCATTTATACCCAGGCTCTTCATCTCTTCAATCTGATACTCCATAATCGGTTTATTACAAATAGGAAGAAGGGGTTTGGGGCATTTGAGATTAAGCGGTTTAATCCGGCTACCCTTTCCCGCTGCCAAAATTACACCAACAATTTTTTTAGATTCTGTCATCGCTCACAAGGTATAAATTATTTTTCTTCGATAAAGATAAAGCTTAAGGCGTAAATAAACAAGAAATTTAAAAATGTCAATTGAGGTTTTGAAAAGTTTTAATTTAGTTACCCCTTTTTCCCTTTCATAATGGGCCACCCCCGTTTCTCCAATCTTTGCTCCCGCCTCAAATGCCTTAACTATGATTTCGGTAGGAACGGGATATCCCCGAGCCTCGATGGGAATACTTTTAATCACTTTGGCTTTATAAAGCTTTTGAGCGCAATTGGTATCTCTGAATTTTAAACCGAAAACCAATCTCATAATCAGATTAAAAGCGCGGTCGGCAATTACTCTCGCCATTCTGTCTTTTTTTCGAAAACGGAAGCCGGTAACAAAATCATACTTCCCCTCTTGTAATTTCTTATATAATTTTTTAAATTCCCCAACCTCAAACTGGCCATCAGAATCAAGAGTCATTATCAGCTCGCCCCTTGCGTGATCAACGGCATTGGCAACCGCCACCCCATAACCTTTATTGGGTTTATTCTCACAGACGACTAGATTAGAATATTTTTTCTGGAGTTTGATTAAAATCTCTCCCGTTTTATCAGTACTCCCGTCGTTGCAAATAACAACCTCCACCTCAATTTTTTCTTTTTTTATAAATTTCTGCCATTCATCAATCACTTCACTTATAACCGCTTCTTCGTTATAGGCAGGAGAAACTATAGATAAAAACGGTTTCTTAAATTTTTTCATCTATTTTTATATATTTATTTCTCTCTTTTAATTCCCTTAAGAAAAAAATACTCACCAGTAAAAATTCTGCTTCTACACAAGATTCTATCAAGCTTTATTACTAGCGGCAAAACTGGAAAAAATATGTCTTTACTTAAAAACATATATAGAGCAGCTGAAACAGGGAAACAAAGTTTAGTCTCTAAAAAGTCGATTTGGAAATATTTACTAATAATATTCAGCATTTCCTTTCCCAAAATATCTTCGTAGGGAATAATTTTTTCCTTCCTTTTACTTTCGGAAAAAAAACGATGAACTTTCTGAGCCAACTTAAGATACCTATTGCCGATGTGATCAAAAACAACCAATAGTCCTTGAGGCTTAAGATAGGAAGAATATTTTACTAAAATCTGATCAAGGTTGGGAAAATGATGCAAGGTATCCCAGACAACAATGGTATCAAAGTAACCCTCCGGGAATTCTATTTTATTAATATCAGCCTGCATATAAGTCAATTTTCCGAAATTTTTTTTATACGGATTTTTTCTCAAAAACTCATTGGCGATTTTAATTCTTTCAGGACTGGCATCTACTCCAATTACTTCCAGCCCTTCTCTGGCTAATTCCAATGATAACCAGCCAGAACCGCAGCCCAGATCTAAAACTCTTCCTTTCCTTCCAATAGCCATTTCGATCAGTCTTTTCTTTTCTTCTCCCCTAACAATCTTCTCTTTTCTAGGATCTTCTCTCCAAAAGCTATCTTTACCGACCATGTTAGCCTGCCGTAAATCTACCCAACAAGGTACCCCCTTTCTAGACATCTCTTTTTCAATCCTTTCCCATTCTCTTTTTTCTTCACTAAGAAATTTATCGTAATTCTTCATTACTTCTTTTATCTTTAAACCTCTTGTCATTCCTTTTATCCGATAATGAAGTAAAATTATATCAAAAAGTGGAGCTAAATTAACCTTTTTTTCGGCCATTAAAGCTATCTTTTCTAAAAAAAGAAAAATTGGCCTAGGTAACAACAATTTATCTAAACAAATTGTTATTAAGGGGTGCCTCACGATTGGAGGAAGAAATTTATAAGAGATTTTGTCTTTAAGTATCAAAGCTGACTCACCGCTCCTTTCCATTTTATCCTTTATTGATTTCAGGGTTGTGGGATGATAATGATAACCCAGAGCCTTTTTATCGTAAAAAAGCCGTAAGCCTGCCTTTCCCAGACGATAACCCAGTTCCACATCCTCCCAGGCGGCATAAGGAAACTCCTCATCAAAAAGCCCATTTTTAAGCAAAAAACTTCTTTTCAAAGAAATATTACAGGTCCAGAATCTTTGCCAACCCGCCTCCTTACCTTTAATTTGGTGAAAACTAAAATATGGTCCTCCATGCTCAAGCCAATACATAAAGGGGGTAATTTCTAAACCTGGATGCCAGGTGACATATCCCAAAAGGCCAAAATTTTCCTCAGGATTTTTTCGGTGAAAATCGTAATGCCTCTTAAACAAGCTCGGAGTGATAATGGTATCGTCGTTAATAATTAACACTATTTTTCCCTTCGCCCTCTTTATTCCTTTATTTCTTGCCGCCGCAGGACCTTTATGGGTTTGGGTCAAAAAAGAAATATTAAGATTTAAGCTGGGAAGAAAACTTTTTATTTGCCGCTGAACTTTGACAGAAGAACCGTCATCAATCACCATTACCTCAAACTGATTTTTGGAAAGAGTCTGTTTTCCCAATGACTCTAAAGTCATTTTAATAATTTCTGGCTTATTGTAAGTAGGAATAACAACTGAAAGCTTAATCATTTTTCGCAGGCAAGATAGACCAGCAAATCACCTCTTTTAAGAATACGACCTAAAAATTTCCAGATCTTAATGATGATTCCACCAAAAGAAATTTTTTTGGGATATCCAGAAATCAACTTTTGTTTCTTCAACCGCCAAACTAAGTCCTTTACCGTCAAGGTTTCGTCTATTAAAGAAAAAGTTTTGTTAGTTGCCTTGGGATTTTTTACCAACCCCACCAGTTTTTCTACCAAATTTTTCATTTCCACTAAATATAAAGGTTTATTGCCTAAAACATGATATAAAATCGAGCTTTGCCAATTTTCTTTATTTATTGTTTCAATTACACTACCAACCATTCCCTCTTTTCCCTCGCCCCAAACATTGCCAATTCTGACAATTATATACTTTATTTTTGGATTCTTCTGGCAGAAGTCCTTAGTAATCTTTTCCCCCTTTAGTTTATATCTAGCATAATCAGTCTCTTTTTTTTCGACATCAATAGTTGAGGCAAAAATAAATCTTGCTCGCCGATTAACCTTTTTACAAGCCCCTAAAAGATTTTTTAATCCTAAAATGTTTGTCTGATAAAGCTCATTATTTTTTTCAAACATTCTCAAAACAGCAGCAAGGTGAAATATCACATCTACTTCTTCAATAGCCTGTTTTAAAGATTTTTTATCATTCAAATTACCCTCGATGACTTCCAAATTTGAGCTTCCCAACAGCCAAGCCGGCATCTTGCCCAAATCTCGCACTAAAGCAACCACTTGATAATCGTCTTTTAAAAGCCGTTTGATTAAATTTCGACCAATATGGCCATTAGCACCTGTAACCAGAATTTTTTTATTCATAGTTTTGCCCAAATTTTAAAAAATAAATCTTCTAAAGCAAGACCAACCTTACCCCAAAGACCTTTCTCTAGTAAAAATAATTCTCCCTGAATTAATCTTTGCGCCAATTTCATTTCCCAAGAAGTTAGATTATCCGTATGCATCGTCGGTAAATTGCCGGAATATTGAGACCAATCTTGGGTTTCAATCCAACCTTTTTCTTTTGCCTCTTCGTAAAGCGGTGTTCCAGGATAAGGGGTAATCACCGTCACCCCTAAAGAGTACGGCTTCAGTTTCTTAACGAGCTTAAATGTTAAATATAGCGAATGCCGAGAATCCTCTGGTAATCCAATTATCAGTAAAAAGTGGAGTTTAATTCCGATTCTATCGGCTGCCTTTTTAAGATTTCCCAGTTGAATTAAACTCACTCCTGGTTTACCTTGAATCTCCATCACCTCGGGGTCTCCGGTTTCCACGCCAATATTCATCCCTTGACATCCCGCTTTTTTCATTATTTTTAAAAGTTCCTCATCCAAGCAATTAATCCTAGTTTCACACCACCAAGAAAACTTAAGCTTTCCCTTAATAATTTTTTGACAAATTTCTGTTGTTCGCTTTCTATCTAAAGTAAAAGTGGCATCGCGAAAAAGAACTTTGTTAATTTTATATTTTCGAATAATATCTTCCAGTTCCTTATAAACTCTGTCAGGACTCATTTCCCGCCAAGTCTTCCCTTGAACCAAGGGATAAGGGCAATAATAAGCACACGGAAAAGGGCAACCTCGACTGGTTTGCATAATCGTGCAATTTTTACCCAAAAGTGGATAGCGATAAGAATAATTTTTCAACAAACCACGCGCCGGCATTGGCAAAAGGTCAAGATTATCAACTAAACGTGAGGGGACAAAAATTAATTTCTCACCCTTCAGGTAAGCAATACCTCTTTTTGACTCCCCTTTAATAATTTTATCGATTTCTAAATCTACTTCACCGACAAGACAAAAATCCGCTTCACTTCTTTTTAAAATCTCTTTTAATAACGGCTTAAAGTTAATTGAAGTCTTGGCTATTATTTTCCCTTTAAAAACTTTTTTCAATTCTTTGAAAAATTGGGTATCGTTTTTTAAGGAAGGCAAAGAAACTGAGGCTATTACTATTTCAGGGTGCCAATCCAAAATTTCTTGGATTGCTCCCTGATTAGTTAGGCTATTTACTTCCGGATCAATAATTCTAACTTGGTGTTTTACCTTTCGAAGTGTAGCTCCCATTAAGGCAAGGTCTAACGGAGGCAAAATGGTCTGAGCCGTGGCGTCAAAACCTAGACCCCCAGCCATATCCCGAGTAATTTTATTACCTCTCAATGGCGTGTTTAAAAAAAGAACTTTCATAATTTCTCGACTTTGTTTAAAAATTTCTCAACCCGCTTTTGCCAATCCCAGGTTTTAGCTTCTTTAATAGCTTCCTTTCTCATTTTAAGATAAAGGCTCTTATCTTCTGTGAGGGCAATTATTTTCTCAGCAAAATCTTTAATATTTCCTACTTCTGCACGCAAAAAACCTCGGGGATAATAAGTTTTAAAAACTGGCAGGTCAAAAGAAACTCCAGGCAAACCGCAAGCCAATCCGGAAGCGGCCGCCATTCCTCCGCTATCATAAACGGCCGGATGAAGAATTATCTGACTTTGCTGAAGCACCCGATTGCGATCGTCTCCAAGCATCACCCCTAAAAATTTAACATTCCCTTCTAAATTATATTCTTTTATTTTTTTTCTCATTTTTTCTTCCATCTCTCCCAGACCAATTACCGCTAACCTTGCTTTTGGTTTTTTCTTAACCACTTCCTTCCAAATATCAATCATTTCTACCACTCCCTTTTGAGGATGAAAACGGCCAACAAAAACCGCTCCGTAAATCTTTTTCGCTGGTTTTTGAAATTTCTTAAGATGCTGATAATCAATTCCTCCTTTAACAACGAAAATATCTTCTGGTTTTCTTCCTGCCTGAATGAAGGGGACTATATCGGGCTCACTAGTAACGCAAATCATATCCACATATTTGGTAATCAGCCAAAAAATCGGCTTTTGCGTCAACCAGAAAAAGAAGTTTTTAAGATTTTTCTCTCCTCGAAAACCCCCCAAGGGATTAGGGGCGAAAAGATAAAATCCGGCTATCCACTTAGCCTGTGGCGACCATCTCTTGAAAAAAAATGCCGGCAAAGAATCAGGCCAAAAATCAGAAGCGGAATAAATAATAACTTTTCTATCTTTAAATTGACCCAGCTTTATTGCTTTTTTTATTTCCCGTATTCCCAAAAAGGCCCTAAGTAAATAAAGAACAGGAAAGGGCCAATTTTCAAATTTTCCTGCAAGAGAAAGGGAAAAATTAACCTCATTTTCCGTCAAACCATTTTTTTGGCACATTAAATACCCATGTTTCCAAGTAAAAATATTGACTCCGGCACCTTTTTTAGCCAAATATCTGGCAAAATTAATAAAGATATTGTCTCCGCCACTAAAGGCCTCATAACCTAAAACGGCATTGCAAATGATATTAAAGCTTATTATTTTCTGTGACATTTTTTCGCAAGTATCAACCAATTTGCCCCTAAAAAATTAGGAACCAATCTGGTAAGTTTTTGATCAATTTTTTGAAGAGATTTTAGTTTTCCCTTGTCGATTTTTAGCAATCCAGAAAAAAAGGTAAGAAAATATGGAGTTAAAAACTCTAAACTTTCGACCTCTACAATCTTAAAACTAGACTTTTGAAGAAGTTTTTTAATAGAAAAAACGCTAAATTGATTAATATGCCCAAAACCATCGATAGAACTAGAAAAACCAATCTTTTTCATCACCTCGATGGTCTCTTTTCCTAAACCAAATGTGGGATTTGTTCCGCCTCCTCTTTCAGAAGAATCAGTAAAAATACGCAAAAGGAAACGATCGTAAACAAGTCCAAATGTCCAGGAGTTGGGAACACTAAGACAAAGCTTTCCCTCATCTTTTAAACAACGTCTAATTTCCTCTATCGCCTTTTCTGGATGGGGAATGTGTTCAAGAACTTCGCAGAGGTTAATAAAGTCAAAAGACTTATCCGGAAGAGGTAATTTAAGTGCTGAAGCTTTCAAAAGGGGTATTTTAAGCTTTTCTTTTTTAAACAAAAAACGAGCTGAATCTAAAGCCGCATCTGAAATATCTACGGCTGTCATTTTAAATCCCTTCTTTGCTAGGGCAGCCGTGAGCCAACCACTCCCACATCCCAAATCTAAACCAACTTTTGAAGATGGTTTAAGAAAAGCTGTGATTTTTTTTATTTTTTCTCCTTCGCTTATCCGATATTTCCAGGGATAAAAAACATAATCCAAAATTTTCTTTTCTCTTTTTCTAAGTTGAATTTTCATTATCAAATCAAGACATTGAATATTTTGTTTCTCCGTGCAACAAAGCATATATTCCTGTTTTAATCATTCGGAAATCTTGCTTTAAACTCTCGTGGTAACGTAAATCTCTCTGAACCCGGCGCCAAATCCAGCCAGGATCTAAGTAAAAGTTCCGATAAGTTCTCTTTTTTGCTTCTACCAGAGCTTCTAAGTTCATTCCATTAGGAACATATAACGGCCAAGCTCTCTTAAAATTTTTACCCAATTCCCCTCGGGCATATTTATCTATAATGTCCTTATCTAATTTTCCTTCTTTAATGGCAATATTAAAGATTTCCGCTCCAGGCAAGGGAACAGTAATATGAATGCCGATGAAATCGGCTTTTGCTTTTTTGCCAAAATTTACCATATCTTCAATTTCTTTTTCGGTTTCTTCTGGAAACCCAAGCATTAAAAAAAGATTGCTTTGAATCCCATATTTTCTGCATAGTCTCACTGCCTGAAAAATTTCCCTGTCTTTAACATTTTTTTTGATTACTTGGTTACGAATTTTCTCATTTCCAGATTCAACCCCAAAAAAAAGATCATGACAACCCGCTTGAGCCATAATTTTAAGCAGTTTTTCATCAACAGAACTGGCACGGGTCATTGCCATCCAACGAAATCTCTTTCCGCTGGAAATTAAAAGCTGACAAAGTCTAAAAGTATTTTCCCGATGAAGAGTAAGAGTATCATCCATAAAAATATAACCCCCATAGTCTTCAAAAATTTCTTCCATTTCTTGATATACATTTTCTGGGGAGCGAACACGGTTAACATTTTTATAAACCGACTTGCTGCAAAAACTACAATGAAAAGGACACCCCCTAGAACCAATAAGAGAAGCATAAACCATTTTACACCTTTCCTTTTGGGAAATATCTTCATTAATTGCCCCATAATAATTGGCTTTATTAATCAAATGGCGTGCTGGAAAGGGAAGTTTATTTAAATCCTTAATCGGTTCAGCAAAATAAAGGCCGTTTAACTTTCTACCTCTTAAAATTTTTTTCATTAACTGGGTAAATAAAATCTCCCCTTCGCCAACTACTCCAAAATCAAACACTGGAAATCTTCTAATAAAATCTGGGTCAGCACAAAGGTGAGCACCTCCTAATACTATTACTGGCTCCGTGTGTCCAAATTTCCCCCTAATTTCTTTAGCTAATTCCACTGCTGCACGAATACTGGGAGTCATTGCCGAAAGACCAATAACTTTGGGGTTCTCTTTTTTAATCTTTCTAAGAATATCTGACAAAGAGAGATTTTCCGCCCTCACATCAAAAACCTTCACTGAAATTCCGCTTCTCTCTAGATAAGAAGCAATATATAAAAGGCCCAGCGGAGGATTTGTGGTCTCATCTCCCAACATTTCCCCATTCTTCTTGAAAGCGATCGGGCAATTGATAAGAAAAACGTCGGTCATAACTTTGTCTAATTATAACTCACTAATCTTTTTGGCAACAACGGCTTGCCCTTTAGGCATTATTCCCAAATAACTACCATTCCACCAGTATTTTATAACTTTAAACCCAAACTTTTCCAGCATTTCCTTCAGGGTATTTTTGGTAAAAAATCTTACATGCGGATTAGTGGGATAGAAATATTTTTCCCAAAAGAAAAGACCGATTATAATTTTTTTTAAAAGATTAAAATCCACCGTAGTAATAACCAACTCGCCCTTCTTTTTAAGAACTCTATTAAACTCGGCAAACATGCTCTCGGTATCCAGAATATGCTCTATTATTTCACTAGCAATAATGAAATCAAATTCTCTATTTGAAAATGGTATTTGGGTAACTGACCCGACTTGAAAAGAAATTTGAGGATATTTCTTTTTTGCCTTTAAGATTGCTGTAGGGGAAATATCTAAACCAAATATTTCTTTTACATTCCCAAGAGTCTTCAAACAAGAAGTAAGATCTCCATCTCCACAACCCACATCTAAGCCTTTTCCATGAACGTAAGGAACAATCATTAATTTTATTTTCTCTAATTCTTCCTTGCTTCGTTGTGGAGGAACACCGGCAACTTTGCCAATCTTCTGCTGTTTCCAGTATCGCTCATAAAAAGCACCATCTACCATTTAACACCACCGGTTTTCCAAAAGGGCATCTTGTTAAAACCTAAACGCTCATGTTCCATCAATTCAAATAAATTAAAAAGGGGATCTTCCTTAGTAATTTTTTTAATAATATTAACTATTTTTTTACTTACTCCCTCGCCGTAGAGTTTCTGGGCCTGACGCATTTTATTATTTAAACTTTTATTGTCTGCTATCTCGCGGATTATCCTGACGACGATTTCTTTTTTGATGGGCGGAACTAAAATATTAGAACCAGCAAAAATCGCTTCTGGACGGTCAGAGTTAAACCTCAACACCGCTCCCGGCAAACCCAACATGTTGGTCTCCTCCTGAATACTACCAGAATCCGTAGCTACCAAGCAACACTTTTTCATTGCCGCAATGACATCGGTGTAAAAAGGCCAAACCGACGAGTAAACAAAATTCTTATATCTTTTAGCCAGTTTAATCGTTTTCTCCTTCAAATTATAAGCTTCCAATGCCTTTTCGGTTGCCCCAAGAGAGATAAATAGAATCGTTCTTCCCTCTTTGATAAGATCAACCATCGCTTCATAAATGGCAGTAAAACGCTGGTATGAAGAAACGTTTTCGCGCCGGTGAACGCAAAAGCGAATAGCATTTCCTTTGGCTAAAAAGGGATATTTCTCAAAAATATCGCTTTTTTTAGCTCTTTCTTGGGCATACTCAAGAACATCACTAACCGGATTACCAACTACATAAATCCTCTCGCCAGCGTATCCCTCGCCTAAAAGATGCTCAGCATTTAATCGAGTAGGGGCAAAATGAACCCCGGCTGAAGGGGCAGCCGCCCGGGTATCAAACTGTTCAGGATAAGGTTCATAAGAACCCTTAACCCAGCGACTATTTTGTCTTAATTCAGAAAAATAATCATCTACATTAAATTTACCAAGCAATCCCATAATTATTTCCCGGGGAGGACTCATTGTTCTTAAACCCGCCTCAACATGGGCTGTGCCAATTAAATTAGTAAAAGAGGCTATCCCTCCAGCTAAAGCGGTAGTCGTATCGCCATAAATATAGGGAATAACAAACTTGTTTAATTTTTTAACTTCTGAAAGGATAAAACCCAATCGTTCAATAATCTGGGACTGTTGTTCATAAAGAACTCCCCGTACATTAAGATTAACATCGGGAATAATCCCAAATTCTTTTTCCATACCCCCAGAAAGATTCCAATCATAATGTTGACCGGAATGAACCACCAAAACACATTCTTTTTGTCGGCGAAGCTCTAAAATCAACGGGGTCTGTTTGATAATATCTGGCTTTGTCGCAATTAAAACCATATGAATCAATTTCTTTTGTCTTTTAATTTCGGAAAAAAGATTTTTTCTTATAGTAATTTTTCTATTCATAGTACCCCATCTCGATTATTTTAGCATTTTTAACTGTATATCGCCTCAAAGCAAAGGGGAAGCAATTCCGTGTAATTTTAGCCAGGGTCGAGGGATGTTGAAATAAATATTCTATTTCCCTCCGGAAATTATCTACCGTGGGCTCGATCACTCTCCCAACTTGGGAAGAAATTACATCAGGAATGGCGCCCCGATTAGCTCCAATTACCGGCGTGCCCGAAAAGAGAGCTTCGATTGCCACTTTCCCAAAAGCCTCTTGATAAGTTGATGGTAAAACAAAAATATCTGCTGCCTGATAATATTTTTTTAACAATTCTCTTTCGACTCGCCCTACGAATTTAATGTTTGAAAAACCCCTAGCTTCTTTTTTCAACTTATCAGCCAGAGGACCATCGCCAATAAAAGCGAAATTTACTTTTGACAACCTTTTAGCCACCTCCATAATAATTTCGGCACCCTTAATCGGTATTAGCCTGCCAACAAAAAGAACCAAAAATTTGCTCTTTAATCCCAGTTCACATTTTGTTTCTTTTTTATCGGCCGGTTTGAACTCCTGCTCATTTACCCAAAGATAATACACTCTCATTTTCTCTTCAGGAACTCCTATCTTTAACAACTCCTTTTCAGAAGATTTGGCTAGGGGTTGAATTTCGTCAAGCGAAGAAAACACCCAGGCAACAATTTTTGAGAAAAAAGAATCTGGTTTAAAATTATAAATTGCATAAGTAGACATGATTGCTCTTTTTTTGAAAATTACCTTTAAAAACTTTGCCGTAAAAGCGGCGTTTAAGCCGTGAGCATGAATGACATCCACTTTCCGGTGATTTCTAATCATAAAAATCAATGACCGAAAAAAAAGATAAGGCGTCAAGTACAAAAATTCTAAAAATGGATAAGGTTCTAGCTTATGAAAAAGATTATCCCCCAGCCACCAGTAACGATAAATTTTCATTCCTCTTGACTTTTCTATCACCGGAGCCTCAACTTGAGTTGTTAGCGGATTAAAAGTAATCACGTACTGATAATGCCCTTGTTTTTTAAGAAAAGCGCATAAATCATCCAAGTGGCTCTCAACCCCCCCAATATTAGGACTAAAAAACGGAGTAATATGTAAAATTCTTTTAATCATTGTCCCCATCTTTCTCTGTTCATTTGCTGGACGCTTAAAAACCCCCAACTTCGTCCCCAAGCATAAATCCATAAAGTCAGCCAACAAGCCAACGGGTGAAAAAACCAAGCGAAATCCGGTTTTTTAAGGTAGCCCTTTAGGCTTTGGTAAATTAACGGGGCGATGGTAACACAGCTCAGAATAAACTTCAACAAGCCAAGTTTGTTCTGTTGCTGCCAGGGGTATTGACGAACGCCGGTTTTTTGGTAGCAAAGATAATCATTGACGCGCCGGCTTTGTTTACGGATAAACTTTTCGATATCACTCCCACAAAAAAGATGGGCAATTCCGATTTTAACTTTGGCAAATTTGACTGGGTTTTTAGCGGCCAAGACGGCCATAATGTCAATATCAAAAAGATAATCACCCACCAAGCCGCTTTTGGCTAAAATTTCTCTTCTTAAAATGGTGCCGTTAGCGCCAATCGTCGGGAACGCCGGGGGCTTGAGAGTAGCCTTTATCCACCCGTCCTTGTCTTCCTGTTTTACCGGCAAACCGGTCCATTTTCCGGCCAGAATGTTCCGCCGGTCGTAATTGCCCAGAAAATAACACAAGGGATCATTCATGCCCATCAGAGCGCAATAGCGGTCAATAAAGCCGTCAGATTTCCGGTAGGTAAACTCCCAGGGCTCACTGCCCATAATTTCCGGGTCTTTGAAGGGCTCAACCATTCTTTTCAGCCAATTATTGTCCGGTAAGATATTATCAGAGTCAATTAAAGCCACCAGTTTACCCTGAGCTTGCCGAAGGGC
>Ga0210057_1008201_pt1 | contig 12432 bp, 14 predicted proteins | sample CryGeyCG2114_010_2_FD_183968 | JGI IMG/M metagenome (GOLD analysis project Ga0210057, IMG submission 183968) | Groundwater microbial communities from aquifer - Crystal Geyser CG10_big_fil_rev_8/21/14_0.10 (SPAdes) (version 2) | ecosystem: Environmental > Aquatic > Deep subsurface > Groundwater ... | reverse complement strand
GAGAAAAAAGTGGTAATCAGAGAAATTGAAAGAGAGGTTGATTTGGAAAAGACCGCCTTAAGCGAACTGATAAGGGAAATCAGAAAATACGACGACGTTTCTTTTCTTGAGATTATTTTGGCCAGGGATCAATTGTCGGATTTTTTATCGGAGGTACGTTCCTTGGAGAATTTTCAGAATCAGATTCAGACAGCGCTCGATAAAATCTATAATATGAAGTCGAATTTAGAGCAGGAAAAGACCACCCTGAATGACGAGAAAGAAGAGCAGCTCGGATTGAAAGAGATTCAGAATGAACAAAGCAATATTCTTGAAAGAAAAGAGAAAGAGAAGAAAAACCTTTTAGAGCAGACAAAGGGACAGGAACAGCTTTTCAACCAACTGGTAAAACGAACCCAGTTTGATATTGAAGCGGTAAAAAACAGACTTTATTATTTGAAAGGATGGACAACCGACGGCTCTTTAAGGTTTGAGGATGCTTATAAGTTTGCCAAATATGCTTCTATTTATACCGGAATCAGACCGGCTTTTCTTTTGGCAATTTTAAGTCGAGAATCGGGATTGGGGCAAAACGTAGGAACAGGAACCTGGAGAGTGGATATGAAACCGAGTCAGAGACCTTATTATTTACAGATTTGCGAGAAATTGAACATTAGTCCGGATACTTATCCCGTTTCAAGGAAACAATGGTACGGCTGGGGTGGAGCCATGGGACCGGCTCAGTTTTTGCCTGCCACCTGGTTGGGTTATGAACAAAGAATAGCCGAGATTACGGGCGATAACCCGCCCTCGCCTTGGAATGTTAAAGATGCTTTTGTAGCCGCAGCACTTTATTTGGTCAATAAAGGAGCGAATCAACAGACATATAATATTGAATGGAAAGCAGCTATGACTTATTTGGCTGGTTCGAATTGGAATAATCCTTCTCTGGCTTTTTACGGTGACCAGGTAATGGAGTTGGCCGCCCAACTTCAGGAACAGGTTGATATTTTGGAACGAGGATAATAAAAAGCAGAAAATAAATTTTCACAAGAAAAATTTATTTTCTGCTTTTTAAATTTATTTCTGAAATCTTTTGATGATGGGTAAAAGGTTGCCGGAGAGAATGTTTTCCATATTATGCCAGGATTTTTTGATGCGGTGGTCAGTGATGCGGTCTTGGGGGAAATTATAGGTTCTGATTTTCTCCGAACGATCAGCTGTGCCGATTTGGGCGTTTCTTTGCTGTCCCAGTTTTTGCGTTTCCTGCTCCATTTTGAGAGCATAGAGCCGCGAGCGTAAAATATTCATGGCGTTTTCTCTGTTGGCGCCCTGGCTTCTTTCATTTTGAGAACTGACAACCAAGCTAGATGGTATATGCGTTATCCTGATTGCTGATTCAGTTTTGTTTACATACTGGCCGCCCGGTCCGGATGCCCGAAAAGTATCGATTCTTAAATCACTGGGTTTAATCTCAATTTTAGCTTGTTCGACTTGAGGCAATACCGCTAGCGTAGCGGTTGAGGTATGAATTCTTCCGCTTTTTTCGGTTTCGGGGATTCTCTGAACGCGATGGACTCCGCCTTCCTGCCTTAACGTATCGTAAGCCCCTTGACCGGATATCTGAAAAACAATTTCCTTGAAACCCTTTAAGCTTGAGGCGCTGGAATCAAGAATTTTTACTTTCCAGCCTTGTTTTTCGGCAAAACGGCTGTACATTCTGAACAAATCAGCCGCAAATAAAGCGGCTTCATCGCCGCCAGCTCCTGCTCTAATTTCGATTATTACGTTGTCGGGATTGGTATTCACAAATTTATTATTTTGTGTTTTCGGCTTGTTTTTTTGATTTTGTTCTTGGGCTTTAATTCCTGTTTTTTCGCCGCTCTCTTTTTGAATTTTTCCACCCTTCCGGCCGTGTCAATAATTTTATCTTGGCCAGTGTAAAAAGGATGACAGGCGCTGCAAACCTCAACGTGGATTTCTGGCTTGGTTGAACCAATTTTAAAAGTTTTTCCACAACTGCAGTGGATTATTGCATCTTTATAATAAGTTGGGTGTATATTTTTCTTCATACGATTATTTAAACTGTTCCCGAGCTTGGCTCGGGATCCCGACCGCGGTCGTGACTTTTTTCATAATAAATTAAATGATATACTATAAATATCCAATAGTCAATAAAGGAGGAATAAAGGCAACAATATTGCGTTGTTTTAATTATTATGATACTATTTAATTCATTATGACCAAGGAAAAAAATCCGCCAGCTGGCGGAAAATCGATACTTTCCGAAGAAGCTGCCCAAAAAATGCTTGAGGCAGGTGTTCATTTTGGTCACAAAAAGTCGAACTGGAATCCCAAAATGACACCCTATATTTACGGTTTAAGGAATAATATATACATCATTGATTTGGAAAAAACAGCGGAAGAGCTTGCCAAGGCGCTTGAATTCGTGAGAAAGATAAAGGAGAACAAGGGCAAAATTCTTTTTGTGGAAACCCGTCCTCAAAGCCAGCTTTTAGCCGAACAAACAGCGAAGGATTGTAATATGCCTTACGTGATTTCTCGCTGGATCGGGGGATTATTAACCAATTTTAGAACTATCAGGAAAAGAGTTGAATATTTTATGGATTTGGAGAAAAAAAAGTCACAAGGAGAGTTAAAAAAATATACCAAAAAAGAACAGCAGAATTTTGACAAAGAGATAGAAAAATTAAAAAAGAAATTTGAAGGTATAAAAGATTTGGATAAATTGCCCGATGCAGTTTTTGTTTTAAGTGCGAAAGCGCAAATGATCGCTATTAAAGAAGCGAAGGGGAAAAATATACCAGTAGTCGGTTTGGTTGATACCGACAGCGATCCCGGTGCAATCGATTACCCTATACCTTCGAACGACGAATCTATATCTGCTTTGAAATTTATATTGGAGCAGATAGAAAAAGCGATAAAATAAACATGGTTTCAGCTGATAACGTTAAAAAACTTAGAGATAAAACAGGAGCTTCGGTAATGGACTGCAAGAAGGTTTTGGTTGATGCCAAAGGAGATGAAGAAAGAGCCTTGAAGATTTTACAGGAGAAAGGTCGGCTTACGGCTATGAAAAAATCCGAAAGAAAAGCCGAAGAAGGAATTATCGAGGCATATGTCCATACCAACAAAAAAGTGGGCGTTTTGTTAAAATTGAAATGCGAGACCGATTTCGTGGCTCGCAACCAAGAGTTTAAGGAATTGGCTCACGAATTAGTCATGCATATTGCGGGCATGGATTCAAAAGACGAGAAATCTCTATTGGAAGAGCCGTATGTTAAAAATCCCGAGATTACAGTAAAGGATTTAATAGATGAAAAAATAGCCAAATTTGGTGAGAATATTAAAATAGCGGAATTTATAAGGTACGAATTATAATTATGCTGATTCTTATATCTCAAATTATTTTTGCGCTAAGCGTTGTAGGAATTTTGGTCATTGTTTTACGCAAAATTCCCGTTATTTTAAGATATCCGCGCCAGCCCTTTGAGGATGTTTCCTTGGTGGAGAAGGTTAAAGAGAAAATAAATTCCAGCAGTTTTTTTCATGAGATATTTATTCACAGAACAGAGAAGATTTTAAGGAGAATAAAAATTATTGTTTTGAGATTTGATAATTTTTTAGCCAGAATCGTTGATAGATTGAGAAAAAAAATAAAGAAAAAAGAAGAAGAGGAAGAAAAGAACGATAATTTGCCGTCTTAGCTCAGCGGTAGACCTGCCCGCCAAGGCCTGCGCCGCCTTAGCTTAGTGGAAAAGCAGTGGTTTTGTAAACCATAGACGTGGGTTCGATTCCTGCAGGCGGCTTAGACCTAGGCGCTGGCAGGCGGGGCAACTGTTTTGGGTCATTTATAATATTTTGGGTGCGTCGCATAGTGGCTATTGCACGAGTCTGTAAAACTCGCGTCCTCTGGACTTCGGAGGTTCGAGTCCTCCCGCACCCATTAAAAGCGGACAAGCCCAAATTTTGCCCAGATAGCTCAGATGGTTAGAGCGCATTCTTGGTAAGAATGAGGTCGGCAGTTCAATTCTGCCTCTGGGCTCTAAAGGTGACGGGGTGAAGTAGAACGCTTTTTAAATAGTGTCTTTATGAAGAAAATTTATCTTATAATAATCATAATCGTAGTTATTTTGGTTATTGGGGGTATTTATTATTTTTCAAGAAATCAAAAATCATCCGCACCACAATCAGAAAATCAGTCGAGTATGCAAGAAGGAATTACCAGAGAAGGAATAATGGATGATTTTTCTGGGAAAATAGCCGATATTTCCCCGGCCAGTCCTGTTTTGGGCGGGACTTGGCATGTTAATCGATTTTGGTTTCCACAGGGAGTTGATAAAGATTTTTACGTTGAATATGAAGATGGTCATATTATGCGCCAAATTTTGGTAGGGGCTGAAGATAAGAATAATCAATTGGAGTATAAAATGACTGCTTATTTCGAACCTGGGGAAAATGATTGGGTTTTAAAAAGAGGCGAAGATAAATTTTTCGGAGCATTATTGGATTTATATGAACATAGCGAAGAATTGGGGAAATGGGTAAAAAAGAATTAATATGAAAAAGGAACACATAACTAGATTAGCTTGCAGTGAATGTAAACGTATTAATTATCATACTCGAAGAAATAAAAAAACCGTCGAGAAAAAATTAGAATTCAAGAAATTTTGTCGCTGGTGTCGTAAGCGCACCGTTCATAAAGAAGCGAAGAAATAAAATGGGAGCGTAGCTCAATTGGTAGAGCACTGGTCTCCAAAACCAGAGGTTCCGGGTTCGAAGCCTGGCGCTCCTGCCTTGTTTATCCCCACATTATCCACATTTGGACTTGACACCTTGTTTTTATAAATTATACTTGAAGAGTACAGTGGAAAATCTTCGGATTGGAAACTGTACAATAAAGGACAGCCCTTCTTCGGAGGGGTTGTTCTTTTTATTATTGACCCTGCACCTTATTTTAAGGTGCAGGGTTGACATGCTCGAATATATTTGCTATAAATATGTTGTCCTTTAAAGGACAACTTTAGAACCAAATAAAAGGAGGTAAAATGAACATTAAAAATTTAGGTAAGGGGTTGCAGAGTATTAAGCGTCTTGTAACATCTGTACCAAAAAATCTCTTGGAAGCAGCTGATTTTTTAAGTTCGATAGGTAGAGAAAAACGGAAAATCGAGAGAATTCAGTCAGTTCTTAATGAAAAGATTGAAGAGTTAAAAACCAAGGCAATAGCCGAAGTTAAATCGCATGAAGAAGAAATCTCCCAGTTGGTGGAAGGACTTTTTGCTTTTGCTGAAAGTAATCGGGACAAACTGACTGATGGCGGTAAACGGAAGACAGTGGAATTACCTACTGGTTTATTTGGCTGGCGGATGACGCCACCGGCTATCTCTATCCGTAACATAAAGTCAGTCCTAGCAAAGCTCAAGGAACTCAAATTGAACCATTTTATCAGGGTTAAAGAAGAAGTAAATAAAGAAGCAATGTTAAAGGAACCAGAATTAGCTGAAACAATTAAAGGAGTATCTATCATTCAGCGTGAAGAATTCGTAGTAAAACCAACAGAGATACAAGTCGAAATTGTGTCTGATGCCAAGAAGCTTAAAAAAGCCCTAACCTGAAGAATTCTGGCATGGATTTGGAAACCGAATCCATGCCTTTTTTATTAAAACTTTACCCCGCTTATGCGCGAAGCACTTCGCTGTGATGAGCCTTGCAAAATTTGGTGCTGGGGTTGACAGCCCATTTTTTATTCTTGATAATTGATAGTACGCTCTTTATGCGTAAAGGAGGTGAAGAGAGATGCGTAAATCACTTGTGCGCGGCTTTGCCAAAGTCTTGGCTGTCGGAGAAAGGAAATATTCTCAATTAGTCGGAAGAAAAATTTGGGTTGCTGCAGTGCAGGCACGATTTGGGCCCTGGGTTTCTGCGACCGTGATAATTCCGCGTGAGAATATTCCCTTAAACGGGGAAAAAGATCATGTCTTAAAGAAAGGAGATCAGCTATGGCTTTGCAAGGTCAAACTTCAACCAACATCTTCTCTCAACTAACCTGACTGGCACGAATTTGGAAACCGAATTCGTGCCAAATTTTTTTTCTGATATAATAGAAATAATGGCAATGGATGATTTAATAAATGAATTAATAAAAAATGGAGTTTTGAAAACTCCTTTAATAATTGATGCGTTCAGAAAAATCAAGAGAGAGGATTTTGTTTTAGAGGATTTAAGAGAAGAAGCTGATATTAACGCCCCTTTGCCAATTGGCTATGGTCAGACAATTTCTCAACCTTTAACCGTGGCTTTTATGCTGGAATTATTACAGCCCCAGCCTGGGGATAAAATCCTGGATATCGGTTCGGGTTCGAGTTGGCAAACAGCTTTATTGGCTTATTGTGTCGGAGAAAGCGGTAAAGTTTTTGGCGTAGAACGAATTCCAGAATTAGTGGAATTCGGTATAAAAAACGTGGCTAAATATAATTATATAGAGAAGGGGATTGTGAAATTTATTTTAGGAGATGGCTCAAAAAAAGCGACTTTTGACCCCATTAGAGATGAAATTTCTAACGGGGTAAATAAGATTATTGTCGCGGCTTCGGCTCAAAAAGTTCCGCAAGCGTGGAAAGAACAGTTAAAAATTCATGGTAGAATCGTGGCGCCGATCAAAGAGAGCATCTGGCTTTTTATAAAAAAATCAGACAAAGAATTCGAGGAAACAGAATTTCCTGGATTCGCCTTTGTGCCGTTAATTGAGAGTTAGATGCTCAGATTTACTCACCCGAAGACACGCGTCGATGCCCCAGCGAGGCATCGCGTTCCGTCTCGCCCTCGCTCTGACCGTGCGCTCGGGCTGCGAAGGGTCTTCTTAGTGAGTAAATCTTCGCTAAGAGAAAGAATTATGAATAAAATATTAAAATTATTCCAGAATAAAAAATTTATAATAATATTTTTTATATTATTTTTTTTGATAATGCTGGTTTTAGAAGCAATCAGTCCGGTTTGTAAGGGCGAAGAAAGAGTGGTAAAGATTGAAAAGGGTTGGGGGTCAACCGAGGTGGCCCAAAAATTAAAAGACGAACAGATTATAAAAAGTAAATGGTTTTTTGTTTTCTATGCCTGGGTCAGGGGATATAAGAATCATCTGCAGGCTGGCGAGTATTTACTAAATCCTCAAATGAGCATTCCTAAAATTGCCAAAATTATTGCCAATGGTGAAATAAATCCGAATTGGGTTAAGGTTACTATTCCCGAAGGTTGGACAAACAAACAAATTGAAGAAAGATTGATTGCCTTAAATGTAATTAAATCAGAAGATAAATTACCAAAAGATCAAGAAGGATATTTATTTCCCGACACCTATTATTTTTACAAGAATATTTCTGTGGATGATGTGGTTAAGAAAATGCGAGATAATTTTAATAGCAAGATAACGGAAGATTTTAAAGAGGAGTTAAAGAAACAAAATAAATCTCTTTATGATGTTTTGATCATGGCTTCCATATTGGAAAAGGAAGTGGTAAGCGATGAAGACAGGGTAATTGTTTCGGGAATTTTTTGGAAAAGAATAAAAAATAATTATCCCTTAGAATCATGCGCTACCATTGCTTATATTTTAGGAGTAGATAAATGGCGTTATTCTTACGAAGATACAAGAATCAAATCTTCTTATAATACCTATTTAAATCCCGGCTTGCCGCCAACCCCGATTAACAATCCCGGTTTGTCCGCAATTAAAGCCGCGATTTATCCCAAGCAAACTGATTATAATTTTTTCTTAACCGTCCCGGATGGCAGAACTATATATTCTAAAACCCTCGAAGAGCATAATAAAAATAAGGTAAAATATCTTAAATAAACTTGACACGCCTTCGCGATAAGCCCAACGCTTAGCATCAGAGAAGGATAGTAAAACTTAAAAGATAGCTGTATTACTTTAAATTTCTATGCTAAAACATCCCAAGCAAAAGGTATCCTCTATGAAACAGGAGTATTTCTGCCCTGCTTTATCAAAATTGAAAGGAAAGGTTCTGGAAATTGGTTTTGGTAGGGGGAAAAGTTTAGATTATTATTTTGATAAATGTGAGATATTTTTTCTAGAGAAATCTGATAAAAAGATTCAAAAAGCAAAAAAGAATAGTCAGGGTAAACATAAAAATATCAAGTTTTTCAAAGGCAAAGCCGAAAGCTTACCTTTTGGGGATAACTTTTTCGATGCCGTAGTAGTATCTTTTGTGCTATGTTCAGTTAATTCTCTCGAGACGGCTATTGGGGAAATAGAGCGGGTGCTTAAGTCAAAGGGAAAGCTTATCCTGCTCGAGCATGTTAGATCAGAAAATAAGGTGATAGGAAAGTTACAGGATATATTTACTAAACCCTACTCGTTAATATTTAAAAATTGCCACCCCAATAGAAATCCATTATTATTTATAAACAAGGACATTTTTGACTTATCAATTGAAATAAAAACTCCTTACATTTTAGGCAGGTTAGTCTTTGCCGAGGCTTACAAGAAACCTGGGTCTTGACAACAATATTTTATTAAACCTATAATTATTATATAAAGGTCAGGGTAAAAAAAGTTAAAATTATGAAACTAAAAGAAATTACACCCAAAGAATATCAATGTACAGCGATGGCTTGTCCTGCTGTATTCGAGATTACCCCAGAAGCATTTCGATGCGCAGCAGCTGCCTGTCCTGGTGTATTTGAAGAAGGAAAGAAGCTTGTTATTATAGGCCGTAAAGTCAATAACCTCAAAAAAGTTGGACTTGCCAAAAGAGTAGGAAAGGATGAAGAAGCTGTAATAGTCGATAAAGAAATGCTTCGCCAGATTTTTGAGAAGTAATGAGCACGCAGCCGAGTCGAAGAGGTAAATATTTTGTCTTCCTCATCATTCATAGGTAGGCGTTTTTTCATTTATAATTAAATTGCCGCAGACAGTAGGTTTACCCGCCACAATTTTTGCAAAGCAAAATTTGGGCGGGCAAGTAAGTCCTACCGAGGCCATAAGTTTTGTGTCTGCGGCACTGCCCGCATTTTTTATTAGCAATTTGCAGATTGGCATTTCATTTGCTGATTTGTATTATGTCTATGTTAACCAAAAAACAAAAAGCCGAAATAATCGATGAATTGGCCGATAAAATAAGACGTCAGCAGATTTTGATTTTTACCGATGTTGGTGGAGTTAATGTGAGCGATATACAAAAACTGAGAAGAAATTTGAGGGAAGCGGAAATCGAGTACAAAGTAGCCAAGAAAAGTTTGATTAATTTAGCGCTTAAGAAAGTTAAACAAGATACGGATGTCTCGGGTATGACGGGTTCTTTGGGCCTGACCTTTTCTTACGCCGACCCGATTTCACCAGCCAAAATAATCTTCGACTTTTTGAAAGAACATAAGAATTTAAAGGTTTTGGGGGGGTTAATGGAAAATAGATTTTTAACGTTTGAAGAAATCAAGGCTTTGTCAAAAATTCCTTCCAGAAAGGAACTTTTGGCGAAATTGGTAGTCGATATTAAAGGTCCGATTTCCGGCTTTGTAAATGTTTTACAAGGCAATATCAGAAATTTAATTGGCGTATTAAACGCTATAAGGAATAAATAATTGATGGTAAACCAACAAAATTTTCTTCAACCACGCAGTCGCCGATTATTGGTAATATAATTGATTTACACCGGCGCTGCTGTTGCTCGCCAAGTCAAAACGGCTAAAGACGATACAAAATCATTACAAGACTTGGCTGCGCAACGGTTTCCGAAAATTTGTTGGTTTGCCCAGATAATATGGTCGAAGAAAAAAAAGAAGAAAAAAAAGAAATAAAGGTTCCGGAGAAATTCAAGAAATTAGTAGAAGAAATCGAAAAAATGAGCGTGATGGATTTGGCGGAACTGGTAAAGATTCTGGAAGATAAATTCGGCGTTTCTTCCGTAGCAGCCGTCCCGACAGGGGTCGGGACCGCTGTCGGGAGTCCGGCAGAAACCGTCAAAGAAGAGAAGACCAGTTTCAATGTTGAGTTGAAAAGCGGCGGTGGCCAGAAGATTCAAGTGATTAAGGCTCTGCGGGAAATTACCGGTTTGGGACTGAAGGAAGCCAAGGACTTGGTTGAAAGCGTGCCAAAGACGGTTAAAGAAAATGTAAAGAAAGAAGAAGCAGAAGAAATAAAAGCAAAATTAGAACAAGTTGGAGCAACTGTAGAACTTAAATAGAAGAGGTCCCGACTGCTGTCGGGACGGCCGTTGAATTAAAATAAAATTTTCTCCTTGTAATAAAAAATATACCGCGACACGGTATATTTTTTATTGTTTGTATTCTATATTATATGTCTATTCTGTAAACCTTAGGACCATTTAAGACGTAGATTGTTTTTTCGTCTTCGCTAACCCAGAAATCTTTCAAAGAATCAAATTTATCGGATATGTACTGTATGGTAAAATCATCTTTCTTGTTGAGGGCAATTATTCTTTTGTTCGTCGGGTCCAGAATATAGAGATTTTTCATTTCTTCGGAAGTAAACAGTTGCGTGTCGCCGATAAGAGAGGGACCAAGCTTCGGTTTTATTTCCCTGGCTTTTTTGCCCTGTCTGTATTCGATAATTGTTCCGTCGGTCTTGGAAACGTAAATACTGCCGTCAATAGCCAGTGATTGGGCGTTAGCCAAGTCGGGGTCCTGGTCTTTATTGAGCCAATTTGTGCCGTTCAAAACGCTTTCTTGGGGAGTATATTTTAAGATATTGAGCTTTACTATATCGAGAAAGTAAAGATTACCCTGATAGTTTGTCATATCTTTTATATCCAGAGTATTTTCCAGCGTAGGTTTCAAAAGATATGTATTGTAGTTGTCGCTTTTCCCATAGATATAAATTTTTTCCGGATTGGATAAAAGAACTATGGCGCTGTCTCTGATTGTGCCGAATTTAAATGTATCCTTTGAAGAGAGAAAAACCAGGGTGTGGTCTTCGATATTGTCCAGATTAACCTTGTAAAGGAACCCGGAATTTAGTTCGTAGAAATAAAGAAAATTTTCTAATTTCAAAATACCTTGAGGATTAAAACTGAAGCTGTTTTTTGAAAGGTCGGCAATTTCCTCCGGCTCATTGATATTTACCACATTATTAATGCTGTTTTGCTGATTGTCCAAGTTTTCTTGGATAGTTTGAATGGTTTGGCTGGGTTTTTCTTTTGCCATTTCGGGTAATTGGGACAATAAATAATCGGCAGTGACCATTAAAGCGTTGGCTTGTTGGAGTAGGGCTTGGGCATTTGTCTGGTTTTGATATACCAGAGATAATTCACTTTTACCGATTGTTTCATTGAGTCTTTTAATCAGATTATTTATTTTATATAATTTTATTTCGTAATTTATTTTTTGAACAAGATAGGGCGAGAGCACTATCGTCGAGATTAAGAACAAACTTAATAAATAGTGAGGAATCTTGGACCCGAGAACCATATTGACGGGATTGGATAGTTTTGAGGAAGCAGGAATTCTATCTTTCAGAACGCGGTCAAGCTTATCGGAATGGGAATTGAATAATTTTTCCAAATCAAGAAAAGTAATTTCTGGAGTTTCTTTGGACGGTGTAGTTTTTTTCTCAATCATCGGCATTTTACTTTTTACCTCCAAAAGCAAGCAGGCCAGAGACCGAATATCCGATGTTTTATTTTTTGACTCCTTTTCCAGGTTTTCTTTAATAAATTCATAAAGCTGTTCGGTGGAAGGACCGGAGAGTAATTCTTTGATTTTCGAACTCGGGGCAATATCCAGAATGTCGGGAGTGGCAATTATAAGCTTGTCGTTTTCTTCGAGTATTCCACTGGCAATATTAGAGAAGGTTTTTAAGGGATGAGACGGCTTTTGGGGGGTGGTGAATTTTTTGGCGATATTACTTAGAGTTTGTCCTCGCAGCAAATAAACGAGCATATTGCCGGTTTGACCAATATGAATATTGTTCTGCGAGAAAGCCAGGCAAGTAAAATCCAGGTTTCCCAGCCATTCTTTATGACCTCTTTTGGTAAAATCGTCCAAATAAATGTTGGCGCTTTGTAGAGCCGATTCCAGGGCCTCCAAGGTATTTTTCCTCGGGTCGGCATAAAACTCTCTTTTTACGGCCGAAGCCAAAAGAGCGAGAAGAAAGTCGAAATTTTTATGTTTTTTCGGCGGGAGGTCGTGAATTTTTCCCACGAGGTAGAGATTTCCCAGTTTTGCATCTTCAACGTTAAGGGCTTCATAAGAAAAAACCCCGCACACAGAGTCCTTTTTGGTCGAAGGGTTGTGATAAACGATCTCCCTGAAATAAAGGTTAAGACTCGGTTGTTCCATAAATTTTATTGTATCTGAATTTATTGGTCTTTACAAGGGCTAAGAGAGGGGTTATGATAAGATTATGGCAAAGAAGATAAAGAAAATCCATCGAAAGTCCCGACAAGTCGGGACAAT
>Ga0210057_1008200_pt1 | contig 12432 bp, 12 predicted proteins | sample CryGeyCG2114_010_2_FD_183968 | JGI IMG/M metagenome (GOLD analysis project Ga0210057, IMG submission 183968) | Groundwater microbial communities from aquifer - Crystal Geyser CG10_big_fil_rev_8/21/14_0.10 (SPAdes) (version 2) | ecosystem: Environmental > Aquatic > Deep subsurface > Groundwater ... | reverse complement strand
TGCTGCGATGCCAGTTGGTCTGTCTTTGCGGGCGACGATTGGGGTCCTGCGTTCGGGGTTTGTCGGTAGTCTTTGGATTTGAGCTTTGGATCCCCGCTTTGCGGGGTGCATTCCTTGGTTCAGGTTTCTTGGACTTTTTCTTTGTCGCCCCTCCGGAAGGAGGGGCGACTACCACTTCCATTATTTTCTATATTTTTTTACAATTAAAATTGAAATTAGGTTAATAGAGAAAAGACTACGGTTTTTTCTTACCGAAATCTCTAAGCTTTTCCTAAAAAAGCGAGAGCCTCACTCTTTCTGAAGAAAGGGTGGGGGAGTACTTTGAAAAGACTTAGACACTACGTGCTTTCTTTCTTATGCCGCATAGGCGGCAGAATTAAATACAGGCAAAATATTTATTAAATTGCCGGTGACTCTACGGAAGGAAGGTATTATTTGAGGACTCCTCGGAGTTTGATAACGTCTTGTACTTCAACATCAATGACGACAAGCTCTACTGCAATGCCAATTGGTCTGACAATGCGAACGACAATTGGGGTCCTGCGTTCGGGGTTTGTCGGTAGTGTCGGGAGTCAAATATTTTGCTTGGCGGCTCTTAACCATCCGCCAAGCATCTTGCCTATCTCCTGAAGAAACTCCTGAAGAGTTAGATATTTTTTGTTATCAAGAGCTGCAATGTCTTTTGAAAGACGGATAAGTAGTTTTAGAATATCAAGTTTTACACTCGTTCTTTCAAGAAGATGAATTTTATCTTCTCCTTTTGTTTGACTTGCCTGAATAAGATTCTCAAAAATTATGAGCGTTGTATCGTCTATTCTTTGACCCAAACTATATCTGTCTTTTTTAGGAAACAGCTTTATGTATTGGTACAATAATTTATAGAATTCGTATTGTTTTTGAAAAATGGGTATATCAAGATTTTTATCTGTTCTGTTCTGTTCTGTTCTGTGAGGGGAGAGTCTTGTGAAAGTCTTTCATAGCCTTTATTCTCAGATTACTTCAGTTGAGAATTTATTTCAAGCATGGGAAGAGTTTAAGAAAGGAAAACTCAGAAAATTAGACGTTGGAAGATTTGAAAGAAATCTCGAAGACAACCTATTTTCAATTTATAAAGAACTTATGGAAAAAACTTATAAACACAATCCTTATATAGGATTTTATATTACTGATCCTAAACAGCGCCACATTCACAAAGCAGAAGTAAGGGATAGAATCGTCCATCACGCTCTTTTTAAAGTTCTAAATCCTTTGTTTGATAATACTTTCATCTCAGATTCCTACTCATGTCGCAAAGGTTACGGAACCCATAAAGGATTTAAAAAACTCGTTATCTATGCCAGAAAAGTTTCTAAGAACTATACTAGAAATTGCTGGGCACTTAAATGTGATATTAAAAAATTCTTTGACAGCGTTGACCACGATATTCTATTGCGAATTATTAAAGGAAAAATAGAAGATGAAAATACCCTTTGGCTTCTCGAAGAAATTATTCAAAGCTATGAAGCTGAAAATAAAGATTGCCACCCTTCGTTCGCAATGACAGGTAATAGAAGGGGAATTCCTATCGGAAATCTTACTTCCCAATTATTTGCCAATATTTATTTAAATGAGCTTGACCAATATATAAAACATAAATTAAAAGTAAAATATTATCTGCGATATGCAGACGACTTTATTCTTTTGTCTTCTTCAAAAGAATTATTGGAAACGTATCTTTGCGAAATTGAGCAATTTCTGCAAGAAAAATTAAAGCTTTCTCTTCATCCCAGAAAGACTGTTTTTAAAAAACTCTCATGGGGGATTGATTTTGTAGGATATATTGCACTCCCTCATTATGAAGTTTTAAGAACGAAAACAAAAAGGAGAATATTTAAGCAAATAAAAAAGAAAATTGAGCTATATAAATCGGGGAATATTACTAAGCAAGAATTTGAGCAGTCGCACGCTTCATATTTTGGAATACTTACTCATGCAAATACGTATAAGATTAAAAAAGAATTGAGAAAGCTTTTAGCAGTCCTCTTGACAAAGTGACAGTCCTATTGTAAAATTTTCTTCTAATTAAATCTAAAATCATTAATCAATTTTTACTGATATTATGAAAAAAACTAAAAAAGAAGAAATGAAAATAAAACCATTATTTTCAAATGTTTTAGTAAAACCTCTGGAGGCGGAAGAAAAAACCGCCGGAGGGATAATTCTTCCCGATACTGCAAAAGAAAAACCCCAAGTTGGAATAGTTATGGCTGTTGGAGGCGGAATGGTTAAGGAAAAAGGAGTAAGAGAAAAAATGACGGTTAAGACAGGAGACAGGGTAATGTATAAAAAGTGGGGAGGAAACGAGGTAAAGGTTGGAAATGAAGAATGGACGATAGTTGAGGAGAAAGACATCCTTGCCATCGTTGGGTAACGATGGAATAACCAATGATCAAGCACCAATTGATCAAACAAATGATTAAATAATTAATGAATTAAACATTTTAAATTGTTTGAAAATTGGAATTTGGTAATTGAAACTTAATAAAGGTATGGCAAAAAAAATAATCTATAAAGAACAAGCAAGGAAAGCTTTGCAGGACGGTGTAAACAAACTCGCTGACGCAGTCGCGACGACTCTTGGCCCTAAAGGACGAAACGTAGCGCTTGATAAAAGCTGGGGAGCGCCCTCAGTTATCCACGATGGAGTAACAGTCGCAAAAGAAATAGAGCTTTTAGATAAGTTTGAAAATATGGGAGCTCAACTCGTTAAAGAAGCGGCTTCAAAAACAGCTGATGTTGCCGGAGACGGGACCACTACTGCTACAGTTTTGGCACAAGCTATAGTTAATGAAGGAATAAAAATGATTACCGCGGGTTCTAACCCAATGATAATGAGAAGAGGGCTAGAGAAGGCAAGTGATTTTGTTATTTCAGAGCTTGATAAAGCAAAAAAGGTTATTCAGGAAAGCGACTGGGCAAATGTTGCCGCGATTTCTGCCGGAAATGAAGAATTAGGAAGTTTAATTGCCGACGCGCTCAAAAAAGTAGGAAAAGACGGAGTTATTACAGTTGAAGAGGGAAAAGGAATTATTACAGAAATCGACCACAAAGAGGGCATGGAGTTTGATAAAGGGTACGCCAGCGCCTACTTTGTCACAAATGCAGACCGCATGGAAGCGGAAATTGATGACGCGTATATTCTTATTACCGATAAAAAAATCTCAAATCTCCAAGAATTACTTCCATTTCTTGAGGAATTTGTAAAAGTTAGTAAGGATTTGGTAATTATTGCCGATGATATTGAGGGTGAGGCGTTAGCCACTCTTGTTGTAAATAAACTCCGCGGAACATTTAACGTGCTGGCAGTTAAAGCTCCCGGTTTTGGCGACAGAAGGAAAGCCAGCTTAGACGACATAGCGATACTAACTGGTGGGACTGTAATTTCAGAGGACACGGGGAGAAAATTTGAAAGCATAACAATTGAGGACTGCGGACAGGCAGACAAGATAAAGTCTGATAACGAGAATACGCAAATTATAGGAGGCAAGGGAAACAAAGCTCAAGTTAAAGCAAGAATTGCACAAATTAAAACAGAGCTTGACCGCTCGACTTCAGAATTTGATAAAGAAAAACTTCAGGAGAGACTCGCCAAGCTTTCAGGAGGAGTCGCGGTTATAAATGTGGGAGCCGCAACAGAAGTTGAGATGAAGGATAAAAAGGAAAGAGTAATTGACGCGGTCGCGGCTACAAAAGCGGCACTTGAAGAAGGAATTGTTCCGGGAGGAGCTGTCGCGCTTCTTGATATTAGCCAAAGAATGAACGCCTTGGCAGTTGCCGGAAAAGATGCTTCGCACGATGAAGTTATTGGTGTTCAAATAGTCAAAAAAGCACTCGAGGCGCCGTTCACAAAACTTATTGAGAATGCGGGGCTTGATTCTGGAAGGCTTATTACAAAAGCCCGTGAGGTAAGCTCAAAAGGATTTGGATATGATGTTATTGCCCTTGATTCGGAAGAAACTGCAAAACCCGTTGATATGCTTAAAATAGGAATAATTGATCCTGTAAAGGTTGTAAGGTCAGCATCTCAAAACGCAATTTCAGTGGCGACCATGATTCTCACTACCGAAGCTTTAGTTGCAGATGATCCTGATGCAAAAAAAGACGAATCTCCTATGGGCGGCGGAATGCCCGGTATGGGTGGAATGGGAATGTAAAAAGAATTCAGAGTTTAAATTTCAGAATTCAGAATTTGAGAAAACTTCTTGACTTCTTAGCTTCTTTATACAAAATACCAGATACTATATGCTTGATACTAATTTTATGGTTGATGTGCACTGTCATTTAATCCCCCCAGCGACTTTAATTAGTACTTTAAGAAAAAGTCTTGTTTTCTACCAGGTATACCTGGTAGAATGAAATGAATCGAATATTAAGTAATTTATTCTGATTATGCCAAGAGCTTCCAAGAAGAAAATAAGTAAGACAATAAATTTAGAGCTTAAAGAATATTTTGCAAGCCTCATTTCCGGATTAAAAAGCAAAAAACAGATTGAGGAATTTATGAATGACTTCCTGACTCCTGAAGAAAATCTTATGCTTGCGAAAAGATTACTTGTATATATGATGTTTGAAAACAAATATCCTCTGGTAACGATTGAGTCAATCCTTGGGGTAAGTGACGAAATGACACGGGTGCATAAAAATAAATACGCAGTAAAGAACAAAATATTCCACTCAATTATTCATACACTTGCAAAAAAGCAACGATCTAAACAGCTTTGGAAAAAAATTGAACATTATCTAAAACCAATAGATTTGATGATGAGATCAAAAAATGATATGAAGGCGCGGGCAAAGTTATATTCGGGGGAGCTTTTTGATGATAAATAAAAAATATTTACATTCATGATATGGTTTACCAGGTATACCTGGTAACATTAATACTATATTAGAAAATTTGAATTTTAAGTTTATAAAATATCATTATGGTTGATGCGCACGCTCATTTGAATTTTCATAAGTTTGAGAACGACGTTGAGGAGGTAATAAAAGAAGCAAATGCCGCGGGTGTTACTGCAATTGTTAACACCGGAACGTCGATTGATTCTTCAAAAAAGGCAGTCGAACTTGCTAAAAAATACGATGGCTTGTACGCTATCGTCGGAATTCATCCGCATCATGCTGACAAAATGACCGTAGGTCATCCTGAGCAAAGCGAAGGACCCCCTGAAGATTCAGGAAAACGAGATTCTTCGGCTATACCTCAGAATGACAATAGTGATTGGCTAAATGAGCTTGAAAATATAGCAAAAGAACCGAAAGTCATAGGAATTGGTGAAACCGGCATGGATTATTTCTCATACAAATCAAATGGAGTAGTTGAGAAAAAACTTCAAGAGGATGCATTCAGAAAACAAATTGAGCTGTCTATAAAACTAGGTTTGCCTCTTCAAATTCACAACAGGCTCGCGTGGGATGACACATTAGGAATTATTTTAGAATATAAATCTAAACTGCAAAATCCTCCAGGAATGTTTCATTGCTTCTCAGGTTCTATAGAATTTACAAAAAAAGTCCTTTCTGCCGGATTCTATTTAGGTTTTGACGGAAACATAACTTATAAAGGTATTCCGCCGAAAGAATCAACGGCTTTAGTTGATTTAGTACAGTACGCGCCAAGCAATAGAATCTTAACCGAAACCGACAGTCCATATCTTTCCCCGGAGCCATTTAGGGGAAAAAGGAATACTCCGGTAAATATCCCTTTAATAATAGAATTTATTGCAAAGGAAAAAAAGATTCCCTATAATAAACTGAAGCTACAAATAGATAAGAATTTTGAAACTCTTTTTTCCATCTAAACATGTATGGCATATTTGAAACATTTTTTTCGCGCTACCCAAATAAGTCGATAAGGCTTTTGGAAATTATCCCTCCGTTAACTGCAATCACTCTTGTAACACTTCCGTTTTGGGGGGCCTATTTATTTCCCGTATATCTTGCGTATTTTATAATCTTTTTTGACGTCTATTGGCTTTATAAATCGTTAAATCTAGCACTCACTTCTTTTATCGCCTCCCGTAAAATTCATTCCGCGGAGAAAAAGAATTGGCTTAAAGAGGCAGAAATTTTACCGGATTTTAATAAAATTACACATCTAATAATAATTCCGAGCTATAAAGAAAGTATCGAAAAAATAAAACTTACTCTTGAGAGCGTAAAAAGACAAACATTTCCGAAAGAGAGGATTTTTATATATCTTGCGCTTGAAAAGAGGGAAGAAGGAGTGCATACAAAGGCGGAAAAACTTGAAAGCGAATACAAAAAAGTTTTCGGCGGATTTTACTATACTTTCCACCCCGACCTTCCGCACGAGGTAAAAGGAAAATCTTCAAACCAAGCTTATGCAGCAAAAGATGCGTATAGAGAGCTGATAGAAAAAAGAAATATAGATATTGATTACATGACAGTTTCCTCAGTTGATGCTGATGTTATTTTTGATAATCAATTTTATTCGTATCTTGCATACTCCTTTTTAAATGCCCCTGATCCTCATTACACGTTCTGGCAGTCAGCAAATGTTAACTATAATAATTTCTGGCAAGTGCCGTCTTTTACCAGAATTATTTCGTTTTTTGGAAGCCTTTGGAGAACATCCATTTTAGTACAGCATATAAGGCTTATCCCAAACTCTGTTTATTCATTGTCATTTAAGCTTTTACACAGTTTAGATTATTGGGATACTGACGTAATTCCAGAAGATTACAGAATCTTTTTTAAAGCATTTTTTAGAACTAAAGGCAGAGTTACAGTTGAGCCAATATTTCTAAAAACTTCAATGGACGCAGCGGAGTCGCATTCGTATGTTAAAAGCCTTATGAACAAATTTTATCAGGAGAGGAGATGGTCATGGGGAATAGCTGACGATGCTATATACATAAAATGGTACCTAACCGTAAGGGGGGTGCCGTTTTTCAGGAAAACTCTTCTTATCGCGAATGTAATTTTAGATCATATTCTTTGGCCCGTTAATTGGTTTATCATTACAATTTCTGCAAATGCAGTCGTAATACTTAATCCTATTTTTTCAAGAACAAGCCTCGGCTATTCATTACCAAGACTTTCAGGTTTTATCTTAACTCTTTGCCTTTTGTCTTTAATTGTTATGATATATGTTGATTTTACGATGCGTTCCCGAAGCGGTTTTGCAAAGCAGTCCAAACTTCGCCAGTTTCTTTTTCCTCTGGAATTTATATTTATGCCAATAGGAGGGTTTTTACTAACAGCACTCCCCGCACTCGTTTCCCACATACAGCTGATTTTAGGAAAGAGACTGGAGTATAAGGTAACAGAAAAGGTGTAAATGCAATATTTAAAATTTTTAAAATCGGAGATAAACCCGCATAAAGACGAATGGATAATTATTTTATGTGTTTTTTTGTTTATCATTTTAAGAATCCCTTCTCTTGTCGAGCCGTACTGGTATGGGGACGAGGGGATATATCAAGTAATAGGTAAAGCACTCAATTCGGGGAGAATGCTTTATGAGGGTATTTGGGATAACAAGCCGCCTATTTTATATCTTATTTACGCTTTATTTAACGGAGAACAATTTCTAGTAAGATTTATATCCCTTATTACAGGAGTGTTTTCGGTTATAACATTTTTCTTCTTGGGAAAAAAATTGTTTAAAAATAAAAAGAGCATCTATGTTTCAACACTACTTTACGCATTTCTTTTCGGCAGCCCTGTTATAGAAGGAAATATTGCGAATGCCGAAAACTTCATGCACCTTCCGATACTTTTATCTGCCATTACGCTTTTTTACTATCTTGATAAAAAGAAATCCAAATACATATTTTTATCCGGATTATTTATCTCAATTGCCTTTATGACAAAGATAGTAGCAGCATTTGAATTTATGGCATTTTCTATATTTCTTTATTTGGAAAACAATCCGGGCTTTAGTTTTAGGAGATTAAAAGATTTTATAAAGGTTGGAAAGATAAAATCTGAAATAATTTTTTTTACAGGTTTTATTTCACTTTTTATTTTGTTTGCCGTCTACTATTTTACGGTTGGAATTTTTCCGGATTTTATGTCCGCTGTTCTATCCGAAAATATAGATTATGTGGGATATGAAAATGAATTCATTTTCCCAATGGGGATTCTTGTCGTAAAAATCTTCATCCTAATTTTCGGCGTTTCATATATCTTTATTAAAAGAAAGGCAATCTCAAAAAGCGCATTGTTTATTTATCTATGGCTCATTTTTTCACTTTTCAGCACATTCTTTTCGCAACGCCCCTATACTCATTATATTCTCATGTCCTCAATTCCATTTTCCTATTTTATTGGACATATACTTGATGAGAAAAAAAATAGAATAGTAAAAACAATTGCGGCTGCCGTTTTATTAATTGTTGTATATTTTAATTTTGTAATTTACAAGAGTGTTTTTGCTTACTATAAAAATTATATTCAATTTACTCTGGGCAGTAAATCTACAGAAAACTATCAGGCATTTTTTGACACTAATACCCCCCGTGATTATGAGCTGGCCCGTTTCATAGAAATGTTTTCGTCTGGAGGAAAGTACGATATTTTTCTGTGGAGTGATAGTGGTCAAATTTATGCACTGTCAAATACGCTTCCCCCGGGAAGATATATTGTGGCGTACCACATAACTTATTATAATAACGCCGTATCTTATATGGTGGAGCAGGTGGAGAAAACAAAACCGAGATTTATTATAAAAACGAAAGAATCCCCCGAGCTTAAGAAGTTTCTTCCATCATACGTTTTAAGATACAAGATTAGAGGCGCGGATATTTATGAAAGAGAAAATTAAAGTTTTATACAAAGACAGATTTCTTTTGTACGCAAATTCTTTAACCGGAGTTTTTCTTGTTACAGCATCTATTTTAGTATTTATTTATTATAGTAAGCTTCCTCCGCTAATACCTATCTTTAATAGTATGCCTTGGGGAATGAAGAGATTATATGCTGCAAACATTACCTTATTGTTTCCGCTTGTGCTGTTAATCGTAGTTGCCATAAACGCTCTTCTGGCAATTTTTATATATAAAAAATATACTTTACTATCAAGGATTCTTTCTTTTAATTCTTTCCTTTTTTGTTTCTTAGGGCTTTTGGCGTACTTGCAGATATTATTTTTAATTTATTAATGGATATTTATTTACTGCTTCCTATAGCCGTCTCTTTTACGCTAACTTTTGTTTTGGTCCCTCCGACCATAAAAATAGCAAGAAAATTAAATCTGGTAGACGATCCGAAAAAAAGGATACATCCCGCGGCAATTCACAAAAGGACTGTTCCTAGAGCTGGCGGGTTGCCGATATTTATAGCATTTGCAGTTTCCATGCTGGTTTTTTTGCCAAAAAATCCTCTTAATATCGCAATAATTTTTGCTTCTTTAATAACTGTTGTAATAGGGCTTCTTGATGATAAATATGATTTGTCTCCTTATCTTCGTTTTTTGGTTAACATATTTAGTGCCGCGATTGTGGTTGCGTTTGGGGTTTCGATTCCCTTCATAACAAACCCTTTTGGAGGAATACTTCATTTTGACACTATAAATATTGTCTCCATCGGAGACTTTACGATAACGCTGGCGTCCGTCTTAGCAGTTATATGGATAGTGTGGGTTATGAACATGCTTAATTGGAGTAAGGGAGTTGATGGGCAAATGCCCGGAATTGCCGCAATTTCAGCTATCATAATAGGAATTGCGTCTCTTAGATTTTTGCCTTTAGAGATGCTGAATTTCCAATCCGCGCAGACATCATTTATAGTGGCCGGTGCAGCTCTTGGATTCCTGGTTTATAATTTTTATCCGGCAAAGATTTTTCCAGGGTATAGTGCTACTATTTTAGGGTTTCTTATCGGAGTCCTTTCGATTACTTCGGGAGTAAAACTTGCTACCGCAGTACTTGTTATGGGAGTACCCAGCGTGGATGCAGTATTTACTATTGTTAGAAGGATTTTGTCTAAAAAATCACCGTTCTGGCATGATAAAGGACACCTTCATCACCTTCTCTTAGATTACGGAATGGGACACAGAAGTATTGCCGCGTTCTATTGGCTGATGTCTTTAATTTTAGGGCTTGTTGCGCTGAGCGCGTCGAGCAGAGGGAAATTATTTGCTATAATCTTACTGCTGGTATTATTTAGCGGGCTTTTCTTTATGCTTAGATTTATAACTAAGAAAGGGCAGGAATATGATTAATCATTTATATTTTGTTCTAAAACTGCTCCGTCCCAGACAATGGATTAAGAATTTCGCTTTATTTGCAGCCATTACTTTCTCAGGGCAACTATTTGACGCGGCAAATTTTTTTCTTGTTTCAACAGGATTTATAGCATTTTGTCTTCTCTCATCATCTACTTATATAATTAACGATCTTTTAGACGTTAACAAGGATAGGCTCCATCCGTTTAAAAAAAATAGGCCTATCGTAAGCGGAAAAGTCAGCATAAATGAAGCGCTTTTTATTCTTTTTATAACCCTTATCACTGCTCTTGTATTTTCGTTTTCTTTGGGGTGGTTCTTTTTAGTAATTGCTCTCTTGTATTTAGCGCTGCAGCTTCTTTATTCCCTGTTATTTAAGACAATCGCTGTTTTTGACATTCTCTTTATAGCATCCGGATATATATTGCGGATTTTAGCAGGAGCGGTTCTTTCAAATTTTTCTATTTCAGTATGGCTGTTACTTACCACTATCTCTCTTTCTCTATTTTTAGCAACCGGTAAAAGAAGATCTGAGCTGACGCTTCTTCAGGGCGTTAAGAAAGCGAGAATAAATGAAATTAGAAAAAGCCTCTCTCATTACTCAGAGCCCTTACTAGATTCTTTCTCAGTTATATTTGCGACATCGACATTTATTTTCTATACGATGTTTACCTTTCTTGCAAATCCCAGCGGACTTCAGATAGAAATAGACGTTTTACTGCCGGAATTTCTACCCTTAGACGTATTAAGGAGAAAATGGCTTATGGTAACAATTATTCCGGTAATTTATGGAATAATGCGTTATCTTCAGGATATATATGAAAAAAAGGAAGGTGAAAGCCCGGATAAAGTTTTAATGTCTGATAAGCCTCTTCTCGGAGCGGTAATTTCGTGGGTGCTTCTGGTTATATTTATTATTTATGTTCTCGGCGGTTAGTTCTTTTCCGCATATTGACTGCTGATAAATCCGGTTGTATTTTCATCAATTTGAATTTTATACCACCCGGACTGCTCGCCTAACAGATCAAAAGTTTCGCCGCTATTTACTCTTGCTATTTCAGAAAAGTTAGTTCCCGCGCCACTTCTAACTCTTAAGAATCCATTCGGTGTATTAAGAATCGTAACAGTTTGGGCTGATTGGTTTTCGGCTTCTTCTAAAATCTTTTCTGAAGGACTATTGTCAGATTGATTAGTGTTCTCATCGGAAGAAATAATTTCTTCGCTGTTAACTGTTCCCAGATAAACTTCGATAACTAGCCTATGATTTTCAATCATTTTTATCTGAAGGGTTTTTTCTTTAAACCCGTCTTTGGAAAGTTTTAATTCGTGTTCAGAAATAGATAAAGAGCCTATTTTAATAGGTGTTACTCCCTGAGGAATACTATCAACTGTAACAATTGCATTGTCCGGAAGGGACGTAATAACAAGTTCGGGACTTTTGCTATCGGTTCTTTCAAGTGTCAGAATAGACGCGCTTGCATATGCGCCCGGAAGAAATGCTCTTTCAACCGCGGTCAAAACCCCGCCGTTAATTGAAATCTTTGAGTTAAACGCGGAAAGAGACGCGTCTTCGGGTTCAATCCGTAAGTCATATTGTCCTGAAGGGAGAGTTTCACTATCAGTGCATTTACATAAAGGGGCAGTGCCGATTTCTTTACCGTTAAGAAAAACCTTGCTTTTTATGTTCGTGGTTACTTGAAGCGCGCCTCTGCCCGGAGATTTAAACGAGTCGAGTACTTTGACGAATAAAAAAAGACCTGCCGTAATAAAGACTACAGCAAGTATAAAAAGAAGCTTTCTTATCATAGAATTATTATAACAAAAGGAATTTTTTAAATTATTATTTTATTCTAGGGAAAAGCGGTTCTATCGCGGTTATTTTTTCTTTTGAAAAATGAGCTAATATTTTCTCCGCCGTTTCGGGAAGAAATGGTTTGAGATTAAATCCTATTTCCTGAATCCTTTTTACCAAGCTTTCAAGAACAGTTTCTAGCTCACGTTCTTTAAGCGTCCATGGTTTTACTTCGTTTATTTTTTTGTCAGTATCGGCAATAAGTACCCAAATGCTCTGTAATGCCTCATTAAATTTATATTCATCCAAAGCCTTTTTGGCATCATTGCACCATACAGTAAAGGTTTGTCCGGCTTGAAAACCGTTTGTTTCACATAGTTTTGCGACCCTTGATACCAAATTCCCCAGA
>Ga0210057_1008199_pt1 | contig 12435 bp, 7 predicted proteins | sample CryGeyCG2114_010_2_FD_183968 | JGI IMG/M metagenome (GOLD analysis project Ga0210057, IMG submission 183968) | Groundwater microbial communities from aquifer - Crystal Geyser CG10_big_fil_rev_8/21/14_0.10 (SPAdes) (version 2) | ecosystem: Environmental > Aquatic > Deep subsurface > Groundwater ... | reverse complement strand
TGAAACTGCTACCATCGGCAAAGACTTCTGAGCCTTGTTCTCCCTTGGTAACTATTAATTTGTCGATAGTAGCGGGATCAACACTCTTTTTGAGAATAGTGAATTCATGATCATTAACAATAACTATGAAAGCATTGCCAGCTATTCTCTGCATTGTATCTGCATCAAATAGAGTAATTTGCTGTCCCGGATCGAAAATATATGGGACTCCTGATTCATGAGCTTTGTCAGCCAGCTCAATCATATTATCAAGATTCATAGGAGAAATAATAAGCAAAGGTTCGTAAAAATCGGCAAAATCAACGCCCAAATCTTGTTTCTCAAGAGAAGCTCCGGGATAAAAATTGGTAATCTGGTTGCCGCGAGTATCTGTCACGATATATGCGCAAGCGGTGTCTCCATCTTCGACAATTTTGACTGCATCAAGATGAATGCCATGTTGACTCAGCCACTCCTCGTAATCTCCGTGGAAATCACCACCTGCAACAGAGATCATTATGGGCGCGCCTCCGAACAAAGAGTATGTATAAGCAATATTGCCTCCTGTACCGCCAAAGAACCGTTCTCGCTGAGGGGTAAAGAAGCAAGTGCTAATCTTATTGAGATCATGACCTTCGAAGTGACTACTGAATTCGCCTTCGTACTTGAAGATATAATCAAACGCTATCGACCCTGCAACTAATATAGTCTTGTATTTCATGTTTGTGTTTTTCGTTAACTGGTTGATGTTCTCGGTAAAGGCCGAGTTCCTTAACTTTCTGTCCTGTTGCCAGAAGGCTGTCAAAAGACTCTCCGCAATCGCCCCAGAAACCTTTCAAGATAGAGTATGTCATCTCCCCTTTGTTGATATAGTAGTTGTTAACATCTGTAATCTCGAGCTCTCCTCTGGCCGAAGGATTAAGAGTTCTTATAATATCAAAGACGCGAGAGTCGTACATATATAATCCTGTTACAGCAAGATCTGAAGGCGGCTCTACAGGTTTCTCAATGATCTCTTGCAGATTGTCATCCTCAATCCTTGCGACACCATAAGACTTAGGATTGTGGACATGCGACAAAAGAATATGAGCACCGTAAGGTTTTTCTGAAAAAGCTTGAACATATGGTGAGATATCGTCTTCGAAGATGTTATCTCCAAGAATAACAACGGTTGTGTCTCCATCGGCGAAATCATTTACCAAAGATAGAGCTTGCGCGATCCCTCCAGCTTCTTCCTGAACCTCGTACTTAAGATTTACACCAAACTTCTTGCCTGAACCGAGTAACTCAAGAAAATCTCCGACATGACCACGCCCGGAAACAATCATAATATCCCTAATCCCTGCTTTGCGAAGAGTCATCAGAGGATAATAAATCATAGGCTTATCATACACCGGGAGTAAGTGCTTATTAGTCACTACTGTGAGAGGGGAGAGTCTCGAACCTGTGCCGCCTGCAAGGATTACTCCTTTCATATGTCACTTGAGTTATATCTGTTATCTGTGTCTTGTTATCTGCCATCTAAATACTCTCTAAGCGCTTCCTTCACCGGTCTTAAATGAGGTCTCTTTGTGTTCTTGAGTCGGGAATTCTTAGGTCTCTTCGCCGATCTGACAAATTCCTCACTGGTAACGGGTGAAATCTTAACATTGCTGCCTGAAATCTCAAAGATCTCTTTGGCAAAATCGTACCAACTCATAGACCCTTCATTTACGAGATGGTAAACGCCAAAGTCAGGCCTATCAGATAGGAGTTTTGCGGTTGCATAAGCCAAGTCCTCTGTATAAGTCGGCTTGCCAATTTGGTCGTTCACAACCGTAATCTCATCTCTGTTTTCGGCGAGAGATAGCATGGTTTCGACAAAATTCTTGCCATTGTGCCCGTATAGCCAAGAAGTTCTGATTAAGTAGAATTTGCCAATAAGGGCCTCTTCACCACGAAGCTTGGATTCGCCATACACATTGATTGGGTTTGGAGTGTCTGACTCCTCGTACTCACCATCTTTTTCACCATCAAAGACATAATCACTGCTGTAATGAACAAGTATGGCTCCGCAGTCATTTAAGTACTTTACGGCATGTCCATTGAGTGCCAATGCACAGTCACGATCAGCTTCGGCTCCATCGACATTGGTATAGCCGGTCGCATTGATGATGATATCCGGATTTACCTCGGAGACGCGAGACTTAACGGCGGATTCATCGGTAACATCAAGATCATCTCTATCCCACGCAGTAACATCGTAGATAGGAGACAGAACTTTCACAAGGTCGCTGCCAAGCATGCCATGTGAACCTAGAATTAAGATTTTTGATTTAGCCATTCTTGATTTAAATCGTACCACTGAAAAGTTTTTTTAAGGCCATCCGCAAACGGCATCTTGGGTTTCCATCCAAACTCACGCTCCATCTTTCTATTGTCGATAGCATAGCGCCTATCATGTCCTCTGCGATCTTCGACGAACTCCATTTCTCCTTGGCCAACGTAATCGAGGATTTCTCGCGTTATTTCCAGATTGGTCTTTTCGCAATTGCCTCCAATATTGTAGATCTCTCCGGGTTTACCGCAATCAATAATGATGTCAACGGCCTCGCAATGATCGTCTACATAAATCCAGTCACGAATATTCCCACCATCTCCATAAACGGGAACTTTTTCTCCCTTTGATGCCAAAAAATAAAAGTAAGGAATGAGTTTTTCAGGATATTGATATGGCCCATAATTGTTCGAACAGCGACTCACAGTAACAGGTAATCCATAAGTACGATGATAAGCATGGCACACCAGGTCAGCGGCAGCCTTCGAAGAGGAGTAAGGAGAGCTTGGCTTAAGAGGGGAGTCCTCGCGAAATAAATCCGTAGAGTTATCACCAAGGTCACCATAAACCTCATCAGTAGAAATTTGATGATACCTTTTTACGCCAAATTGCATCGACGCATCAAGAAGGTTGTGAGTCCCTACAACATTAGTCATAACAAAAACACTTGGTTCGTGGATGCTACGATCAACATGCGATTCCGCAGCGAAATTCACAACAGTATCGAACCTCTCTCGCGCAAACAGAGCAAAAACAGCATCTTTATCAATAATATCAATCTGTTCAAACTTAAAGCGAGGATCGTCTGATAACGGATCAAGATTCTCACGAGTACCTGCGTAAGTAAGTTTGTCGAGAATGACAATCTCAGCTTCTGGATGCTTGTCGAAATAATAATAAGTAAAATTAGTCCCTATAAACCCAGCGCCTCCTGTGATTAAAATTTTCATTAAGTCGATAGTCAGTAGTCGGTAGGGAGTATATACGATTTTTTGCTAGTCATCCACTGCGGTGCAATGAGGTTTTTCTTTTATTACGAACGACTCTGCAGGCTCAAAATCTATAATCACTAAGGTTTTGATAGCTAGCAAGAGAGTATCTGCAGCGCTTACAATCTTTTGAGGGCGTACATGCTAGCCCAAAGGAAGTAGCGAGTTTTGCGTTTGGCAGCGTAGGCAAATAAGCGCATTTGCCGAAGCGAACAATCATTTTTAAGAAATCAGGAGGATAGTTCCACAAGAATCTATTCGACTAATTTCGCAGAAAATGAAGCAAAACCCTATTGCAAAAAGACAGAAAGCGAAGCCACGAACGAGCTAGCTGTCAAAACCGATCTTATCCAAGAGTCTTGATCCTCTTCTCCTCTTTGAATGCCTCAAGCACATCGCCTTCCATGAGTTTGACATCACCTTTGTACGTTATGCCACACTCTTGTCCGTCATGAACCTCTTTGACATTTTCATTGACTACCTTGAGCGCAGTCAGTTTGCCTGTACCGATTGTTTCTTCTCCACGGAAAACACGTAAGCCGGCATCTTTCTCGAGTCTGCCTTCAATAACTTTGCCTCCAACTATCATCTCGCCTTTTCCAGTGAAGAAAATACCCTTGAGCTGAATCTTGCCGAGTTCGTTTATGACTATTTCAGGTTCGAGAAGACCTGTCAGTAGTTTTTTGACGTCATCAATAAGTTCATAGATGACCTTATAAATCACAACCTCAACATTCTCGCGTTCAGCCACCTTCTTGACGTGGGAATTAGCTTCGACATGGAAGCCTGCGACAATGCCTCCACCGGCAACAGCCATCATAACGTCGGATTCGGTAATTGCGCCTACTCCGGAATGTACGACTTTTATAGCTACGTCATCGGATTTTATCTCTGCCAAAGATTGCCTGATAGCCTCGAGTGAACCCTTGGTATCAGCCTTAATAATAAGTTTAAGTGTCTTAAGTTTGCCTTGTTGGATCATGCTCATCAGCTCATCTACACCGAGGCCACGTTTCTGATAGTCTCTATTCTTGAGCATCTCTTTGATTTTGACAGATTGAAGCCTGGCTTCTTTGTCGGAACCAACAACTTGAAGGATATCTCCGCTCTTTGGTGTCTCGTGAAGGCCTGCCAGACGAGCAACGCCTGATGGGCCAACCTCTTTGAGTTTCTTGCCGGTATGGTCGATCATAGCTTTGACGCGTCCATAAGTACTTCCAACAATTATATTATCCATTATATGAAGAGTCCCTGTATTAACAAGGACAGTAGCTACGGGGCCAAAGTTAGGATCAAGGTCTGCTTCGATTACGGTTCCTACGGCAGGCCTGTTAGGATTGGCCTTGAGATCAGCCATATCGGTTGTAAGGAGAATCATCTCTAGTAAAGTAGTGACTCCCTCACCTGTCATAGCGGAAACTGGGACCATGACTGTGTCACCGCTCCAGTCTTCAGGCTGTAAGCCTTGCTCTGCAAGTTCACCTTTTACTTTGTCAAGGTTGGCATTCTCTTTGTCTATTTTATTGATAGCGACGATGATAGGAATTCCAGCTTCTCGTGCATGATTGATAGCTTCAATTGTTTGAGGTTTTACGCCTTCGTCAGCAGCAACTACAAGGATCGCAACGTCTGTAGCCTTAGCTCCACGGGCACGCATCGAAGTAAAAGCTTCGTGCCCTGGGGTATCGAGGAATGTGATGATTTTACCTTTGAGCTCGGGCTTCTCGCTTGGGACTGCGACTTGGTAGGCACCTATATGTTGCGTAATGCCTCCTGCTTCACCTGCAACAACATTGGTATGGCGAATGGCATCAAGAAGCTTGGTCTTACCGTGATCGACATGTCCCATAACACTTACAACAGGAGCTCTCTTCTCAAGTACAGAAGAATCATCTTCCTTAAGAAGGCTTTCCAAATTACCCTGAAAAATATCTTCAATAGAAGCACTGGCACGTTTTCTCTTAAGCTTTAGTCCGAGATCGTCTGAGATAATGGAAGCGGTTTCGTAATCCAGTAATTGATTGATGTTAGCCAATATGCCGTTTTTCATAAGCTCTCCTATGATTTTTGCGGGAGAAAGCTCGGCCTTCTCGGCAAGCTCTTTTACAGAGATAGTTTCTTCTATCTCAATGATCTTGTTTTTCAAGTCGCCGGAAGAGGCAACTTTATCCTTCTTAACTTCTTTTTTAGAGCTGCCAGCTGTCTTTTTTCGCTGTGTTTTCACAATTTCTCGATCCATCTGATTCGCAATCATCTCATCGTAAACATCGGCAGTATCCTTCTCTGTACCGGAAAGCTCCATTTCAAGAAGCTCTGCAATCTCTTCGTCAATCTCTGTTTCTTCTGCGTCAATATCAACACCAAGGATCTTACTCTTAGCTCTTAGCTCCTTCTCGCTCATCTCGAGTTTCTTGGCTAAATCGGAAATTTTTACAGCCATAAAAATAATTATCAAAATATCAGCAACGGAAGCAGTCTATCAGAAAAGGTGGAATAAGGGAAAGTAATTAATTATACTGAGAGCCACTCTAACCAAACAAACATGGATTACGTAGGAATATTGGCTCTGATAGGAATAGGTGTACTCATTTACGTTTCTATAACAAGGAAGCAGACTCCGGAAGATACGAAGCTAATTGAGGAAAAAGATAAGCAAATAGGAGAGTTAGAGGCTCAGCTAAGAGCGGAAACAACGCGTAAGGATGAACTCGGTGGAAAGAACAAAATACAGTTCGCGCAAATTGCGAAACTGGAAGCAGCTAACGATGAGCTTGGTAAAAAAGTGGCCAGGTACGAGGCGGAAGAGTCTAAGCAGCGCAGGGAGCTTGAGCATAAGATAGATAAGTTGGACGCATCTCAGAAGGCGCTGGAGGACGAGAAAGCCCGTATCCGTAGAGAAGATGCTGAGCGTGAAGAGCAGGAGCTAAAGGAAAGAGACAGGATGTGGGCAGAGCACGAAGAGAAGGTAATAAGATACATGGCGGAACTGTGTGCAGCGCCGGAGCTGAGTTTCGACAGTTACACGAATACTAATTTGCCTGACGGTTTCGATGGCAAGCTTAAGCCGGACTTCATGATCGGATTCCTGGATCAGTTCGTAGTATTCGATGCCAAGGTGTCACGGTCGGACAATTTTCAGAATTACATAATAAACTCCGTAAAGAGCACAGCAAAGAAGATCAAAGGACACAACGAAATATACAATGCTGTATTTCTGGTTGTGCCTACGGAGGCGATTAGCGAGCTTAAAAAGCTCACTTATTACGAAGACGGATATTCGTTTTTCATAATATCAATCGAAGCGGTAGCGCCGATTTTGGCGAGTCTCAAGAAGATTCAGAATTATGAGTTCGCGGAAACAATGGACCCGCAGGAGAGAGAAAATATAATTAGTCTAATTGCGGAATTTGATCACTATATTAATTTTCGCAGCGCAATGGACATAGCGCTAGCTAAGCATGGAGTCGGTACAATGAACAGGAAATCAAAACTGCCACAGGAGCTTCAAGATGATGTGCTGTTGAGAGAGAAGCAGATGAGAATAGTCAAAGTAAACGAAACCGATTTGAAGCCACTTATGATCAGTACTGAGAGGCAACAACGGGAGATAGAGCAGTTGGAGACTCCAAAGCCTCAGATCAAGCAGTCCGATATCAAGTCGGCAGAGTCTATATTGGAGTAAATTAATTGGATAATATGGGATCAAGGACTGCAGAAGATGAGAAACATCGGTAACAGTCGGTTTTTGGCATAAAATAGATAGTGTTACCTATCTAACTCATCTTCTCTATGGATATTTACAAGCAAGCATACAGGCAAGTATTGGCTAAGAAGTCTAGATACAACTCTTGGACTAGGATTAGAAGAGTGGCAAAACTACAGAGATTATCAAGAGAAGGTCTAAATAGATTGGAATGGATGATTCATTATCACACTCACGATGAAAACGCATTGGCAACGAGTCGATATTTCGGTATTGCTTCCAAAACATTCTGGAAATGGGAGAAGAGGTTCGACAAAGACAATCCATCAAGCTTGGAAACGCAATCAAGAGCCCCTAAGACACGTAGGCATCGTAAAATCACATCATTGCAGGAGGAACGAGTGGTAGCTCTTAGAAAGCGGTTTTTGCGTTACGGCAAGATCAAACTAGCTTTGAGATATGAGATGATCTACAGAGAGACAATATCATCGTGGCAAATCCAAAAAGTTATTGAGAAATATCAACTGTATTATCGTCCGGCCAAAAATTACCGTACTCAGAGGAAAAGAATGAGTGCGGAGAAGAAGAAAAGGATTACAGAATTAAGGCTAAAGCCACAGTCTTTCTTTCTGTTCAGATTGGATACGATTGTGAGGCACTGGGAAGGTCAAAAGCGTTATATACTCACTGCAATTGATTCCGTTTCCAAGTTGGCATTCGCACATATGTATACTAGTCATTCTTCTACACATGCAGCTGACTTCCTTCATCGCTTGAGGCATCTCACAAATGGCAAAATCGAGAACTTGCAAACCGACAACGGTAGCGAATTCCATAAAGATTTTGAGAAAGCCTGCAAAAATCTAAAAATCCCTCATTATTGGTCACGAGTCAGAACTCCGCAGGACAATCCTCATTGCGAAAGATTCAACCGTACTCTTCAAGAAGAGTTTATTCAGCTGGGCAATAAATTCCATGATCCTGAGATATTTAATCAAAAACTTACCGAATGGTTAATCGAATACAACTACTTTCGCCCACATCAATCCCTAGGATATGTGACACCTATGTTTTTCATCCAACAGAAAAAGACATTGTTACCGATGTACTCATCATGTACAAGGACTTGACTCTATGTCAAGGCTATGTTATTATGTTGTAAGTTCTTTGAAAATAAAAAACAAAAACACTGCCCACTTAGAGAGTGATGTGTCGAGTAGCGGTTCTCATCACCCCCCGTTTTGATTTCTTCTTCTCGGCGCGTTTCTCTCTAAGTACAGACTGGTTGGATCCTTGTTGATTTACTCTTCGGAGTTTATTTACATCTCATATTTCTTTCCCTGGTTTACTAGGTCTTAGAAATTTTCCTTCCGGTCTTGCTTAGAGGGTCTAAAAAGCTCATTGAAAACACGCTTCTCAGAACACAAAAAACTAAACTTAGGGAGTAATATGTCGAGAAGGGGAGATTAAACCACACATTGCATTATGCCTCCTTCTTCTCGGCAGTTTTCTCCCTGAGTATTAGCTAGTTGATAGTTTTAAGATTTCCCAAAGTCTTATTACTGCTTTCCTTCCTTGTTAGACGGGCTTGGTGTCTATCAAGTTAGAAGGTTAGAAATTTTCTTTTCCTTTGCTTATTTTTCCTTCGGGATTTATAGGTAAATAGTGAGTTCGCTCACTTTCTTGGGTTTCTTCTCCTAGCTTGCTAGGGAAGGGAATCCATAACCGAGGATTATGGAGTTTTCTTCTAGATATGCTTAGGGAGTTTAATAAGGGAGTAATCCATCCCCCTCGTGATTGCTCTCTTTTTTATGTAATAGCGAGAATCGCGTTTGGCAGCGCAGGCAAATTCGCATATTTGCCGAAGCGTACAACAACTTTCAAGAAAAATGATTCATGACAAAGGAATGAATATTTTTCATAGAAAATCGAGCAAAACCCTATTGAAGTAGTGGCGAAATTCGAGGTTGGAAGAGGAATTCCGAAATGGCAATCCTTGGCTTTAGTCCAAATCCAATATAAAATACTGGCACTCATAACAAGATTAAATGCCAGCATACGAAGACTATTTGGCCAAACTAAATCCGGCACAGCGAGAAGCTGTAACAGAGATAGAAGGGCCTGTTTTGGTAGTGGCGGGGCCTGGAACCGGTAAGACGCAGGTTCTTACGATGCGCATCGCGGAGATCCTTAAGAGGACTCAAATTAATCCTGGGAACATCTTGGCGCTTACATTCACGGAGAGCGGAGTTATTGCAATGAGAGAGCGCCTTAAAGACATAGTAGGAAGCGCTGCACACTACGTTGATATCTACACTTTTCATTCGTTCTGCAACGACATTATCAAGAAATGGCCTGACAAATTCATGTTCGCAAAAGATCTTGAGCCAATCACAGAGGTAGAGAAATATCAGATCATGCGTGGGATTTTAGACAAGCTGAAGCTGGAACACTTACGGCCTTTTGGAAGCAAGTATTACTACCTAAGACCGACTCTTAATGCAATTTCAAACCTTAAGAGGGAAGGAGTAAGCGCAGAAAAACTCCGAGAAATAATAAAAGATGATGCAGCCAAACTCGAGCAGGAAACAGAAGTGAATCCGCGCACAGGTAAGATATTTGGCAAATTCCTTGACCGCGCAAAAAACATAGGCAAGCAAAGCGAACTGGCGGATATATACGAGGAGTATCAGCTCAAACTGAAAGAGAGAGGTCGTTACGATTTCGAAGATATGATTATGTTTGTAGTCGATAAGCTAAAGACGGACGACTTTTTGCTGGCATATTATCAGGAGAAATATCAGTACTTTTTGATAGACGAATATCAGGACACTAACACAGCGCAAAACTCAGTGGTGACACTACTGGGAAGCTTTTTCGAGAACCCGAATATATTCGTTGTTGGAGATGACGATCAGTCGATTTACAGGTTCCAAGGCGCTTCTTTGGAGAATATTTTGGAATTCACAGCGGAGTATCCTGAAGCAAAGAAGATTGTGTTAAGGGAGAACTACCGCAGCAGTCAGGGGATTTTGGACGCATCGCGTAGCCTAATAACAAAGAATCATGACCGGCTGGAAAACCGTATCGCAGATATTACCAAGGAACTACATGCTCAAACAGTAGGAGGAATAGTCAACTTCGCCGAGTTCGAAGACGGGAATGAGGAAGCTTATTTTATAGCTAAGAAAATTCAAGAGCTTCGGAATGACGGAGAAGATCTGTCGGAGATCGCAGTCTTCTATCGCAATAATGCCGATGTCTTAGATCTCGTAGAGTTCCTCAAAAAGCTGGATATCCCATATGAGGTCAGAGGAGGAAACGATATTTTGGCCGATATTCAGATCCAGAAGATAATAGCGCTTTTAAGACTGATAGACAGGCCGTCTGACGACATGAATTTCTTCCGAATACTCAATTTGGATTTTGTAGACATCGATCGCGAAGACGTTTACAGGCTGACAAAATTCGTGAAGCAGAAACGTAAACACTACTATGACATAATCAGAGATCTCACCGTCCTGAAAGAAGCACAGCTCAAAAACATAGTAAAAATCAACAACTTGGCGGTATTAATCGATCAGTGGATCTCGTATCAGGCAAACATGACGTTCGCGGAGTTTTTTGAAGCGGTCTTAAACGAGTCTGGATGCATGGACTACATATTGAAGAAGGAGGACATACGCGAGCTTAATCGCATCAAGAGTCTTTTTGATATTGTAAAAGGTCTTAATAGGGGAGATCACAGCATGAAGCTCGCTCAGTTCCTCGAACAGATAGGCGTCATGGAGGAGCACTTTCTATCTATTGAGGAAACCCCAATCAGCCTTGGCAAGTCGGCGGTTCAATTGATGACTGTACACAAAGCCAAGGGTCTCGAATTCAATGCCGTTTTTATTTTCAAAGCGATCGAGAAAAAATGGGAGAAGCAGCAGTCGCGTAACGAACTCACTCTTTCGGCGGGAATCATGCCTATGCAGGATTTGACAAAGCACGAGCAGGAAGAGGACGAACGGAGGCTCTTTTACGTAGCTCTGACTCGTGCGCGCAAGGAAGTATGTATCTCTTATGCAAAAAATTACGAAATAGGGAAACCGCGTTTGCAGGCACCGACAGTTATGATAAGCAATATAGAGAATCTGCAAAAACTGGACGTGAAGTCTTACCAAGAAGAAGCGAAAGAGAGGCTTGAACTTCTCTTCGCAAAGCCGAAAGAGGAGATGACTGAAGGTGTAAACTCATATTTGAAAGAGTTGGTAAAAGACTATGCTCTCAGCGTCACAGCATTAAACAACTACTTGGTTTGTCCTCGTAAATTTTTATACCAGAATGTACTCAAGGTGCCTCGCGTCAAAGAACGGCATCTGTCATTCGGTACGGCGATACATTATGGACTCCAACAGTTCTTCGAAAAATTCAAAAAGGAAAAAGTCCTGCCACCTGTGGAAGTCCTGATAGAAGAGTTTTACAAGGGCATGGAGCGCGAAGTTATGACGGAAAAAGACAACGAAGAATCTATCGCGAAAGGTGACAAACTGCTCCGAGAATACTATGCATACAACAAAGACAAATGGCAGATCCCTTATTTCAACGAGTACAATTTCTTGTCGCACAAGGTCTTTCTGGAGGATATTCCAATCACAGGCCAGATGGACAGAATCGAGCCTGTAGATGAGCAAATGAGCACAGTTAATGTAGTAGATTACAAAACAGGAAGACCAAAGACGGAAAACGAAGTGCGCGGCCTTACGGAGAATTCTGATGGGGATTTGATGCGTCAACTTGTCTTCTACAAACTACTAGGTGATGCAGATCCATGGTTCAAGTGGCATATCGTCACAGGCGAACTTGATTTCTTGGAGAAGCCTGATAAAAAAGTCAGGATCCAAATTCTACCTGCCGACGTGCAGGGTCTTACTGCGGAAATAAAGGAAGTATACGGTTGTATTCAAGATCTTAAGTTCGATAAAATCGCAAAAGGAGCACCTTGCGACAGATGTGATTTTAAGAAGATTTGTTGGGGAAGCTAGAGAGCTTATTCGGATAACTGATTCATCACGCAGGGAGGCAGATAATGTTCGAAAGAACTATCACGATAATATGCAGAGCCGCCACTTGATAATAGATACATAGAAACCGGGTCGGTAGTCTCTCCTAGGGCAAGCAGTCGTAGCGAGTGGACTGAATGATCGGTATTATGCGAACGCTCATTAGATTCTAATTCCAAGGATCTGTTTAGTATACGTCCCAAATCCCACAAATATTCCCAAAATGTCATTGTTTTGAAATGCGCCACAGGTATGTCGCCTGTATGATGTACGGCGTTGTCATAAGCCGAAGTAACATAAGCGGTGGCAAGGCCACCAGTTTCAGCATCTTGGCTCAGAGTAAAAACATGACCACCAAAATAACCCGTGATTGCAGTGGGAGATATCGTTATGCCAGTA
>Ga0210057_1008198_pt1 | contig 12436 bp, 12 predicted proteins | sample CryGeyCG2114_010_2_FD_183968 | JGI IMG/M metagenome (GOLD analysis project Ga0210057, IMG submission 183968) | Groundwater microbial communities from aquifer - Crystal Geyser CG10_big_fil_rev_8/21/14_0.10 (SPAdes) (version 2) | ecosystem: Environmental > Aquatic > Deep subsurface > Groundwater ... | reverse complement strand
ATTTTATAATATAAAACTTAAAGAATTACAAAATAGATTAGATTCTGAAATAGAAAAAATAAACGATAAATATAATGATCTAGCAGAAGAATCAATATTGGAATATGAGTTCATTCCAAAAGAAGATGAAATTCTCTTATATGATTCAAAAATATTACTAAACCCAATTATAGGTGCTCTTTTACGTATTTCTAAAGGAAAGAGTGAAATAAAAACAGATATAATTTTAAAACACAATGGAATAGAACAATTAGGGCAATGTATAGAATGTAAAGGAAAAATTGATACTTTAGAAGATTTTTATATTTGTTCAAATTGTCTTAATATATTATGTGAAAAACATAAACTAATTTGTGATAAATGTAAAAATACTTTTTGCAAAAAAGATATTTGGGAATGTAATATTTGTAACAAAAAGTATTGTAATAAAGAGAGAAAAATAAAATGTAATACTTGTCATAAAAATGTAAATCCTGAATGTTCAGATATTTGTTCAAAATGTAAAAAACCCTTCTGTAATAATCATATTATAGATTGTCATTGTTGTAAAAATAAATTATGTAATAACCATTATACCGATTGTAGAATTTGTAAGAAAAAAACGTGTTCCGAATGTATTAAAAAATGCAGCGGATGTAATAAAGAAGCTTGTAAAAAAGATTTTTTAAAATGTAAATTTTGTAATAAAACTATTTGTAAAGATTGTATAAGATATAAAAAAACATTTATTTTAAAAGAACCAAGATGTACATTTTGTCTTGACAAAAAAGATACTAGGCCAGTTAAAGATAAAATTATAAAGTTTTTCGATAGATACTAAATAATAAAAATGCCAAACACATATTAGAAGTTTTTAATTTTTATAAGAAACGTAAACCGAAGAATTAGTACGCAAGACTTGAATTAGAAAAAATTTTAAAGAATATAAAAATTAAATTTATTCTTTACTTTTAAGAAGATATCCTTTCTCAGATAAGTAAGCTAAAACAATGTTTCTGATTATTTCTGAATCTTTTTCACCAATTCTGCCTTTAAGACTTTTCTCTATTATTTTCCAAGTTCCATCTGGAATGCTTACCAATATCCTAACCATAATTTTGTTAATAAGTATAACCACTATATAAACTTTTTGATACTAAAAAGTATCATATATATTACGTAATAGAAACATTTATATACTAATTATATCTATAATATATCATATTAGATATAAATTAGATACCAGAGAAGACGTAGTTTTCAAGGCAACATCTCCTCTGGCAATGGAGTCCAACATGAACCCCACAATAGAAAGAATAGAGAATGAGCTTAATAAGATTTTTGTATCTAGTGAGAAATGGGTTAAAGTTTCAAGCGTTCTTTACTGGTTAGATTTATCACAAATTACAAGTTCAATTAATCAAAGAGAATCTGCTTATTCTATTGACTCAATGTTAAAACTCCACATTTACAAGAAAGTTAAAGGTATAACGACCTATCCAAGATTGGTAGAAGAATTAACAAAAAACAATAATATTAATCAATTAGGTTTATCTGAAATTCCTACAAAACAGAATTTTAATCATTTCTTTAGAACAAAAATTGATAAACAAACTCTAAATATATTAGACACAATTGCAGAAAAAATCTTGTCAATTGCCACTAAGAATAGGTGCATTCTTGATATTGAAATAGTTAAGAAAAATGTCAGAGAATACAAGAATAAGTCAAGAGAAGAGAGAAAAGTATTAAATGAAGCTACTAAATTATTAAAGAAACTAATCTATCCACAAATTCAGCTTAAGATAGGAAATAATAGCAGGTTTACTACCAAAGATCTATTAGATATTTTAGTGCATGTTGCTCAAACTCATGATTTTGCTAATAATGGATGTAAAACCTTCAAAGATTTATACGAGGATAAAGATGTTCCTGACGGAGATACTTTCCTTTATCATTTTAAGAAAATAGGTTCAAGATCTGAATTAACAACAATCTTCGGCAGTATAACAGATGTCATTTTCAATTTCGCCAGAAAAAATTATAATTTATTGAATAGAAGAAAATTAGACATAGCCTATGATGTTCACAAAATTCCTTTTTATGGCAATAAAAATTCAGAATATATCAAGGGTGGAAAACATGAAAGAGGAACAAGTTATTTCTATCATTTCTTAACTTGTGATATTGTAGTTACTGGAAAGAGATTTACTATAGATGTAGTTCCTATTCATCCATTACAAAGCATGGAAAACCTACTAGATATAAGTTTACAGAAAGTAAAAAAGAAAATACATATTGATAGAGCATTTTTAGATAGAGGATTTGCTAATTCTAAATGTATTGAAGTCTTAAAGAAGAATAGAATTAATTTTATTATGCCTATGCCAAAGAATGAAAGAATAAAACAATGGATGGATAAATCAGAAGAATGTAAGGCAAGATTAGTTAAGAATTTTGAGATTAACAAACAATTAGTTAATCTTTATTTAGTTGATGACGAAGAAGGAATTAAACGTTCATTTATTACAAACCTAAATGTTCCCGTTTTATTATCTCATTATTTCTATCGTTGGTATGGTAAGAGATGGGGAATAGAAACAGGTTATAGATTGAAGGCTCAAGACTTTAAGCCAAGAACAACAAGCAAGAATTATACATTAAGATTATTTTACTTCCTATTTACAGTCATGTTGTATAATTTATGGGTTCTTACTAACATTATAGTTGGTGTTAAATTATATGGAAAAGTCCCAGAAACACCTTTAATTACTGCAAAAAGGTTTAGCATAATTCTATATAAAGTTCAATTGGAATTTCTGGATCCTGGTGGCTAAATATAAATTATTATAGTTCTTTGTTTAGTCTAATTCTATGGTAGTTTTAACTAAAGAGTTTTATGTTTGTGAAGAGTGTAATTCAAGTATAAAGATAGAATCATAGCTCAGAAATGTGAGAATTGGTGTAAGGAGCATAAAAGCTGTAATCTTGAGATAACCAAACAGACTATCAAATAATTACTTATTTTCCACTTTCGGAAGTACTGAGGTGTTTATCTTTTCAAAATTCCACGATAAAAACAACATCGTTTAAAGTTGTCCATGCAGTATAATTGCATTTCTATTACATCAATATATCTTTGATAAATTTGATTAGATGGATTTAGCCTTTTTTCTAAATTTGATGGAATATCCAAGCTACAATAGTAAAAAAATTTCCCCTCTTTCTTTAAGTGTTGGCATTTAACTTGGCTTTTCTTTTCCAAATCGGATATTATTTTTCTTTCTTCTTGCAAGATTATCTGATCAAAATTTTCAATATTATCCAACGTCAGCGTATTTGCTTTCATACTATTCATACGGTCCCTTAACTTTATATTTATCTGAAGTTAAAAGTTTTCCATATTTTTTATCAAAATTAGTTTCCCTTTTCCTAAGCTTATTTAAAATATACAAAAACAGCAATAATCCTATTCCAGCATAAATAATACTTTTAATTTCCATATAAGGCACTATAATATTTTAAGTTTATAAGCTTTGTGTATTATTTATAATTTATATTATATTTTCTGAGTATCTTGTCTACTGCTTTATGAACCCTTTCATGTTTTTTTTCAAATTCTTCTGGTGTTTCATTTTTGTAATAAGGAGAAGGCCCAGCATCATGTTTTATATCATGGATGTTAAACACTTTTTCGAATTCGCTTAAGGGTCTTAATACTCAATATTTTAAATCAATCATTTTGCAAACAACCCAACCTTATTCGACCTTGAAACAATGCTTCTTCCAGCCTTATGGTATTTGACCAAAGTTGATGGTACATAAAGCTTCCTAACATCTCTACCAGCTTCAACAGAATAAGATAGTGCTCTTTCTTCGTGCTTTCCAAATTCCGGCAGTATCCATATAAGGCTTATGGTGTTTCCAGTCTTCACAATTTTATTGGGAGCAATCGTTCCAAACTCAGATGGATTCTTTAAGTTGCTCGTAATATTCTCCATGATCTTGACATTCTTGAATATTCTTTTTCTCTTATTTTTTAAATTAATTATAACCTTCAGCTTTGTTGCTCCTTTCTCTGTTTTTATAGTTGTTAACACCTTTTTGCTTACTAAAATATCTTTGTATATGAAATAGTAATAAATCAAACTCAGTGCTATTAATACTATAATTAATACAATCAATGGCGTTCGGTAATTTGTTTCTATTACTATTGTTTTTGATTCTCCGGGATTAAGGTCAAGATTCCATTTGTATAGGTATATCTTATTTTCATAGCTTATTGAATCTGGCAGAGGCTCTGTTGAAGTAAATAGCTTTTCAAACCTCGCCAATTCCCTTACGTATTTTTCGCTTATTACAGCATTACCCTCATTTATTTTTTTGACAGTGTCTTTTTTTACAAGAAGGGAATTTTCTGGCGTAAGGATTTCCCTTAATCCAGGGTAATAGGCTATAGTGACTGCATCTTTTGTCTCGCTTATCAACTTATCATTTTGATTTAGGGTGATGGTTACTTCATGAGCGCCTTCTTTTGCATTTGAATTAAGATTGACGGTAAATTCCTCTATTCTTGTTTCTAATGGGGCTAAAGTTGTTGAAATTGTTTTTTCAAATATATCACTTGTTAGCTTAACATTAACATTTTCTAAGGTAATATCATAATTGTTCTTAAGCTGTAATCTAACTATGCCCTCTCTTCTAGGATCTATCTGCGGGCCAACAAACCTCGGTGTAATTAAGTTTGAGAAATCTATCAAAATTATAGGGAGTATTTTTTCTGTTTTTAAATCGCCATTTTCTATAGCAAGGCTTACACCATATCTTCCTGGCTTTACATCGCTGAGGGCATTAAATGTAAGCCTTCCAGTTTCTGTCTTGTGAGAGCCGACATAGAGGCTTTTAACGCTCGATTCATCAGGTATCCAATTAAGATCTAAGGATTTTATTTTAAAGTCAGCAGAGGTATCGCCATCATTGGTTATTTTCACATCAAATAGGGCTTGCTCTCCCTGATAAACCGTATTTTTAACTGGAATAACATCAATTTCTATTTCAGCTGCAAGTGCAATAGAAGAAAGAATTAATACTAGGGCTAAAATCACTACTTTTTTCATACATTTCCTATATTATTCTTATTTAAAAGCTTTTTGATGATTGGGGCTTTGCACGAATTTGAGCCCTAATTCTATGCAACATGGAGCATGGTGTTTCTAACCCCAAAAAGTATATAAATAATAATAGGGAACAGAAACTAAATTGAAGGAGTTCATGATACTTGGCATAGACCCTGGGAATACTGTAGGCTATGCCTTGCTGACACTAAATGGAAGATTAATTAAATCTGGATCTTCAAGGAATTCATCTTTGATAAAAGTTGCAAATGAGGTTAATCCTTTAGGTAAGATTATCATTGTTGGAACTGATGTAACTCCAGAGCCAACATTTGCCAAGAACCTTTCAACTTTGCTTGGGGCAAAGCTGTTGATTCCTGACCATAAATTATTGATAAAGGAAAAAAGAAAGCTTGTCAACAATTTTTTAAAGAAGAATGAAGAATTCATCAAACTCAAAAACAAGCATGAAAAGGATGCGTTAGCTGCTGCATTATACTGCTATAAAAGGCTAAGGTCTTTATTTACAAGGGTGGAGGGTTACCTGAAAGATGTAGACAAGGAATACCTGATAAATAAAACTATAGAGGCTGTTGTATTGTACAAGATGCCGATAAAGAATGCAGTGAGGCTGGCTGAATTATAAAATCTCTGTAACATGCTCTCTTTTGCTGAGCCTTATTATGTTATTGACAAAACTTTCTATTTTTGGGTCGTGACTTACTAAAATTATCTGTTGCATGTCAAGCTCGTCCAAAACAAATTTAATTCTGTCAAGCTGCTCATTTGAAAATCCATCTGTAGGCTCGTCAAGTATTATAAGGTCCTTTGTCTTTATGTTGCTAAGATTGTTTATTATCTGATTTAGGGCTAACCTATAGGCAAGCGCTGCAGCTGTTTTCTCTCCGCCACTTAAATATTCATATTCTATATCATGGCCGTCTTGCTCTATTATTGGCGTAAACTCCTGGCCAAGCCTTATCTTAAGCAAGTCATTATCTATAAGTATGCCAAACCATTTTTCAAAGTAATTGTTGAAATCATTATGAACCTTAACCATAATATTTTTTTCTATTGCACTTACTAAATTTATGAAAACGTCATCAATCCAGTAACAAAGCTGATTGAGATACTCTATTTCAGATCTTATCTTTAGCTTGACTTCTATTTCTTCCTTTAGCTTATTATAGGAGATTTTTACATTGTTTAGCTCGTTAGCAAGAGTTGCATTTTTTATTTCAATAGCCCTTTCTTTTTCCTTTATTAGTTCAAGCTCTTCCTTAGCAGAATTATATTTTTTTTCTATTTCATTGAATTGTTTTAGCTCTTTGTTTGTTTCTTCTTTTTTAAGGTTAAGATTTTCTATTTCAGACTTAAGAGTAGCTAACTGCTTTAGTAATTTCTCCCTTAATTTCTCTTTTTCTTCAAGCGACAGATTCTTTAGATTATTTATTTCTGCAGAATATTCCTCTTTCCTTAGATTTTCAAGCCCATCTCTAAGCTCTTTTAATTTAATCTCTGCTTCTTTCTGCCTTTCTATAAATAACTTTAGGTTTTTGTTGAAATCCTCTATGTTTTTATCTTCACTAGCTATAATATTGTGCTTGTGGTCTTTGCCTACTTTTTGCTTGCACACGGGGCATGTTTCCAGCTCTGAAATTGTTTTTTTTAATGCTTCAGAATTGTCTTTTTTAATCCTTAACTCATTTATCTTATTTAAAAGCTCCCTTGCTGTTGTCTCCATAAGGACAATTTCATTCTTTTTAGAGCTTATCTTTTCTTTCAGGTTTTCTGTGGTTTTTATTTTAATGTCTTTTCTCAATTCGCTGATAAACTTTTCAATTTCCAGAAGCTCTTCATTATTCTCTTTGCTCTGGATTATTTTATTTTTTAATTCTAATTCTGTAAGCTCAAGCCTCTTTTTTAATTCATTTATTTTTGTTAATTCCTCCTCTAGAACCTTAATTTCATTCTTTTTTTCTGATACTGTCTTTTTAACTGCAGCCAGGGAATCTCCTATTTTTTTAATTTCTAATTCTGTATTGCTAATTTCCCTTTCCTTTTCTTTGCTTTCTTTAACTTTTTCATCTAAATCTGCTATCTTATCTGCCAGGCTTGATTTTCTTTGCTTTAGGTAGTTTAGGTAGATTTTTGAATTTTCAGCAAGCCTTTTGTACTTGTCTATATTAAAAACCTTCCTTAATATGTCCAGGCGATTCAGGCTATCCATTAAGAGAATATGCTTCATCTCTTCCTGAGGGGTATAAACTGTATACCTATAAATCAGGGACTTTGTTTTGGTCAGCAACCCCTTCGGATAGTTTAACAAAGAGAGAATTAATTGCTTGAGCTCTATTGGTGTTAATTCCTTTTTTTCATTATTTATTATTATATGACCTGCATCTTGCGTAACACTATTTTTTACCCTTTTCAGCGTCCTTTTTATTGCAATATCTTTTTTGTCTATGCTGAAGTGCAGTTCAACACTACCCTTGTTCTTTCCATTTCTCAGCAAACTATTTCCGCTTAGGGCATCTTTTTGCAATCCAAACAGGGCAAAATCCATGGCTAGTAATATGCTACTTTTCCCACTACCAATGTCTCCGCTAAACAGGGTGCTGCCTATAGGAAAGTTTACCTCTTGATTTAGGTAGCTTCTTATGTTTTCAAGCTTTATTTTCTTTAGCAACATCTTTTATTCCAAAGAGCTTGTCAATGTCTTTTATTATCCTTTCTTCAAAATCAAAGCTTCTTTCCCCCTCATCCTTTTCCTTATCCAAGACATGCATGAATTCCCTGGCAATTTTTTCCTCTTCCATAAATAATTTTGACTTTCCGAGATTTTCTTTTATCATCTTTAATTCTATTTCATCAGTGCTGTTGCCTTCTGTCCAAAGCTCTGCTGTTTCTTTATTTCTTAGCTTATTTGTATTTTTCAGCACAAAATAGGCTTCTTTGAATTTGTTTAATATCTCCTTGAAGTTAATGTCAGAGGGCTTGCCTGTACTTAAGGTTCCCTCTATTCTTAAAGTAATTATTTTATCCTTTACATCTTTTTTTTCAAGCGATTTTAAAATTTCTTTTTCTACTTCTTCTGGGGTCTTATTTTCTGCGCTTATTGTCAGGCTTATAACATCCTTTATTTTTACAGGAATGTGATTTAGACTTATTTTTCCATCTTTTACATCAACTAAATAAAACCCGCCATGCTTTAATTCCTCTAATTCCAAGAAGTTGTTTGGAAATAATGGGCCGGGGTATGCAATAATCCCGTTGCTGTATTCTTTTCTGTAAATAAAATGTGGGTGTCCTCCAGCATAATAATTAAAATTCTTTGGCAGGCTTTCTATTGTATCTAAATTGTCTATGATAAAGTTGTCTGGCTTGAGCTCATTGAATAATGTATGAAACATAAATATCTTGAAGCCCTGCTCTTTTTCCAAATTAGTTTTGTCCAAGGTTTTGTAGTCTATGCTTTCCAATGCGCCCTTCTTGCCGTAGAGGCCTGTGATTTTTGTATTTGTCTTGTCTATAGTGAAGCTAAGCTTGTTTTTATTTAACTTAACTACATTTTCTACTAATCCAGATTTTTCAAGAACATCAAGCATTGTCTTGCCTGATGGACTGAAGTCGTGGCTCCCTGGAATTATATAGCAGCTAATCCCCTTATTTTTTGCCTTTTTTAGGATGGATGCTGTTTCTTTTATAAGCTCAATTGCCGGAAGGGAAGTGTTGAACAAGTCTCCGGATATAAGGATAAAGGCTGTATTCCCCTTTATGCAGGCGTCTATGGCTTTATGAAAGGCTTCTATGCCTATTTTTGTAAGCTTTGGCTCTCTCCAACCACCAATATGACAGTCAGCTAAATGGGCAAATTTCATGTATTTATTAATAACAGTAATAATTTATAAAAATTTATATAGTTTAAAATAGTCTATTAAAATGTCTTAATCCAGAACTAAGAAAAAATAAAATATATTCTATTACTAAATTAGGAAAAAATATTATTAAAATGTTGTAATATATTATAGTTGCAACAGCCTCTTCTAAAGCAACTACACCTCCATTAACATAAAACATATAAATTTATTATCTTTCTTTGTATTATGTACATTGGAAAGAAATTAATAAATGCAGCATTGCCGCTCTTGGTGTATATGAATATGGCAAACTATAGCCTTCTTTCTGAAAAAAAGATTGTTGATTCTGAATGCAATTATAAATTTGGAAGTAAGGCCCCGTGGAAATGTTACCTGGATTTGGACAATAATGGGTGTTTTGATATAATTGTATATGATTACGATGAAGATGGGATAATAGACAAACAAGAGAATATAGAAGAAATTTGCATTAATGAAACAGGTTAAGCAATAAGAGCCTGAAATATATAATTTATTTCATAAAAAAGCTTAAATACCCAATGCTACATACCATATTAACTTGAAAGAGGTTATCTTTATAAAAAAAAAGGTGTTTCTGTACTTATTTGTTACATTATTTTTAGTTGGATTAGTTTTTGCTGCACATTCTACAAATCTTTCTATTAACCCAATTAGTAGCTACGAGACTGTTAACAAAAACTTTACTCTAATGGTTTTGAATAATGTTAATAGCACAGACCCGGTTAATAATATAACTATAAGTTTAACTGGCTATACTATTAATAATATAATAACATTACCACAGAACTGGATTGGTAACATAGTTGGAAATATATTAAATCTTTATACAAATAGTACGAATTTGATATATCCATACAATCCGCCATTTGATGTAGATAAAGGATTTAGATTCAGTGCAACAGCTAATTTAGTTGATTCAAATACAACTTATAATTGGTCTGTTGTTACAACAGATACAAACAACGATATATTTTCAAACTCGGTTTCGGTTACAGGCTTAAATGATTCAACACCACCTCAACTTTTAAATCCTTCACCAGCTAATGGGAGTATAGTTAAAAATGAATCGCAAATATTTTCTGTTGATGTTACTGAATTAGAGACTGGGATACTTGATGGAAACCTAGAATGGGACTTTTATACAATATATGGCGCATGGAGCACTGCTAATTTTACACAGAGTATGACGTGTACAACAAACTCGTGCTCAACAACAATAGACTTATTTAACCCAGACCAAATATATTTATCATACAAAGTTACAGTAAGGGATAATGCATTAAACCAAAACAGCTTAATGAGATTTATTGCAATAGACCAATATGCACCAATAGTAAATATCCAATTGAATAATATTACAGTAAACCAGGATTTACCATTGACTTATGCTGTAGATGATAACTCTTTCAGCTTTGATCCGCAGTTAAATGCAAGCTTGCAATGTGAACTTTATGTAGACAGTTCATCGAATAATATTACAACAATAACAAGTAGCGGGAATCAGACAGTAAATATTAATGTTTCTGGATTAAGTGATGGCCTACATTCATGGTATGTCTCGTGTACAGATAAGGCAGGATACAGCACAGCAAGCACAACAGGAGCATTTACTTTGGATACAACAGGGCCAGAGATAAACTTAAGTTCTCCTGCAAATGGATCTGTAATTTCAAATACTTCAACAATAGATTTTTATATAAACGATTTGTACAGTGGGGTTAGTTCTGCTTGGTACGATAATGGAATTGATATTTTGTTAAATACCAGCTATGATACTATTTCTGGCTGGTCTGAGGGATTAAATACAATAACAGTTTATGCTAATGACAGTTTAAATAATCTTGCAGGCAGTGTGTTTAGTTTTATAATAGATAGTTCTGCTCCTGTAATTGATTTAAGCGGTAGTTTGCCTAATGAAAGTTACTCTGGAAATCCTGTGACAATTCCCTTTGCAGTCAGCGATGCTTATTCACAAAACTTAACATGCACACTTAACATAGACAGTGCAACTTACCAAATATTAACTAATGGAAATGGAAATTATGCATTCCAAAATCTTAATTATTTACAAAATGGAACTTATGAATGGAATATTACATGCATTGATCAAGGAAATAATTCTGCTACAAGTACAAACAGAATGCTAAATATAGATGCAACCGCCCCTAATATAAGTTTAGTTTCTCCTTTAGATGAAACAGTATTAACAAATGGAAATGTTGATTTTATATACACTGTTTATGATAATGCCGCAATAGCAAACTGCTCTCTTTACTTGAATGATATAGCGAATAATACTGTTACGAGTGGGGTAGTAAATGATGGACTGACAAACAATACAATCTCAACAGTATTAGCAGAGGGAAGCTACACATGGTTCATTAGCTGCTATGATATTTACAATAACCAAGGTAACTCATCGCAGTTCAGCAGCCCATGGAGCATATTTTTTGACATAACACCGCCTGTAATATCCAATGTAGGCTCGAGCACAACATCAGACACAGCAACAATATCATGGGATGTAAATGAAGCAACAAGCGAAATTATTTATTATTGGATAGATCAAAATAGCACAACACAGATAACTTTAGGATTGAATGCATCATTGTCCAAATCTTATGTAATAACAAGCTTAAGCCCATCAACAACCTATTATTACAATTTAACAGCAGCTGACCAATTTGGAAATTCAGCAAATACATCTATATTGAACTTTACAACATTATCTCCATCGATATCTCCAACTGGAGGTGGCGGAGGAGGTGGAGGAGGAAGCGAAGCTCCTTGCGTGCCTAATTGGACTGTTGAGGAATGGTCAAAGTGCTCTGTTAATGGCTTACAGACAAGAAGTGTAGAAGATAAAAATGGATGCCAGACTGAGCTAGACAAACCAATAACCATACAAGGATGTACTTATATTGAATGCTCATCAGATTCAGACTGTGTAAGCGGTTATATATGCAAAGACAATAAGTGTGAAAAACCTATGATAAACGAAACTGCAGAGCAGCCAAGCATACCACCAACAGGATTTGCTGTATTAAATTTCATAAAAGGCAATATAAAATATGCAGGGCTTACAGTTTTGGCTGGACTAATTATTTATGGATGCATAGAATACTTGAAAAGAAGAAATAGAGTTAATGTCAATAAGGTTAGAGAAGTAATTAAAGAAGGAAGAATAAGAAGGGATTAATAATAGAAAAGTTTATATACTATATTTAATCTATAGAAGTATGTCTAATGCTATAACAACGATTCAAATTCATGAAGACGTAAAAGAAGAGCTAAGTAGGCTTAAAGAAGACACTAACGAAAGCTACGAAGAGACAATTCTAAAGTTGGTTAAACATATTGAAAAGGAAAAAAGACAGAAAAGAGAGGTTATGATTGAGGGCTGCAAAGAAATGGCAGAAGATAGTTTGAGGATAACCAAGG
>Ga0210057_1008197_pt1 | contig 12437 bp, 9 predicted proteins | sample CryGeyCG2114_010_2_FD_183968 | JGI IMG/M metagenome (GOLD analysis project Ga0210057, IMG submission 183968) | Groundwater microbial communities from aquifer - Crystal Geyser CG10_big_fil_rev_8/21/14_0.10 (SPAdes) (version 2) | ecosystem: Environmental > Aquatic > Deep subsurface > Groundwater ... | reverse complement strand
TAAACATACCCCACAGCTTGCTGTGGTTGGGTTTTTGATTTAATAACCCAAAGGTGTAAACTTTTAGATTTTAGTAACTGAAGGAAACTTTTCAATTCTCATTCATAAATTACAACAAATCCTTTTATACCTTCATTTTTATATATACACAAATGGCCCAATCTATGAAAGTTTTACGTTTGTTTGGTATAGATGTACGATTACATTATTCATGGTGGTTCATATTCATTTTATTATCCTGGAGTTTAGCAACTGCATATTTTCCTGAATTTTATCAAGGTGCATCAACCATGACATATTGGTTCATGGGATTATCTGCATCAGCCCTCCTATTTATTTCAGTATTATTACATGAATTATCACATGCTTTAGTTGCTCGTGCAAAAAAAATTAAAGTAGAATCTATTACTTTGTTTTTCTTTGGTGGCGTCGCAGGCATTACAAAAGAAGACATGAAACCTTCCTCAGAATTCTTAATGGCGATTGCAGGTCCATTATTTTCATTATTGTTAGGTGTTATTTTTCTTGTAATTAATCTTTCTAATGGGAACGGCATTATATCTGCAATTACATTATATCTCTATCAATTAAATTTCATCCTTGCAGCATTTAATCTCGTGCCAGGATTTCCTCTAGATGGTGGACGTGCATTTCGTGCAATTCTTTATGCGTATTATAAAGATCTTAGAAAAGCAACGAAAATTGCAGCTACGGTTGGAAGAATTTTTGCCGCATTTTTAATGATCGTTGGTGTCATTGGAATTTTTTCAAATCAAGGGGGAGGGTTATGGTTTATTTTAATTGGAGGCTTTTTATATTTTATAGCAGGTGCTAGTTATCAACAAGTTCTTGTGCGTCAAATTTTAAATAAAATTAAGATCTCAAAACTTATGAATAAAAAATTCAAAACTCTTTCTCCTTCCATAAAATTAGAAGCCTTCATGAAAAGTAATCCTGAAGAGGAAGTTTATATCGTTGAAGGCAAAGGATTTAAAGGATTATTAGATTTACAAGCCTTACAAACCTTGCCTACAACCTTACAAAAAGTGGTCACATTAGAACAAATCTCACGCCCATTCTCGCAGATTAAAATTTTATCACCCAAAGAAACAGCATATAATGCCTTTCGGAAAATTGCGCTTCAACAATTATCTGCACTCCCTGTTGTAGAAAAAGGAAAAGTTGTTGGTCTTATTTCTGCCAAAGCAATCCAGAATCAATTGATTTTAGGAATGTCTTTTAGGTAATACTTTAGCAAAATGAAGCAGAGATAGCACCGACTCACTTTTCTGCTGGTGGAATTGCACTGCGGGCACCCCGTAAGGGGCTTCCCCCACCCGCAAAGAAATGTTAGAGTCGATAAACGTTCATAAATTGGTGCTTTCTCTGCTTCAGAACACTAAAGTATTACTCTTTTAGAAAAAGTATAAAAAGGTAAACCTCCTTCTAACAAATATGTCAACACAAAAAATTACAGAAATCATCCAGAAATTAACAGATCATAAGAATGTTGTTATAACAGAACGGGGTGATGTTGCGATTGCATCAGCATTATGTGCTGTTGAAACAGGTACAGTCATTATACCTGAAGAAGGGGGGTGGATAAGTTATCAGAAACTTCCACAAAAATTAGGGTTAAATTCTATTACTGTAAAATGCGATCATGCAAAAATTGATCTTGAAGATTTAAAAGAAAAATCTAAATCTACACACGCAATTCTTTATCAAAATCCAGGGGGATATTTTGCAGAACAGCCGATGCAGGAAATTTATGAAATATGTAAAAAAAATGATTGTATTGTAATTATGGATGTTTCTGGTGGTATAGGTACAGATTTATGTGAGGGACGATATGCAGATATTATGGTTGCGAGTTTCAGAACTTGGAAATTAGTAGATGCTGATGTTGGTGGATTTATTTCAAGTAATATCTTTGATTTAAGTAAGGTCGATACATTAACAGATGAAACTTCTTTACATAAAATTCTTACGGCATTCCACAAATTACAAAAACGTATTATTATGCTAGAAAAAATGCGTGAAAAAGTAATTGCAGATTTGATAGAATATGATATTGTTCACCCCAATGATTTAGGATTTGTTGTAGTTGTAAATTTTTATAATGATGAGGAGAAACAAACTATTATAAAATATTGTACAAATAATGAACTTGAATATACTGTTTGCCCACGTTATATTCGTGTAAATGAAGATGCAATTTCAATTGAACTTAAAAGAATCAAGACAGTAGTATGAATTAAGCTCCCTGCACAGCACCATAGATTTTTGTTCTTGTTTAATTTTATTTACACAAAAATGTGCCTCAATTGGCAAGGGAGCTTAATTCATACAGACAGTAGAAACACATATAAAGGTTAAGTGAAAAGATAGAGTCATATGGCATTAGAAATCCCTGAATCAATGGACGATTGTTTATATTTTACAAATAGAACCCTTGAACCTAAAGGACAGATTCTTGCATGGGTACATAAGAAACAATGTCCAAAATGTAAATCTGCAAAGATGGGGAAACCTATTGAAAAAGGTAAAGTGAAAATTCGTGCAACTGTTTACGTTTGTCCCTCTTGTGGATTTGAAGAAGATAAAAAAACTCATGAAGAATCCTTAAAGATGGAAGCTCAATACACTTGTCCTCATTGTGAAAAAGAAGGAGAAAGTTCAACCATTTATAAGCGTAACAGTTTTCAAGGTGTTCCTGCCTTTGTGATTGAATGTCAACATTGTAAAGGTTTAATACCTTTAACTAAGAAGTTAAAAAATATTAAAGAAAAGAAATCTAAGGCTAAGAAATAAGTTCTAAAATATAAGGCTAAGAAATAATTTCTAAAATCTCATTCTTAATTATTAAATTTATATTAGTAATTTTCAATTCACGAACAGAATCTTGTTTCTAAAATATATTTTGCTGAAGACTGGAACTCTTTTCTTTCGTAACTTGAAAAATAGTTTCCTGTATTATCTGCTAACATGTTCAGTAAATGATATTGGACACCCCACGCACCTAATTCCTGCAATGTTTGATCATTAGGGGAACAAGTATGTCCTTTATACCCGCCATTAATTGTATGACGTGATTCGTGAATCATTAACACAGGGAGATGTCCTGCCCCTCCACCACTGTTAGTATTAATTATTTCTCTATATATAGGATCATCTAAATTATTCATTTCCAAATATATTATATCTTTACTAGCAGCATTACTACATTCATCACCTGGTTTACACATAAAGTATTCAATCTGAGTCAATTCTAAACTTTTCATCCAAGAATACATATTATTATATTTTGGTGCCCACAGAAAATTCTTATCAAATGGGGTACATTTCATTAATCTGAATGTATTATACATGCTTAACATTACTGAAGATTCTTTTCCTCCTTCAGTACAAGACCATTCTACTGGTTCTTTATCAAAAACAATATTGAAATCCTTACGGATCATTTTAATCTCAGTTTCAGTAGGACATGTTTTTAATAATTCGCTCGCAGTTTTAAAATTACAGTTAATTCCTTCATTAATATTAACAGTTTGATTAACAGTTTGTTTTAAGTTTTCTATCTCATATTTTTTTAGATTTAATCGTTCTTGATAAACGACTTCTGTTACACTTTTGACACGGTTTAACGAAAACCTGATCCCATTGATTGTCCTATAAGAATCCCGGCGAGTTGCTTCTCCTACAAGTGCGTGATTTTGAGTTTCACTTACATTTAGGATATTCTTTAATTCTTGGTCTGATAAATTTTCTAATTCTTTTTTGAGATCAGCATCAGAGATGGCAAATTTTTCTACATAAATCACAGTGATTAATAATAGAAATATAACTAATATAAAAAATACAAATTTCTTCATCAATCAAACCTCATGACTTTATGAAACATTTAGATACTTAAAAGGTTTTCCTGTTTGAAGTTAATCTGAAACCCTCAATAATCTTTGTATTAGGGCACGGCATTTATTAGGGAGAATTTTTAATAATTAATTTTACATTCAATAATTCTTTTGCTCTTGTGGTTATTTCTCTTTTAATTTCATCAAGATCATTCCTTTGTAATTTTGAATCTAATTTTTCAAATTTATCATTAATTAAATTCATATTTCCTTCTAATTTTGATAGGTCTTCATTTATGAATTTTATGTCATTCATCACATTAATTTTGCTCATAGACCCATGTAATATTTTTCTTTGATGTAATAAGTCTTCTTCTCTATTATGGAGAATTTTGAAATAAGCTGGATCCCCATCTTCAACAAGTTCTAAAAAATGAGTTTCTTGTCTGTCATCAAAATTAAATATGTTGATGTTTGTTTTTAATGCATTTAAGATTAATAAAATATCTAACTCTTTGTCTTCTTTAAATGCAATAACACTATCTTCCAAATATTTTTTTAAAGTTTTATTATGGGGTGCAAGACGTTCATATTTTCGGAAAGGTTTTTGTAATTTAGAGAAGTACGAGTGGATTTCACAATCTAATCGCTTTTGGTCTTTTGTGACCTTTTCATATTTTTCTTGAAGACTTTCTAATTCTTTTAACTCTTTGCTTTCATTTAATTTAGTTAATTTTTCCTTTTTATTTTTAAGATTATTTTGTAATGTCCTTCTTTCTTCTTTACATTCATCAACTAATTTTTCTAATTCTTTATTTTTGTTATTATCTTCATGTAATTGTTTAATTAATTCTTGAATTTTTAAAATTTCATGAATGTTTAACTTAACTGTCTGATCAGAAAATTTTTTTACTAATAAGTTTAATTCACCTACTGATTTGAAAATAGGTTCCACCTCCTTTGCAAATAAATGTTCAGTAGCTTCATGACTTTTCCCTGTTTTCTTTGCTAATTCATCAATCATCTCATTTAATGTATTGTTAAATTGAATTGATGCCGTAAAATTATATTTTTCCATACATTCTAATTTTTCTAAAAAATAAAATACTTCTTTCACATAATTATCTCTATGTCCTATTACAATGTTTTGAATTCTTGGTTCTACGACTTTATGTTTCTCTGGAATCTCTTGGATTTCTAAGATTTTATTTTTTTCAAAAATGTGAGATTTTAATTCATTTACCTTAGAAAAATATTTGATGATGTATTTATTAAACTCATGTTTTGACGTTTCATAATCTAACCATAACTGAAGATCCTGTGTAAGGACTTCTTTTATTTTGGGTTCATTATTCGTAAATATTTTGTGAAGGAATTTAAACATATACCCTTATTTGAGAAGATGTTATATAATAGTTTTGTTGTATTTTTGCTATTTTTCATATTTCCCATTTTTTAAAGTAACGTTTATATAATATCACTCTTCTTCAAAGTGAATGGTCAAATCAATCGTCACATGTGCACTTCCTTATGCAAACGGTAAATTACATATAGGTCACATGCTGGAACACATCCAAGGTGACATTTATGCACGATTCTTAAGGCTCATTGGAAAGGATGTTCTTTTCATCGGTGGTGCAGATATGCATGGGACCCCAGTTGAATTAAATGCAGCAAAGGCGGGGATTGATGTAGAAGTATTTGCTGAAGCATACAGAAAAGAATTTGTTAAAAATTTTAAGGATTACTTAATTGAATACGATAATTTCTATAAAACTCATTCTACAGAAAATAAAGAATTTGCTGAATTTTTCTTTAAAACTTTGAAGGAAAAGGGATTTGTAAAAATTAAAGCAATGGAACAAATGTATGATGAGAAAGCACAAAGATTTCTTCCAGATAGATATGTTAAAGGAACATGTCCAAAATGTAATGCGGAAGATCAATATGGTGACATCTGTGAATCATGTGGCACAATTTACAATCCTATAGATTTAATTAATCCATATAGTGTAATTACACAAACAAAGCCCGTTCTTAAAACATCTAAACATTATTTTATTGAGTTATCTAAATTTGGATCTCAACTGAAAGAATGGATTGATCAAAGTAATTTTCAACCTGAAATTATAAACTGGTTACAGAATTGGATGCATGAAGGATTAGAAGATTGGTGCATTTCTAGAGATGAACCTTATTTCGGATTTGAAATTCCAGGTTCTGAAAAAGAAACTGGTTCCAAGAAATTCTTTTATGTGTGGTTAGATGCACCAATAGGATACATTTCATCTACTAAAAATTATACTGATAAACATAATTTAAATTGGGAAGATTATTGGAAAGGTGGCGAGATCACACATATCCTTGGAAAAGATATTGTGTATTTCCATTACTTATTTTGGCCTGCAATGTTAATGGCGGTAGGATTCTCTTTACCCAAAGTACAGACACATGGATTTATCACTGTGAATGGTAAAAAAATGAGTAAATCTCGTGGAACATTTTTTACAGCAGATGATTTCATTAAATTATACGATGCAGAATCCTTACGATTTTATTATGCATCTCATTTAGATCAAAAAGTAGTAGACATCAATTTAGATTTCAAAGACTTTCAAGCTGTTATTAATAATGTATTGATGGGGAATCTTGGAAACTTCTGTTACAGAACTTTAGTGTTTGCACAAAAAAACTATTTAACGATTGAAACAGTTGCACACGAGGAAGAATTAGAAAAAGAAATAACCACGCTTATTGCTGAAATCAAAGAACATTATAACTCATTTGATTTTAAAAGTGCAGTGCAAAAAATTTTAAGAATTTCCGATATTGGAAATCAATACTTCCAGAAAGCACAACCATGGTCTGATAAAGATGCAGAAGAATCAAAAGCTGCTGTAGGATTCTGTGTGAATCTTGTGCGTACTCTTTCAATTTTAGTGCAACCAATTGTGCCAATCTTATCAAAGAAAGTTCAATCCACATTATCTGAAGAAAAATTAATGTGGAAGGATATTTCATTTAATTGGAATGGAATGTTACAAATACCAGAACAACTCGTACAGAAAATTGAAAGCTTACCTGTCTCAAATGATTTCCCCATTCACATGAAAGTAGGTGAAATTATTGAAGTTAAGGACCATCCTGATGCAGATAAATTATATGTGATGCAAGTTAATTTTGGATCAGAGAGAAAACAAATCGTTGCAGGATTAAAAAAACATTTTACACCTGAACAATTAGTTGGGATAAACGCTGTGTTCTGTGTAAATTTAAAACCTGCAAAATTACGTGGTGAATTATCCCAAGGCATGAGTATGATAGCAGAAGATGATGAAGGAAATCTTTCCTGGCTGAATCCTAGTGAAGATATTGAAATAGGTCAAGAAGTACAATTTGAAGGATTAAAGAATGCAGAAAAAGAAATCACGTTTGATGAATTTGTAAAAATAAAACTTGTTGCAAAAGGTGGAAAGATTTTCTATGATGGGAAAGAATTGCAGAAAATTACAGTTTCCGGTGTCAAAGATGGTGCGACTGTTAGATAGTAATACTTTAGTGTTCTGAAGCAAAGAAATCACCAATTTATGAACGTTTATCGACTCTAACATTTCTTTGCTGGTGGGGGAAGCCTCTTACGAGGTGCCCGCAGTGCAATCCCGCCAGCAGAAAAGTGAGTCGGTGCTATCTCTGCTTCATTTTGCTAAAGTATTATGTAAGATAATATGATAAATAAACTAATAAGGGATATACTGAAATTCCTTAATTACCGAATGGAAATTCATAGAGAGTGCTAAAGAGACTTGATGAGCGAAATGAAACATCTTATTGTGACATCCAATGGTGTAAGTGAAATTAGTAATTTTTTATTAGAAATCAAAAACCCAACCACAGCAAGCTGTGGGGTATGTTTAAATTAATATTGGGTTTTTGGTGCAAAAAATGAGTCTCATTTTTGCACTAAAAACAACTTTGTTTTTATGTGTTTGCTCTTAATTAGTCGCTGCAAGCAGCGGGGTATGAACCCATTCGCAAACAATCAAATCCCTCCTTTCTTCTAATGAGATTTTTAACCAATTTTCTTCAACAACCATCATTTTTGCAAAGTTTTGTGCTCATTTTTCTGCAAGTTCGCCCGTTGTCTTTTTTAGAAAATTCCTCGCCTACATTTAAAACCAACATTTATCTGAGTTTTCTTTTAACCATTTCTCTTTTTCTTTGTAATTTGGTATGGCTTTTTCTACCAATTTCCAGAATGCATCTGAATGATTCTTCTCTTGTAAATGTACGAGTTCATGGATGCAAACATAATCAATAATATCATCAGGAGCAAAGAGAAGTCTGGTTGAGATATTGATATTGCTAGAATTTGAACAACTTCCCCAGTTAGAAGTATTGTATTTTAGAAAAATTTTTCCTACATTAAAATTAAAGTGTTCCTCATTTAGTTGTCGGATTTTTTGCTCAATAAATTGTTTTTTTTTTCCGGCAATAAGTCGGCTTAAGAGCACAGAAATGTGTTTTCGTGTTACATTATCTGGGAGAATACTTGAAATATTAAGATGGCAGGTATTTCCAACAATTCTAGCAGAACTGCTTTGTTTTTCGTTAAAATACAATCTAATGATGTATTTCTCACCCGCAACTTTTAGGACATCTTTGTCATTATAAATTCTTGAACCTTTGCGTTTAAATGAAGGTGGCTTCTCTCTAATTTTCTGAACAGCCCAATTTTTCAAACGTAAAGTTTCTTTAAACATTTCTTCTCTTTGCATTCCAAAGGGAAGCCGGATATGAATTCCAGTTTTTCCGATAGATATTCTTGTGTTGCATCTCTGTTCCTGATAAACATACACATTATATTCTTTCCCATCCACAATAATTCTTTCTTTTCTCATGGTATAATAATTTGTCAGAAAGCACAATCCTAATTTCTTCATAAGTAATTTTCTCTGGTAGAACTTGTTTTAGTTCTTTTAACGAAGATTTATTTTGAACTTGTTGTTTTGCTTGCAAGATTTTCATAATTACTTCATCTGAAACACATTGTTTGGCACTAATCTCTCCTATTGAAACGAGCTTATTTAAGTGACCAAAAATTGTTGAAACTGCTAATCCTCTTCTTTTTGCTATTTCATTCGGCTTACATCCCTGTTTAAACAATGAGAATGTTTCTTTTTCCGAATCTCTGATTGTTATAAGTTTTGTCTCTTTCCTGATTTGCAGAGGAATTTTCAATTTTTCTTCTAGGGATTTTTTTCCTGCTTCAGTAAGAATAAGAATTGGATAAGAGTATAATCCAGTTTGCACATAGTATGGTTTTATGAATCCCATTTCCTCAAGTTGATTGATAAATCCTCTAATTGTGGGGATATCATGCCAAAGAAGAGCACCATAGCCAGCTTTCCTGTCTAAATCTTTATCTTTGATTATTTTTGAGTGAGATCCTCGTAAGAATGAAGCAAGTTTATTTTTTCCTGTTTGAAGATAGTGAACAGATCTCAAAATGATTAATGCCACTTGTTTTAGTTCTTCTTCATTAGTGAATCTGGACATATTGTGTTTCATTACACTAAACTATTTAAAGATTTATAATTTTTGTAATACTTTAGCAAAATGAAGCAGAGATAGCACCGACTCACTTTTCTGCTGGTAAGATTGCACTGCGGGCACCCCGTAAGGGGCTTCCCAATGTCATTAAGTTAAGAAAATATTTGGTTTTGTTAAACCATGACAGGCAGTTTGTTCTGCTTGGAATCTTAAACGAATACCAAAAATTTAAAGTATCTGGTGGCTTGGAATCGCTTAACTTAATGACATTGAGGGGCTTCCCCCACCCGCAAAGAAATGTTAGAGTCGATAAACGTTCATAAATTGGTGCTTTCTCTGCTTCAGAACACTAAAGTATTACTAATTTTTGAAAAATAGGTTAACATATCCAAACCTTTATAAATATAAAACACTTTTCTAGCACATAAAAGATGGTGAACAAAAGAGGGATTTTTAGTAGTACTATTAGCAAATCTATTTCTAAGAAAGGGCAAATCACTGTTTTTATCATTATTGGAATTGTATTAGTCTTTGTGACAGCTGGAATAATTTTCATTACACAGTCAGCTACAGAAGCTGGATTAACGGTGTCAGGTGATCCTGTCATTCAAGATGATCCTCAAGAATTTCGTCCATTACAACAATTTGTAGAGGGTTGTGTTCAAGATACAGCTAAAAAAGGTTTAATCACCATTGGTGAACAAGGCGGATATATTTCTCCCGAAGGAAAATATTCAGCATCAGAACCAACGGAATCTGATGGACTTAATTTAGAACCTTTAAAAGTTCCTTATTGGCATTACAATTCAAAACCTTCTTCGGCACCAAGTGTCGTATTTGCATCACATCAACCAGAGTTATATGCAAAAGATGATCCTGATTTTAGTATTGAAGTTCAATTAGCAGATTACATGGAAGCAAATTTAGATTTTTGTTATTCAGAATTTAATTCATTCAAATCGCAAGGGTTCTTAGTTGAACCAGATACAATTAATGATGTCACTGTGAAAATAGCAACCGACACAGTTAATTTCTGGGTTAAACAAGATATAAGTGCTGAAAAAGGTGGTGCTCGTCACGAAATGAATCAATTTTTTGTAAAAATTCCATTACGTTTGAAACACTTTTATGAAGTTTCAGCTGATTTAGCAGAAAAAGAACAGAAACAACATTTTTTAGAAAATATTGGATTAAATAATTTAGAAACTTATGCACAACCTGACATTTCTAAATTACCTCCTACAAATACCTTAACATTTGCAGCAGTAAGTACAAATTCTTGGAGCACACCATTAGTGAAAGAAGATCTCAAAAATATGTTAACCTCAAATGTGCCTTTAATTAGATATCAAAGTAGTGCAGATTTTTTCAGATTTGAATTTCCAGAATCTGAGAATCAGAAAGTAATTCAGAAGTCTTATGATAATATGATTCTTCCTATTACATTAGGGCAAGGTGTGGATGTTTCTTTTGATTACTATGGCTGGGAACCTTACGTGGATATTAATGAAGGGGAAAAAACAATTAAACCTGAAAATAATATTATTAAAAGTCCGTTACCTGTGATTCCATTTAATTTTAATTTTCAAAGATATTATAATACTTATGATTTATCTTATCCTGTTCTTGTTTCTGTGAGAGATCCTACTGCATTTGGTGGGGAAGGATATACTTTTAATTTTGCATTAGAATCAAATATTGTTAATAATAGACCTGCTGAAGCAGATTACATTCAACCTCCTGTAGTTCAAAGTTTAAGTTCATCTATGGTTTGTGATGATAATAAAAGAGATACACAATTAATCAGGACAGTTGTTATAGATAGTTTTACAAAAGAACCATTAGATTTAGTAAAGATTGGATTTGATGTGCCTAATCAAGATTATTGTGAAATTGGTGAAACAAATACACAAGGTACTTTAGATGCAAAATATCCTGCAGTGTATGGTGGAAATGTAGAATTAATAAAAACTAATTATTTGTCTGCAATCATGCCAACGAACACTTACGACTTTAAAGAACAACAAGGAATGATAGGATATGCAGTTTCTGGATTAAATCAACCTGTTGTTGAATTACATCAATTATATGATGTCAATTTCCGTGTGCAAAAGAAAACATTTGAGAAATGTATCAAATGGCATAAAGAAGCCGAATTATCCTCTAAAAATTTATTTGAACCCTCTATTTATACTGCGGTGGGTGGTGGTATCTTAGAAGGATTTGCACTTGAAAATTTAGAAAATGCAGTTGATAATAATGGTGAATTATGTTTCTCACAAGGGTTATTTGAAAATGAAGGTCCAGAAATGTTTTCATATAATCCAGAAATGTTAGATGCAAAACATTATTGGAAATTTATTGATCAATCAAAAAATTTAGATGAAAACGAACAGGCTACTATTATTTTACGCCGGGTTGGAGATTTAAATCAAAATGTGGTTAATGATGAATTTACAACTGTTGTCGATGTTACGGGTAATACAATCACACATGGAAAAATTGTGCCGGGAATTTATGCAGTTACTGGATACTTAACATCTTCCAATGAAATTGTAATCCCAACAGAAGAACGTTGTTCCTCAGGAGCATTAAATGCAATTGCATGTTTAGATCTTGATGGGTGTTGTGTTACATTTCCTGAATCTCGGATGGAAAGTTTTGTAGAAGGTAGAATTGAATGGTCAACACCTGAAACCTACATTACCATCACACCAGAACAATTATATACATCACAAGAAATTATTATGACCTTACCTGCTTTAAATTTATATGCAGTTCCTCTTGTTCCGAACTTACGGGTTGTAGAAGATTTACAGCAGGTAGAAAAAATCGCAGAAATTTCTAATACACAGGATATTAGAAAAGCATTAGATATTACATTTAAATAATTTATTAGTTAATAGAATACAATATAATAATGAGTAAATAATAAAATACAATATAATAATAAGTAAATAATAATAATGAATAAATAATCATGAGTAAATAATAATAATAAGTAAATAGTAATAATAAGTAAATAGTAATAAT
>Ga0210057_1008195_pt1 | contig 12439 bp, 7 predicted proteins | sample CryGeyCG2114_010_2_FD_183968 | JGI IMG/M metagenome (GOLD analysis project Ga0210057, IMG submission 183968) | Groundwater microbial communities from aquifer - Crystal Geyser CG10_big_fil_rev_8/21/14_0.10 (SPAdes) (version 2) | ecosystem: Environmental > Aquatic > Deep subsurface > Groundwater ... | reverse complement strand
TAATAAATTCACTTAAATAAAATGGCCATAAATGTTTCAATTCTTCTTTTTCAAATAGTTTCATCTTTTACTTAATATACCCGCCTCTCTGCAAATTCCATAATTCCTTATATTCTCCTTCTTGTTCTATTAATTGTTCATGAGTGCCTTCCTGAACTATTTTTCCATGTTTCATAACAATAATTTTGTCTGCATTCATTATAGTAGAAAGTCTATGTGCTATTATAATTGTTGTTCTTCCCTGCATTAATTTTACTAAATCTTGTTGAATTTCATGTTCTGTTTTTGAATCTAAACTAGAGGTTGCTTCATCTAATACCAAAACTTTTTTATTTGCCAGTAAAGCACGTGCAATAGAAACTCTTTGTTTTTCTCCTCCACTTAACTTGATGCCTCTTTCTCCAACAATGGTATTTTCCTGTTCTGGAAAAGTTTTTATAATCTTGTCAAGCTGTGCAAATTTAATTGCCTGCATTATTTCTTTTCTTGAAGCATTTGGTTTTGAAAAAGCCACATTATTGTAAACTGTATCATCAAATAAAACACATTCTTGAGGGACTACTGCCATTTCTTCCCTTAGTGATTCTTGCTTAACATCTCTTATATCTTTTCCGTCAATTGAAATGCTTCCAGAGTTAACATCATAAAATCTGTAAAGTAATTTCACAAGAGTTGTTTTCCCAGAGCCAGAATGTCCAACCAAAGCAATTTTCTTTCCTTTTGGAACTTTCAAGTTTAAACTTTGAAATATTATTCTCCTACCATAACCAAACCACACATTTTTGAACTTAATATTTCCCTCTCTAATTTTCAGCCCTTTGGCATTTGGTTTGTCTTTAACTTCTTGCTCAATTTTTCCATATTGAAATAAATCATCAAAATCAGCCATACTTCTATAAAATCCTCTTATCCCATAAACAAAACTAAATAATGAACCAATTAAACTTGAATAAGAAGCATAAATAAATACAAGAGTTCCTATACTTATAATTCCAGCTAAAAACTGATTTATTGAAAAGTATACCAAAAAGAAATATCCTGCTCCTAAAATTAAATTCTGCCCAGAATCAAGCCATCTGAAATAATCCCAATTAAAAATATAAGCAAGTCTAGTCGACCAGCTTAAATTCTCAAACTTATGTTTTATTAATTTTTCTTTTCCAAAATACTTTATTGCTTCTACATTTGTAAAAATATCAGCAATATTTGCTTTCTCAAAGTCTTCCTGATCATTTGCTTTTAAATTTGCATCTTGTGAAATATTTTGTATATAAAAACTGCACAAAATAAAAGCCAATGTAGTTATAAAAATTACTATGGCTGATATTCCACTAAAATAAATCAAGCTTCCTATAATTACTATTGATTGAAAAACTAGTGGGGCAAAACTGAATATTAAAACATCTGACATTCTTTCCACAGCCCCTCCTGACCTAGTTAACCTAGAAATTAAGCTTCCTGTTTTATGTGTGGTGTGAAAGCTATAAGAAAGATTAATTATATAATTAAAAAATTTCATTTTGATGTCTCTTATTATTCCTGCTTCAAATCTGTTTACAAAATGCATGGAGAACCATTTTGAAACTGTTTTTATCACTATAATTCCAGAAAAGATTGCCAAGGCAATTAAAAAGAAGCTTACAAAAGCATCTTTAGTAATAGCTCCAGATGAAAAAGCTGTTCCATTATCAATTAGCTTTTTGAAAATAAAAATTTGGGCTATATGAGCGGATTCAAAAATTAGGATTAAAAACAAAATAGCTATAAAAATAAATTTATAATTAAGAAGGAATTTCCAATATGTTCCAAAATTGTACTTAAAGTCTATTTTTTCTTTATTTTTTTTCTGTTTCATTTTGCATACTTCTCCCAATAAAACAAAATCAGTAATAATTATCGAAGATGGTATATAAATCTTACATTCCTCTTCTTTCATTCCTATCAACTTTTTTTTCTACCAAATCTATTCTGTCAATTAAACTAGAAATTTTTCTAGACAAGCTATCTAGCTTGTATTCAAAATCTTCTATTTTAACTTTAAAATGTTCTTGCTTTAAATCTCCAGAACTAGCTGATGAAACAGATTCTGCCATATTTCCCAAGAAACCAAGAGGATTTTGAGTTAAGTCAGCATATTCTTGCTCAGAAATTTTTGTTGTCTTAGCTGCAAAATTTTTTCCAGTCAAATCCAAAACTTTCTTTTTTGTAAATGGCCATACCATAAAATTATTAAAACAAAGATATATTTAAAGATTACTATCTATCAACAAATTTAAAAACAATACTAACTTAAAGATAGCAGGAAAAAAGACGGAAAATGGCAGAAGAATTAGAAACAAGAAGAGAGGTAACAAATGAAGCTAATTATATAAGCAAGATTATAGCAGCAATAAATCCAGACAGATATGCAGAAAGAGACGAAGAGGTTGGTTTTGTGGATATAGCAGGATTAAAAAAAGCAGCGAAAAAAGATTTCTGGGATGCAGTGAAAAACATAGGTAAAAAATTTAACCTAAAGCCAAAAAATGCAGAAGAACACAAAATAGTTTATAACTCAACTTCAGAAACTTTGGAACCTGTTTATTTCTGGGTTTTGGACAAGATGAATGACTTATTTGGAGGAAAAGTAGAAAAATTAATTGATAATTTTGCTTCTTCACCAGGCTCAGGACATTTTTCAGAATTAATGGGAAAAGCAACACATATGCAAGAACAGATAATGAAAATAATGCAGACAAACGGGGTTTTGATAAAATCTCTTGTTAATATAATTTACGATTTAAAAGAGTTTGAAATAAGATTAAGTCATTACAAAGCAGCAAACTCAAAAAATAAAGAAGAAGCAGAAGCTGGCTTGCTTGCTTTAAAACAAATATGGATGGATAATGTTGATATAAAAAGAGGCAGAGGAAGCATAAACATGCTGGTTCAGGATTTAAATTTTGTAACTTTAAGAGATGCTTTTATGATAGCCAAATCAGTAGAAGAAGTTGACAGCATGGATTTAAATGACAGAGTTAAAAGAATTTTAAAGCCAAGATTGCAGGAATTCTTAAAATGGAGAGAGTTAAGTGGAATGGAATTAAAAAAAAGATATGGTATAGAAAAAACCTATCTCAAAAACCAGCTAGATTCCTTGAAAATGTATACACGATGGGCAAAACCATATTTAAGAGCAGCTTTACGACTAGAGCAGAAGTCATATGGAAGAGAACCGGCTTTAGTTACTGCTTTTAACACAGTTGTTTTTGAATTAACTTTGCTTGCTAAGTCAAAATTCAAGTTTGAAGATGCTGTTTATAATAAAAAACTGCCTGAAGATTTCAGGAATATAAAATTGAAAAGAAATTATTATTCCTGTATTTTAGTAGATATTGCTTTCCGTGGAATTCCACAAAAAGTAGGACAACATTATGTTTTTGGTGGGAGAGCAGAAGTAACATTCAGAGCATATTCTCTAAATCAGGATGAGATAGCTATGCTGGATGAAAAACTAGAAGAGTCAGACTTAAATGATGCATTAAAACTGGCAGAAGGAATGACAGAGGAAAGTTTAAAGGAATTACAAGAAGACATTAATTATTTTTTAAAAGAAGAAGAAAAAAGAGAAAAATTAGAATCTACTAGTTCAGAAGAAGATGTAAATCCATTTTCAGCTTTGTTGGGTTTTGAAAAAAAAGAAAAAACAGAATTAGAATCAGAAGAAACAGAAAAGAAAAAAATAATTGAAGTAAAGCCAGACAACTATATGGAAAAAATGGTGAGAGATTTGGCAGAAGTTTCAGCAAGAGAGACTTGTTTTACCCTATTTGACATCTACAAAAAAGCTCATGGAATGGCTTCTCATCCTGGACCAGATTATGATATTGCTTACCAAAAACCAGAATTATCCAAGTTTTTTGGAATCTAAAAATTTCAGAAGAAATTTTTATGACCAAGAAAATCTTTAATTATTAAGATTTTCTGGCTTCAGAATTCAAAAGAATTCTGACAGTCATCAGAAACTAAAAGTTTCTGAGATCCAGGAAATCTAAAGATTTCCTAGGAGTCAAAAAACATCGGTTTTTGGAATCTAAAAATCTTTCTAAAGATTTTTATGAAACAATAATCTCACTAATAAACTTACAGCTTAATCACAGCCGTACTAATTTTTATTTATTAACTTATTATTAATAATAGAAATTTTAGAAAATTAAAAAGCAAACATAATTAAGCTTTGCGTACTAATTCTTATATTTAGAAGCAAGTTCTAGTAATGTGTTAAAAAATCCTGAATTTTGGATGATTTTCATATTTAATATTTTTTGAATAGCTTTTATTTAATGATAAATATTATCTCTTTATCTTCGTATAATCTAATCTTCAATATAACCAAGCATTCTTTCTTTTTAAACTCTGCTCATATTAATAATGAAAACCCAATCTGCCCAAAAGAATAAATAGTACCAACACTTATGCAAATAACGAAGAAATATCAAGAAGCCTAATTAATATGTACGCAAAACTACATAATTAATAAACTTTATATATCTCTTTCTTCCTTCTTTTATATAAAAAAGAAGCAAAATATCTTTATATAAATATAACAAAAATGCCAAAAAAAATAAAAATTATAAGTGAAAGAATAAGGACAGAATTTAAAGAGCTAGAGCCAGAAGTAGAAGAAAAAGAAATCGAAGAAGAAAATGAGTTTGAAGAAAGTGAAGATTCTTTGGAAAATAAAGAGCTTTCTCCTGACGATTTCGTTGCTCCTGCATTGGAATTCTCAAAACAAGAACAAACTTTAGAACAGGCATTAGAAAATGTTCCTTCAGCTCAAACAGAAAAAGATGAAGATACCCCTGTACAATATGAAAGAGCAAAAGTCTACAATATGCCAAATTACAGTCCAACATATGAACCAAAACAAAACCCAGAAGAAGAAAGCAAAATTCCAGTAAAATTAGCTGAACAATTTGAAAGAAGTGAAGGAAGAGTAGTAAGTCAGGTGCAATTCCAAAATCAGCTTGAGTCAGAAATGAGATTGCAAGAACGCCAAGCCCAGGAAGAGGCGCAATATAGCGATATTAAAACGACTGCAGAAGGCAGAAGAATCCCATTTTCAAGAGAAAGAAAAAAAGAAGAAAGGAAAGTATTTTAAAGTAAATTGATTTGGTAAAGAGAATAAAAAGAGGAAAATTCAGACGGAAAATGAGTTATGAATATTTTTATCCCGGGACTCCATATTCACTAGAACCAGTTTATGGAGATGTATTTACAGGTTATAGAGCAACAGGTGCAGAATTGGGTATGTCAACTGATCCTAGGACAGCAAACCAAATTCAAGAAATTTCTAATAAACTTAGTATGGGTGTAAAGACAATGGAAATGTCAGCAATACAACCAGATGTTTTTGAATCAATTCCTCAGCAGCATTTGAAAGAAATTAACAGACTATCGCAATTAACAGGAGTTGACATAACTGTGCATGGCCCAATAGTAGAAGCTTCTGGCTACACAAGACAGGGCGGCTGGGACGAAGCTTCAAGAAAACAATCTGAAAATCAGATGATTTCAGCAGTAGAAAGAAGCCACGAAATAAGTCCAAAAGGAAATATTCCTGTCACTTTTCACTCAACAGCAATGTTGCCTTTGGCAGAGGAAAAAATGAAGGAAAAAGTAGAAGGAGAAATAAAAGAAGTTTCAAAATCAATTTTAATTGCTGACCCAAGAACAGGAGAAGTTAAAGAAATTAAAAAATTAGAAAAATTCTTTCCAGGAGAAATACTTGAAAGAGGAAAACAAAAACCTTTTGACCCAGAAGCCGAATTAAAAAGAACAAACGAAGAATTATGGACAAGAACCTTGAATAACTTAAACTTTTATGCTATGAGGGGAGAAGAGGCAGTTAGTGGTGGTTTCAAAATTATAAGAGGGGGAAAAGAAAAAGAAGGGAAAACTCCAGACGAAGAAATTCTTAAGTTATATGCAGAAAAAGACAGGGATGAGGCAATAAAAGAAATTCCAGAAGGATTTGGAATAGCAAAAGATGCAATAAAAGAAGCTTTCAGGCAGTTTGACCATGGAGATATTTTTCTAAGAGATTCTTATAATATGCTAAAAGAATATTATAATATGGTTTACAAAGATGCAAAAGATAATGATAAAAAATTATTGGATGAGTATGCAAATGAGATAAAACCCTTAGTGCTTGATAAAAATATTGATAAAGATCCATTAAAAATGAGGAAATTTGCAGAGACGATAGAAAAAGGTGTAAGAGTTTTGAAAAATATCGAGAGTCCTAAGATTTATGTGCCTTTAAATAATTTCTTAATTGACAAATCTTCAGAAACATTTTCAAATGTTGCTCTTAATTCATATAAAAAATTTGGTGATAAATCTCCTATAATAACTATAGAAAATCCACCTTATGGAGGGGCATTATCAAGGGCAGAAGAAATAAAAAAATTAATTGAAGAATCAAGAAAAAAATTTGTTGAAAAAGCAGTTAGGGAAGGCATGTCTAAATCAGGCGCAGAAGATGCAGCCAAAAAATTAATAGGAGCAACCTGGGATGTAGGCCATATAAATATGATGCGAAAATATGGTTATGAAAAAGCAGATTTGATTAAACAGGCAGAAATTATAGCACCATTTGCAAAACATGTTCATTTGTCAGATAATTTTGGTTATGAGCATACAGAACTTCCAATGGGGATGGGTAATGTGCCAATAAAAGAAATTCTTAAAAGATTAGGAGAAGAGGGATTTGAAGGAAAGAAAATAATAGAAGCTGGCAACTGGTTTCAACATTTCAAAACTCCCCCCTTCACACAATCTTTAGAAGCTTTTGGTTCTCCTTTATTCCCAATGAAAGCTCCTTACTGGAATCAGATTGCTTCAACTTATGGAAATTATTTTGCATTTCCTTCAGCTTATTTTCCAGAACAGCATTTTAATTTATATGGGGGTGGCTTTTCATCTCTTCCTACAGAATTAGGAGGGCAAGTTCCAGGAAAAGAAGCAAGAGCAACAGGAACTCCCATGGCATAAAATTAATTAAACAAAAACAATTAAAAATTTATATTTTAATAATTAATGTTAATAAATAATAAAATCAGAAAGTAATTAATTTAAAATAAAAAAGAGAATCAAAATTCGAAGGATTTTTAAACTACAAAAGTTTATTGATTTATAGTAGCAAAAAAAGGGTGAAAAATGGAAAAAAATCGGAAAAAAATTTCTGCAAAAGAATTTCCTAGTTTAAAACTAATTGATGAAAAAGAAATTGCAATGGATTTTGCCACAAAAGTTTATGAAAAATTTAACAAGATAATAAAAAGCATAATTTTGTTTGGAAGCCAAACAAAAAATACCACTGTTTCTGGTTCTGATATTGATATTATAATACTTATAGATGATGCTTCAATACAATGGGATCAGGAATTAATTGCTTGGTATAGAGAAGAACTTGGAAAATTAATCAGAGTAAATCCATACAAGAAGGAGTTACATATAAATACAGTTAAGCTAACAACCTGGTGGCAGGATTTGACAAGAGGAGATCCTGTAGTTATTAACATCATAAGATTTGGAGAGCCATTAATTGATTTTGGTGGTTTTTTTGAGCCATTAAAAATTCTTCTCCAGCAAGGGAAAATTCATTCAACTCCAGAAGCTATATACACTGCCTTGCAAAGAGTTCCTGCTCATTTAGCAAGATCTAGGATTTCTGAACTTAATGCTATAGAAGGTTTATACTGGGCAATGGTTGATTCAAGTCAGGCAGCATTAATGGCAACAAAACAAGTTCCTCCTTCTCCAGAACATATAGCAATAATGCTAAAAGAAATTTTTGTTGACCTGGGAAATTTAAAAATGAGATATATAATTATGTATCGTGATTTATATATACTACATAAAAAAATGATTCATGGCGAGATAAATGACTTGAAAGGTTCTGAAATAGATGAATGGCAGTCTAGGACAGAAGAATTTGTCCAAGAAATGACTCGACTAGTTAAAGAGATAATAGAAAAAAAATAAATTTTATTTTAATTTCCCATACAAAGCTAAGTAAAATCCCATTTGCTCGTCTTTCTTTGTTTCAGCCAAATTATCTTTTACATAACCTTTAACATTTCCTTTATCTAGAGCCTGTTGTAATTCTTCTCTTGCAGGTTCTATTACAAGAGTGTCGTATCCTGATAAAGCATATTCATCTCTTGAATCATAAAAGTCTTCTATAAGTTTGATATATCTTTTTGCCTTTTCAGTCTTTCCTAATTCATCTTCTGTAATTTTCATTAATTCTTTTTTTATTTTTTTAACATTTGGTTTGACATGCTCTCTACTTTTCCTTCTTTCTTCTTCAGTCCCTTGCCAAAGCTCTAAAACTTTTCTATATTTTTTAACAGCGTCAGTTATTCCTACATATTCTGCCTTGTCTGTTTTTGGCTCAAAACTTGCAATTAAATTAGCAAATTCATCTTTATCATATTTTTCTCTTGCTTCTCCTATTATTGTTGTTATATTTCTACTAGAATATTCAAAAGCCTCGCCATGTTTTTCTCTTAAATATTTTCCAGCAAAAGCTAATCTTCCCTCAACTTCTTTTTGTCCTTGAAGAACTTTTTTCCCAACATCATTTTTTGCTCTTTCTGAGAAATCTTCCCAATATTGTTCAAAACCCTCTTTATCGCCTTTATTTCTATCTAAACCTTCAATTGTCTCACTAACTTCGCTTACATTTTTCCATGTATCTACAAAATCATCTAATGTTACCATCTTAAATCTCTCAAATTATGTTACTATTTGATAGTAAATACTATTTATAAATCTTTCGATTTTTAGAAATTTTAAGAGTTAAATATACACTTTAATATAACTATTACAAAACATATATTAAAAAGTATATTTTACAAAATATATATCTTAGAATATATCTAAAATCTGTTCACTTTCATCTTTTTCTTCTTTAATTTCTGCTTTCTCTTCCTTTTCTTCTTCTATTTCTGTTCCTTCCTCGCCAGAAATTATTTTTTCTGATTCTGGTTCATAAAAGCTTTCTTTAGTTTTCTCTTCCTTTTCTTTTGTTTCATCAGTTTTTTCCCCTTTTTGCTGACTGGCAAAAACATCTATACCAAAATTTAAATCTTGCCACCCTTCTTTTATAATTTCCTCAATTTTTTCTGCTTTTTCTTTTAATTCCTCACTTACCTCTTCCACAGTTTTTTTCAATTCTCTTGTTTTTTTCTGTTCAATTTCTTCTGATTTTTCAATTTGCTCTTCAGCTTCTTCTTTCTTTTTTTCCTGTTCCCTTTCAATTAATTTTTTCTGTCTTTGTATTTCAAAACATTCTCTGCAATAAACAGGCCTTATGCCATCTGGTTTAAATGGGACTTCTGTTTCTTTTTTGCAAACAGAACAATTTACTTTATGTTTTTCTTTTTTCTTTGTTTTTTCTTCTATTCTTTTTTCCTCTTGAACTTCTTTATCTTCTTGTTTTAATTCTCTTAAGCCTCCTTCCCTCGCAAGTTCATCCTGTTCGTTGCCCTTGCTCGCTTCCAATTCCTTCACAAAATTTGAAATCTCATATGCTTTATCTGCATTTACAGAAATTGAATCAATTCCTAACTTAACTAAAAATTCAACCATCTCTTTTTTATTTGCAGCTTGCCCGCAAATTGAAGTTTCAACTCCATATCTTTTGCAAACAGAAATTACTTTTTTAATTTGAGATAAAACAGCAGGATTCATCTCATCATATAAATACTGAACTTCTTCATTTCCTCTGTCTATAGCAAGAGTGTACTGAGTCAAATCATTTGTCCCAAAACTTATAAAATCAATTCCTTCTTTGCATAATTCCTCTATAATCTCAACAGCAGCAGGTGTTTCAATCATAACTCCTAAACTTAAATTTTCAATTTCCAACTCATCTAGCAATTTTTTTGTTTCTTGAACTTCAGAAACAGAAATTATTTGAGGCAACATCAATCCAATTTTCTTATCTTCATTTAATTTTGCCATAGCTTTAATTTCTGTTTTTAATATCTCTGAAAATTTTAATCCAGCTCTAATTCCATGCATTCCTAACATAGGATTTGCCTCTATTTCTCCTGCTCCCTGTAAATTCCTAAACTCATCACTTCTTATGTCGCTTGTCCTAATCCAGAGTTCATCAAAATATTCAGAAATTTTACTTAAACCAGAAAAAATTATTTTTTCATATTCTTCAATCTTATTTTGTTTCAGAAAATAAAAAGGATGTTTTCCAGACTCAGCAATTATTCCTTCAATTCTGACTAAACCAACCTCCTTACAATTAGTTTTTGCAGCCCTAGAAGCAAAATCAGGCAAGTCAACTGTAACTTTTATTTTAGTTTTTGTTTCTACAATAGGCAAAATTTCAATTTTCTTTTCTTTCAATTCCTCTATTTTTCCTTCGTAAATTTTTCCTTTAAATCCATCTACAGTAACAATCATTTCATCTTTCAAAATTTTAGTTCCTTGTTTTGTTCCGACCACTGCAGGAATCCCCATTTCTCTTGAAACTATAGCAGCATGAGCAGTAACTCCTCCTTCATCTGTTATAATAGCAGAACATTTTTGCATTGTAACTACCATATCTGGATTTGTCATTTCAGTAACAAGAACATCTCCTTTTTTTATTTTAGACAAATCTTGTAAGTTTCTAACAATTTTTACTATCCCGCTTCCTATACCAGGAGAAGCAGCTAAACCTTCGAGCAAAACTTTTCCTGAAACTTCTTCTTTCCCAATTTCCTTGCCTAATGTGGTAACAGGCCTTGTCTGTACAATAAAAATATTTCCAGAATCAATAGCAAATTCAATATCTTGCGCTTGATTATAATGCTCTTCTAATTTTAATGCAAAATCAGCTAATTTCTTAATCTCATAATCTTTCAAAACCTGTTGTTTGCTTTTATCTTCTGTTAATCTGATTGTTTCTGTCTTTCCAGCAGAGTTTCTTACTAAAGCAATTTTTTTCTCAGCTATATTTTTTTCAATTATCTTGAGTTCTCTAGAAACAACATAATGGTCTGGCTGTATTTTTCCTGAAACAATTCCTTCACCTAAACCAAATACTGCCTCTACAACAACATTATCATTCATAAAAACAGGGTCTTTTGAGAAAATAACTCCTGATTTATCAGAATTTATCATTAATTGTATGACAACTGCAATTAAAACATCCTCATGTTTAAAACCTTTTTTTATTCTATAATAAATAGAACGAGCAGTAAACAAAGAAGCAAAACATTTTTTAATTGATTCAATCAGCTCAATTTTTCCTTTCACATTCAAAAAAGTTTCCTGCTGTCCTGCAAATGAAGCTGAATTATGTGTTATGATGCCTCCAAGTCCAGCAGCAAAGTTTTCAACTTCGGGAACACTAAAATCGTAAAGGAAACCTTTATTTTCTATAGTAGAGATCTCTTTTATTTCTTCCCACTTTACTGTTCCATTAAAAATTGAGAAGATATTATCAATCTTATATTTTCTTGATAGCTTTTTCAATTCATTTAAGCTCAACTTTCCTTTAAAGAGGCCATAATTCCATGGTTTCATTCCTTTCTTGAACATCCCTTTTTCATCAAAATAATCGTAAGTTGACAAACTCTTTTTTTCTATTTGATTTTCATAGAAAGCTTTCTTACAAGTCTTACAATAATATCTTTTTTTATTTTTATAATAACTAGTCTGCTCAATTTTGTTTTCACAAATTTTGCATAATGCGATATCTAATTCTTTTGTTGGAAGTTTTTGATTAATTACATCCTTAATCTTAGTTGATAAAATGTCGCCAACAAACAAATTATATTTAAATTCTGGATGTTTTTTTCTATTCTTATAATTTTCAATTAAATTAAGCAGTTTTTGTTTTTTATTTAAATCTTCAAATCCAACTATTTCAGCGAACTTAATAATATCGCTTAATTGTATGTACATCTTAATAAGTTTATTTCCTCTATTAATATAAAATCCAATTCCTAAGATTTCTAGAAGTTTTGCCATACCACCAGCTAACATTTCTGATGTTGTAAAATAAGAAACTTGATTTTTACCAACCGTCCCGTCCCCGTCAAAACATCCTCTCAAAAAGGTGCCTATCTTTTTTTTACTCCACCCAAATACAAAATTTGGGACTTTTTTTTCTGAACATAATTTGCCTTTTCCTTTTTTATTATTAAGTGGGCTTCCACATGTTTCATGAAGGAACCTAACTAAGGATGGGCTGTACACTCTCACAGAATATTTATTTATCTTTGAATATTTATAAATTCCTAGCTTTCTACAGAAACTCTCAATTTTCTTTAGAAGAGTGATATTAGAATTTGTTATTGAGATACAATTATTCTTATATGTCGAGCCCTCGGCAGCATAAAGACCTAAAAAGTAAGCAAAGTCTTCTGAAACTTTTATCTTTTTA
>Ga0210057_1008193_pt1 | contig 12441 bp, 20 predicted proteins | sample CryGeyCG2114_010_2_FD_183968 | JGI IMG/M metagenome (GOLD analysis project Ga0210057, IMG submission 183968) | Groundwater microbial communities from aquifer - Crystal Geyser CG10_big_fil_rev_8/21/14_0.10 (SPAdes) (version 2) | ecosystem: Environmental > Aquatic > Deep subsurface > Groundwater ... | reverse complement strand
TTCCACAGAAACCAAATTTAATGACCATTCAATTTGTTCCAATGCCGGATATTGGAATAAATACAAACGGATATTACCTAAGTGAAGTTAATGCCCAAAACCTATTGACCAATATACAAGAGATGAAATATTATGAGCTTAAACTCCAATTGCTCTTAGATAATTTAAGATCTGTTTATAACCTGAAGTGGGAGGTATATAAGCCTAGTGAAAAATGATTCTAGTTCTCCGTATGTTATTCATTTTATTAGTTTTCCGGCCACACGATTAGTAGATCATACCGGTCAATACCATCAGAGCATAAGAACAGATGCCGCACTAAGGATGGCTAAAGATGAGGGCTTAGATCTTGTGTGTTTTAATAAGCCAGAAATAGGTGCCGCCGCTCTTTGCAAGATAGTTGACTTTGGAAAATGGAAATACGAAAACGAAAAACAGAAAAAGAAGAACGAAAAAACACATAAAAAAGAAAATAAAGAAATTAGGTTCTCTCCCAATATAGGCGATAATGATATTGCCCATAAAACGAAACAAATTAATGAGTTTTTAGATGCCGGCGATGATGTTTTGATGGTTATGAAACTTAAGGGTAGAGAAAGAATGCATTTGCCAGAAGCCGAACAGAAATTTGATCAAATCGTTTCTTGTTGTACTTCGGGTAAGGTTTTAAGTAGAAAAACAACTGGCAATATAATCTTTGTTAGAATGTCAAAACATGGAGCGGTTGTAGAAAAACCGGCAGAATCCGTAGAAACAAAAATAGAAGAAAGAATAGAAGCTCCAGTTCAAACACCTACTTAGCCTTAAAGATTTGAAAGAATCATTTAAGGCAACCATCAATACGGATTTTCCCGGATATAAAATTGATGGAGACCATATGTTTTGCCATTTTATAGTGTTTCGTGTGGCGGTAGTTCTGCTATAAAATTTTTAAGAGAAATTTATTATAAAAATTGTTTTGCTATAGATAGAAAAATGAAAAAGGTTAAGGAGATACAATGAAAGTAGAGCTTTTACATATAACAGAAAATGCCGAGGAACTTATAGAAACAGCAGCTAGAACTTGTTACAAGAGTGAAGTTGGAAAAGAGACTGGTAAATTTATAAAAAACTTGATACGGATGGAGCATTTTTCGGTTTTAGAACATGGATACGCTACTTTTAGAATTAGTGAGGTATCTAGGGCATTAACTCATCAATTAGTTAGACACCGTATTGCGTCTTATTCTCAGCAAAGTCAAAGGTATGTTAAGGAAAGCCAATTTGAGTATGTTATTCCTCCATCTATTTTTGAATTAGAGAAGAAATTGCCGGTAGGGGATGAGGATTTGAATGGGGCTAAAGACTTTCAAAACGATATGAAAATCATACAGGGAATGTACGACAAGTGGAAGATAAGGGGCTTAAAAAACGAAGATGCTAGATTCGTGCTACCTAATGCTTGTTACACCGAAATAGTTATGAGCGCAAATTTTAGAGAGTTTAGAAATATATTTAAGATAAGATGTGACAAACACGCACAATGGGAAATAAGGGATGTTGCCAAAGAAATGTTAAGGCAACTATATACAAAATGCCCTAGTGTTTTTGAAGATCTAAGAGAACAATTTCTATGATTCAGAAATTCAAGAGATGTACCGTGATTTCAAGCCGGAAATACTAAAGAAAATTGAAGAGAAGAATTTAGAGTATAATTGAATGGGGAATATTTAAGCTAAGAATCGTCTTGAACAACTACCGTACCATCACATAAATATCCGGGCTGGCTACTTATGGTAACGGTTTGAGGATATGAGGGAGTTTCTACAAAACCAGTACCAACAAGCGTAGAATATCCATCATCTTTGTATGCGTTTACGGATAGGTTTCCGGGAGCAGGGATATTTGGTTGAGCGTCAATCCAAACATTGCAAGCGGTAGTAGATGCCTCATTCGATACTAAATCGGCAGAACTAACAACAGAACCAGCAGGATTGTATGTAAATGTAACTGTGCTACAACCAGTGCTTTCACTACTATCTGACGGATCTGCCCCACTTTCAGAACTTTCAGAACTACTTGAGCTACTTGAGCTACTTGATGATACTTCTCCGCTACAAATGATCCCCGCCGCGCCTCCACCCGGCCAAGTTTCATAATTCGCACAACCGCTTCCATAAGGGCATAATATCCCATCAATTGAGTTTCTATAAATTGTTAGACCGCCAAGAGACCCGGCCATACACCAGAAATTTCCTCCGGTTGTATAATATAGGAATTTTCCGTTTTCATTTGTCCAATAGGGTCTGCTATTCTTTTCGCCAGCCACCGTATAAACTCCATTATAGTCTGCTATCGAAAATTTTTCTGCTCCAATTTCAGTATTACAATATCCAAAAGAAGAACTGCTACTGGAATTGTCTTCTGCACTCTCAGAAGAATCGCTTGAACTACTGGAAACGCTTGAACTACTTTCTGAACTTATAGAACTACTGGAAACGCTTGAACTACTTTCTGAACTTATAGAACTACTGGAAACGCTTGAACTACTTTCTGAACTTGTAGAACTACTGGAAACGCTTGAACTACTGGAATTATTAAAGTCTTTGTCTATAACTGTTGCTCTGGCATTCTGGTCTAAAAACACCCAGTAATCTTGTCTCGACCTGTTAACCCTAGAAATAAACATAAGTCACTTAATATCTATTACACTGTCAATAAATTTTACTATTTTGTCTATTTGTTCTGCTTCAAATTTGTTTTTAGTAAACGTCTTTTTACTTACTTCTTTATACGTCTTATCTATTCCTTTGTTTATCATTTCTTCGCAATTGCTAAGTTTTACATCTCCAAACTGAATTTTTAAAGCATTAATAGTTTGTAATAAATGCCATAGCTTTATTAGTTTTAGTATAATCTTTACCATAGAATATACTTCAAATGTTTTGGCAAATAACCTTTATTAAAAATAGTTGAAAATAATTGTTGACTTAATGCGCTCATAACCGTAAGATATTGAAAATTAGATGAAGGAATTGTTTAGGTCTATGGAGAATAAAGTAAAGTAATGAAAATGATTAATCACATCCCAGAGCATATTGAGATTATTCCGGAACCTAGAATTCCGGGAGGGGACGTGGTGTAATCTAAACCAAAAATTAGATAATGGAACCCCTTCCGGATGAAAGTTCGGAAGGGGTTTTTTGTTTTTAAGGAGATGGGGCTTAGAGTGTGATGGGAGCACGAAACACTGTGAATGTTTCAGAGCGGGATCGAAACCCGCTAAACCCCCCATATTTAAGGAGTAGTATGAAAACGGAACTGAAATGTAAAGAATGCAAATGCAATATGCCGAAAGAAGCGTTGGATAAGAATATACGTCCAACTTGGTTCGGAATGTATCGTGGAGATAAATTAATACAGTGGATTTGCGTAAAGTGTTGGGATAAAGGAATAACATACGATAAGTAATAGGCGTGTAGCTCAACTGGTTAGAGCGCTTGTCTGATAAGGAAAAGGCCAAATGGTTAAAGTAGGTTCGACCCCTACCACGCCTACCAAAACCGAGGAATGACCATGAAATACTATGAATGGATAGCTCAATGTTGCAAAGAGTTGAATTGGGATATAAAAGAGGGCGCTGATTTAGTTGAAGATGTTAGCTGGTTTGGTTGTTATGACGATGGTATGAGCCCTAAGGATGCAGTCGATGAGGCGGTAAGAAAGGGCGTAGTTGAAAGAAGAGTTTTGAATTAGAATGATGGGAGCGTAGTTCAACGGTTTCAGAACGGTTGTCTGATACACAACTAACGGTGGTTCAACTCCACTCGCTCCTACCAAAATTTGTTCTTTGAAATATGTGGCAGAGCACGAAGAGGACGAGTGCCCAGACTTTCAATCTGGTGCCCATAAGGGATAGCCGGTTCAAGCCCGGTCTGCCACGCCAAATTTTTAAGGGCTGATTACAGCAATATAAAGGATAAAATTCAGCCCGAAATGCCCCTGTCGTCTAATGGCTTAGGATTGGGCGTTCTCAGCGCTTAGATGCCAGTTCGAGTCTGGTCGGGGGTGCCATTTGAATGAGGTCATGCAAACTGACCTTGAGTTAGTTGGGAGTCATTCCCCAATTGACAGTTTGCATATCAGGGCGTAGCTCAGTTGGCAGAGCGCAAGAATGGGGTTCTTGAGGTCGCTGGGTCGGGACCAGTCGCCCTGACCAATTTATCAGCGTGTAGGGTAAGAGGCAACCCACCTCGTTCGGGGCGAGGGCCGTTTGGCAAATGTCGTTTCGAGTACGACCACGCTGACCACCTTTGTCGGAGAGTAGTCCGTATATGGTAGCGGGCCAGTTTTGGGAACTGGTGGGAAACCCTAGCGAGTTCGACTCTCGCCTCTCCGACCACAAGATTCAAGAAGGAATACTCTGACCGTTTATTGAATAAATACGTGTATTCAATAAACGGGGGGAGTTATGGGTAAGAAAATTAGCGTTGTATGTACTAAGTGTGGAAAATTATTTCTCAAAGAAGTTAAACATTACAACTATGGACTTAAAAAAGGATGGAAACCATTTTGTTCTTATAAGTGTCAGTCGGATTTTAATAAAAGAAGAGTTAAACTGAAATGTTTTGAGTGCAAAAAAGATATTGAAATTATACGATGTCATTACGACAAGAGCGAAACAAAAAGGTTTTTTTGTTCTCAAAGTTGTTCTGCCAGTTTTAATAATAAATTGCATGGACCTAAAAGTCAGAAGCAAAGAAACAACATAAGAAATGGCTTAAAAAAGTATTATGACAGAAAAGGCCGATCTATATTTCGTGTTGAAAAAAACTGCTTAACTTGCGGTAAAGTTTTCAGAGGTCATCCCAATAAACAGTATTTTTGTTCTAGAGACTGTTATCAAATATATGAGTTTGGGTCTATACCATATACCAAAGAAGATTTTTTGAATGTGGTTTCTGACATAGCCATAAAAACAGGAAGAACACCCCAAAGGCGAGACCACGATCATAAATTATATCATGCGGCTGTTAAGTTTTTTGGAACCTGGAATAAGGCCATGAAAGCATGCAACCTAAAACCAAATCACAGTAAATATCAAAAAATAAGGCTGAGGTGTGAAGATGGACATATGGCCGATAGTATTTCCGAAAGGATAATTGATAATTGGTTTTTTAAAAATGGTATAAAACACGAAAGAAATAAAAAATATCCAAGCAGTAATATGAATTGTGATTTTTATTTTATAGACCATAATATTTGGGTTGAATATTTTGGACTTTTTGGAGGAGACATTGACGATTATGACAACACTATAAAGTTAAAAGAGGAATTAGCTGTAAAGAATGGGCTTACGTTTATATCAATAAAACCAAATGACTTATATAATAACAAGTCTATTTCTTATGATGTTAAATTAAGAAATATTTTTTCTAAATACTTGACGAGCTAATAATGCTACTTCTAACCTGACCATTTTTATATTGTTTTTTTTCTTAATTTCTGTATAATAATTGAAATAACATAAGGAGTAATTTATGAAGTCAGGTCGTCGCAAATTAGTTTGCAATAAGTGTAACTCCGAGTTTTCTACCCATAGTACAAATCGTAGTTTCTGTTACAAGTGTCACGACTATTGTAGGGAGAAACATTTTTTCCCTAACACTAATATTAAAACCGTTAAGAAAGCAGACGAAAAGAAACTCGCATGACAGGGTATACTGTTTATTACACAGACTCCGAAGTTATTGATGGAAAGTTATGCATTCATTGTATTAATTGTGGGGAGGTTGTAGAATTGGATATTACGAATAAAATTCTGGGAGAGGGTTTTGCTGAATGTGATTGTGGTTGTCATATGGATTATTGGGAAGGTAAATTAGGCGGATTTAATATTTAGTGTCCCCATCATCTATCGTTAGGATAGACAATTTATAATGACGAAAGTATGTTATTAAAAAAAGACAAAATTGAGGCTGACAAAGCATCCGCTAATTTAAAAAGAGGCGGCATTCAATTTCTTCAATGGATTCACGAATTGATGAGAGCTTGTCATTGGGATACTGTTAATTCAGATATTCGACTTATGGCCGATGATAGAATTTTTTCGACTTGGGAAAAAGGAATGTCTGTAAAAGAATTTGTTGCTAGTAAAAAAGGAAGTTAAATATCCCCTTCGTCTATCGGCTAGGACTTAAGATTTTATGCGGCAGTAGAAAAATTGGTTAACCTCACCGGGTTTTCATCCCGGAGTTTGCGGGTTCGAGTCCCGTCTGCCGTGCCAATTTTGTAGGAATAAATAAATCAAATTAAAAAGAGGAGTTCGAGTAATTATTTAAGAATACATTGGCATGAAAACATGCGAAATGTGTTTTGGAGATCATAACGGAAAATATGGAAGTGGACGTTTCTGCTCTTCTTTTTGTGCCAGAAAGTTTTCTACAAAAAATAATAGAGCATACATTAACAAAAAGCTTAGCCTTGCTGCTATCCGACATTATTCTTTGCACCCCGCGATTAGAAAACAGGTTGTATCTAAGATATGCCCAATATGCAATGGTAATTTTATTACATACAAAAGCGTTAAGAAGACATATTGCTCAAAACGATGTTATTTATTGGATAGTGATTGTAAATTCAGAAAAAAATCTAGCGGCGGTTATAGGGAGGGCTCTGGCAGGGGGAAATGTGGATATTACAAGGGCATATGGTGTCAATCTACCTATGAGCTTGCCTATGTAATTTATAATATTGATCACGACATAGCCTTTAATAGAAATGTGGAACGATTCAAATATAAGAAGTTAGGAAAAGAAAAGGAATACCTCCCAGATTTTACAGAGGGCGACTGGTTGGTTGAAATTAAGGGATATTATACTCCCGATGTCGATTTAAAGGCAAAAAGTGTAAATAGACCGATTAGAATTTTGTATAAAAAAGATCTCAAATATGCGTTTGATTACGTAAAAAACAAATATCATTTGCCATTGATCCGACTCTATGACAATTACAAACCAAAGTTTCGATATATGTGTTCTAATTGCGGTATTAATTTTTCAAGTGACGTAAGAAGAAAGACGAATCAAATATATTGTTCTAGACGATGTGCTGGAATTTATAGGGCAACTCAAAAACATAAGTAGGAAAACTATCAGCAAATAGCTTTTTCAATGTGTGCCGTTTAATTCTGTCTGTCGAGAGTATTTTCCATTTATTTTAAGTGTTTTATCTGTATAATAAAAGTATTATGAAGAAGTTAACGATATATAATGGTTACGGTGATTGGATAGAGCCTTTCGAATCCAAAGAAATAATGTCTAATGTTTCCTGTAAATTTTGTCAATCAGAGTACGAAAAAATACATCGTTGCAATAGAGATTTTACTTCTGAGCAAAGAAAGAATTTTCAAATAGGCAAGGGGAGTAGGGCTATAAAGTTGGTTGTAAATAATGGACCAACGGGAACTTCGTATATTTGTTTAAAGTGTGCAAGGAAACTGCTTAAAAACCTATCTGAGCAAATTAATTTTTCTGAGTAAATTTTTTCATGCATAAGTTCAAATGTATAGAATGTGGTAAGCGTCCTGAAAAGGGTTGGATGTATATGCCCGGTTCAGATGACCATTTTTATTGTGATGATTGTGTTCCTAGAGGATGCAGTTGTAACGATGAATTAAAAGATGGGATAGATTTTGATAGTAAAGAGGCTGAAGATCCAATAAATTATTACCGACCCGTAGATGAAAAGGGAAGGCAGAGTCCTTGTTGTGAGTTTTTCTGGTTGGATAATAATTTCGAGCATAAGCAAGAAATCGAAGGTGAATGGGAGACTGAAGAAGAGACGGAAGCTGAGCGTATTGAGAGGGAGATGGAGAAATAGTTATGCAAGAATATCTATGTTTAAAGTGTGGTTGGAAAGGGACAAAAGAACAAATGGAAATGTTTTTGCATTCAGAAGACGGAGAGCATTATTACTGTCCCAAGTGCAAATTTCATTCATTTAAGCCATGCATTCATCGATATTACAAAGGCCATTGTCCACTCTGCTATGAAAAGGTAGATAGACGATGAGTGATCTAGTTATCATGATAGACCTTGATGGGACGCTCAAAACCGAACACGACTTGCATGGTCCCTACGAAGTCGATTCTATTCATGTTACTTCTGGTTCTAAGAAGTACATATTCGGTGCTCGACCTCATATTCACGATTTTTTGTCTGAAGCTAAAAAGAAAGCCAATTTGTATTTGGGAACGGCGGGTGGAGGAGGATATGCAAGAAGAGTTCTCAAAGCTATGGAAATAGGCGATTACTTCACTGAGATTATAGCGGCAGAGAATTTTAGAGATGGGTTGCCTTGTTTTGGAACATTCAGAAACGCCATATATATTGACAACGATGAGAAGATAGCCAAGCAAAAAATAGACAGAATACAGCACAGTATGTATTTTAGAAATAGAATACCTTATCCCGGCAGACAGGATATGTGGGTTATTGATACTTATACGGGGGAAAAGGATGACAAGACGATGTTGGATTTGGCTGAAGAAATGAGGCAAATATGATAGAAGAACTTTTCGAATATTTGATTAACGAGGTTTGGAGTAGATAAATCTTAAAAAATAAGAGGAATATAAAAATGACAAAAACAGATGGTCGTAAAGTTGCTATTATTGGATACGGATATGTTGGTAAGGCTATGCATAAATTATTCCAAAGTCATTATGAAACATATTTGAATGATCCCCTGCTTTATCCGGAACATGGGGTTCAAAATATGGAGTATATTAATGAAAATTGTGGGCTAGGTGTCGTCTGTGTTCCAACTCCAAGATCTGATACTGGCGAATGTGATGTTTCAATTGTAGAGTCTGCCATTGAAAAGCTAAACACCCCATTGATCATTTTAAAATCAACTATTGAAATTGGAACGACTGATAGGCTAAAGGAAAAGTATGGTAAGAATATAGTTTTTTCTCCTGAATTTTGTGGAGAAAGTACTTATTGGTCTCCTTATTTATTCGATAGAGACATAAAAGAAACTCCATTTTTTATATTTGGTGGAGATCCTGAAGATACGACGAGGGCTGTTGAATATTTCTTACCGATTACTGGACCAACTAAAAAATATATTCAATGTTCGGCAAAAGAAGCGGAAATGACTAAGTATATGGAAAATTCTTTCTATTCGACAAAAATAGCGTATTGTTATGAGATGTATGAAATATGTAAGGCGGCAGGAATAGATTGGAATAGAGTTAGAGAACTTTGGCTATTAGATCCAAGAGTTAATCCGATGCACACAGCCGTATTTCCTAATAATGACAGACCATTTTCGGGCAAGTGTTTTCCTAAAGACACTTCTGCAATTGCTGAATTTGCTAAAAAGGTTGGATATGAGCCTGAGTTATTGAAAGAGGTATTGAAAACGAATGATAGAATTTGTGAGATTAGGAAGAACCGGAGAGAACAAAATGAGCAAATATAATAAGGATTTTTATATGGACGATGTTGGTAGTATTGCCTTAAAAGTTATTGACTTAATTCAAGAAGAGTTGGCTAAGCATAATATTAAGTTGGATGACAAGGAAGAAGATTTGTTTTACGTCCCTATTTTTAATGCGCTAGAAAATTTCAGCAACGGAGAGTACAGGGGTTATAACTAATGATCACTTCTGGGTTTTGCACATATTGTGGTTTTATCATTGAAAGTTTTGAGGGATTAAATGGATGTCCTAATTGTGGAACGACTTCTATCCCTTGCTCAGACGAAGATCAAGTTAATGTTTGTATTAATTGGCATGAATTAAGAACCTTATGTATGTGGGCTGAGAAATGGGGAAATGAGAAGGTCGGAGATGCCAGTTTGATTTATTCTATTGCTGGAAGAATTCGTTATCAACATCCGCATAGAGATTCATTAACATTGGCAGATAATATTCAAGAGCTTCCTAAGAAATTCCCTGGCATAAAATTTTCAACTAATGTTCCGGGCGTTGAGACAGATAATAACGGGGCAGTTGTTTAATTAGCGAATCCTTCTGTCAAAAATAAGACTAAAACATAATCCGCCTTATATTTAAGCCAAATTCAATTGAGTTTGGCTTTTTTGTTTGGAGGAATTTGATTTTTATTATCGAATTATCATATGGAGGACACATTATGAAAACTTCAGTCATAATAGCGAGAATTATAGCTAAAGTAACATCTGGTCGTTGGTTAATTACAATGGCGGCTGTAGTATGTTTAATAAAGCTTTCGTGGACATTGTGCGATTTAATGATGAGGGGAGAAGTTAAACTTGAAGCGGCAACTTATGTGGCTATAGTTATGGGCATTTTAAACACAATTGGAATGGTAACGGTATTTTATTTTCAAAAAAACAGAACAGATGACGGTAATGGTGAAATGTGGTTGACAAATACTACGACCACATTGCCTCCGTCTCAATAATATGAATTGGTACGACAAATCTCAATTTGATTTAGACTCCATTACCCCTGAACAATGGCAAGAAATTAATGACAGAATGGTTGCTATTGGATATGATTGGAGAGGATGGGAAGATGCTAAAAGAGTTTACTACAAATTGCCAAACATGTCAGAAGACCAGAAAAAAGTTATTGATGCAGTGCTTGGTAAAAAAGAATATATAAGGCAAAATGACCCCAAAGAAACAAAGAAGATATTTGATAAGGCTATTCGGAATTTAGGAAGAACGTATAATTTAAAAGAGGCGGGATATATACTCCCTAATGGCGCTTTATTGGATTTGTCTGGGAAAAAATGGGGTAATACTGGAAATATAAGAGGATTAGATCATAGGGAAATAAATCAAGTCACAGACATGAAATCGTTTTTAGAGATGGGGGCGATCCGGTATTTTCCAGAACAACCCGGAGTAGATATTAGGTCTAATCCAACCCCAAAACAACTCGATATTATATTTTCGGATGTCAACAATTCTGCTAAAGGGTATACCGTAGAACTTTTTAATCCCAAAAAAGGTAAATTTTTTAATGAATATGCGGCTGGAGTTAAGGGCGAAAAAGTAGTCAATGATATTAAAAATTTTTATTCTCAAACAGTCGCCCAAATAAATGATTGGTATAGATTGGCTATATTAGAAAATCAACTTAGAAAAGAAGCGGGATGGAAAGAAAATATAGCCATCACCATTATATCTACCCTTAGTGGATTCTCTGCCTATTTTGAATCTGATGCAATAAAAAATTATATGAATAAAAGTAGAATCTCTCCAGAAAAACAGCAGGAAGTCGTTAATACCGTCAACTACCTAACCGAACAACATAAAACACTAGAAGAATTAAATAAAAACGATTTTGAAAAAGCCAACCAAGCTATTCAAAAGTTTAAACCTAAAAAAGATTCTAGTGGAGGAATAAGTGTCAATAATTTAATGGAAACTATTAAGAGACACGAAGGAATTAAATACACAATATATTTGGATCCTAGCAAGAAAAACTATTGTATTGGAGCTGGATTTAACCTCAATAGACCGTATTCTAGAAAACTTATTGAATCTGTCGGCGCTAATTACGATTTAATCATGAAAGGGCAACAAAAGATTAATAAGGAACAAGTCGATCAGCTTTTGAGATACGACATAGAACAATCCATTGAAGATTCTAAGCGGTTTGTTGTCAATTATGATAACCTTCATCCAGATGCCAAGTTCGTTTTGGTTAATATGGCGTACAATATGGGACTGAATAAATTAATGGGATTTAAAAATCTAAAAACAGCATTGCAAAATTATGACTATGAATCAGCTTATCGTGAAATGGTTAATTCTAAGTGGATGTCTCAGGTTAAGAGTAGGGCTGTGGAATTGGCTAATAAAATGAGGTCAATCGTAACATAATGAACTGGTATAAATTAGCCCTAAGACAAATCGTTATTCCGGTCAAAGATTATGATGATTTAATGGCACTTATTGATAAAATTGCAAGGGGTGGTACGGATTGGAACTCAGAAGAACTTCAGCTTCAACAAAATTACCCCGAAGCCATAGAAGTTGTTTTGAAGAAGAAAATGCAGTCTAAAGCCTCTTGCAAATGTAAAAATGCCTGCTCGCTATAGACATATACACCAATTCTTGTATAATGTGTATATGAAATCGTCAATCTCTTCAAGGAAATCTAATAATCTTTTTAGAAATAATAGAGTAGTGTTTTCATTCTTTAGAGGTTATTAATGGCTGTTGCTTTTATAGAATTTAGTGTAAGTCCCGGCGCAACCAGTACAACTTGCGTAATAACCAAACCTACCAACTTGGCTATTGGCAATTTAATGATCGCACATGTCGCTTCTGCCAGCACTACCGCCATTACTGCCCCCGATGTTACTTGGACTCAATTACAAAATTTAGCTACAACAGGCGCGAGAGGGGCGGCTTTTTATAAACAAGCTACTTCCACAGATGTTGCTGCTACAGACT
>Ga0210057_1008192_pt1 | contig 12442 bp, 12 predicted proteins | sample CryGeyCG2114_010_2_FD_183968 | JGI IMG/M metagenome (GOLD analysis project Ga0210057, IMG submission 183968) | Groundwater microbial communities from aquifer - Crystal Geyser CG10_big_fil_rev_8/21/14_0.10 (SPAdes) (version 2) | ecosystem: Environmental > Aquatic > Deep subsurface > Groundwater ... | reverse complement strand
TTTGAACCACAACTTGTAGTTAAAAAACAAAAAAAGTTGCCGACCATTGATGGCCCAGGACTTTTTTGGATGCTTATAATTTTAACCCTCGTCCTTTTTGGACTTGCTGTCAGTGTGCTTGGTGGATCACAAAACCTCGGTACTGACCTGCTGACACCGTCAGAAAGTTCTTCTCCTGAGGTTAAACCTTCAAGGGTATATACTGTTTCTTATAAGAGCGGCGTGTTTAGTCCTACCAACTTAAGGATTCGTGCCGGAGACACGGTAAGATTTAAAAATGAGGGAATTTTTCCAATAAGAATAGTTTCTGGTCCGGATAGTGTTTTGGTTGGATTGGATAGTGTCGGAGATGTTCCACAGGGAAGTTATTTTGCTTTTACATTTGCGGCAAAAGGCATCTTTGACTATCATAACGACAGAAGCCCAAAGGAAACAGGAACCATTATTGTTAGATAGCGTCATCAAAATGATAAACCCACTTACAACGCAGGTTGAATCTAAACTCGGTGCGGTCTACATATTATTACTGACCATGTTTTTTGTGGGCTTAATTTTTATAGCTTTGCAAAATTTTAATTCGGATTCAATTATTTTGGATTCACAAAGCGCTCAAGTCAAAACCATTTCTAATACAGAGAGATATTTAATTGACAGTTGGTTAAGAGATAATCAAATCAAGATTCCAGAAGGAAAGGGGTATAGATATGTAATTCAGGAATATCCTTCTAAGCCATGGTTCAAATAAAATTTAAAATTACTCTGCCTCGCCGGCAGGCAGGCAATTTGCAATTTACAATGAATTTTCAATGTTTCAATATTTAAAAATTGAAGAATTGATTCATTTATTGAAAATTAAAAACTGAAAATTGAAAATTAATTCAGGATTGTTTATAAAAGAGGTGATATTGTTTGCCACAACACTTGTTGTGGGAATTTTTTCGGCTTATCAATATTCGACCTATCCAATCTTAGAGTCTCTTCCAGAAATAAAATTCAGTTGGAGTGATGTCGTTTTCTTTGTGTTGATGGCATTGTTTATTTTTCTAACTTCAAAATACAAAAAATTAGGTAAAATTTCATATAGAATATTTTTGATTTTAGTAGTTTTTTCAGGAACACAGATTGTTGCCGGATCATTTCTTTCTCAACCAAATGATTTGTGGGTCGCTCTTTTTGTTGTTTTGGTCTTTATTATGACAAGAAACGTTCTCGCTCATAATGTTGGGATAATCTTGGGAATTGCTGGAATAGGATCAATTTTGGGACTGTCTATTTTACCTAAAACAGTGGTCATAATAATGATTGTTTTATCTTTCTATGATATTATCGCTGTTTACATTACTAAGCATATGGTAAGTATGGTTAAAAACATGATGGAAGCGGGGGCAATCTTTGGATTTATTATCCCCTCAGAGATAAAAGGATTATTTTCAAACAAACAAGAAGTTCAGGCTCAAATCGGAGATAAGTTTATGATATTGGGTTCGGGCGATGTGGGGTTGCCTGTTGTTTTGGTAAGTTCTATGGTCAGATATAGTGTTGCTGGTGCAATTGTTGTGGCCATCTTTTCTTTACTGGGACTTCTTGCCACACATCTTATTTTTGTGAATCAAAAAGAAAGAAAACCCATGGCCGCCTTGCCCCCAATTGCGACAATGTCAATTATCGGCTATCTTATTGCTTTAGTAATCTAAAGCGAATTAACAATTTCCAATTTACAATTTCCATTGAATGTTTCAATTTACAATTAATCAATTCTGGCAATTAATTCAGGGTTTGAAAATTGATTTATTGAAAATTCATTGAAAATTGATAATTGGTAATTGAAAATTATGAAATTAATATTCTATGGCGGAGCAAAAACAGTAACCGGAGCGAATTACCTGCTTGATACGGGAGATATTAAGATTCTTGTTGATTGCGGTTTAAATCAGGGTTCCAAATATGCGGAAGATTTGAATTATGAAAAATTTGCTTATGACCCGACGCAAATAAAATTCGTATTCATAACCCACAGCCACACAGACCATATTGGCCGTCTTCCTAAACTGTTCAAGGAAGGTTTTAATGGCAAAGTTTACGCCTCCAAGCCGACTATAGATATGATTAGCAAGGCATTGCCGGATAATTTAAAAATAATAACCGAGGAAGCCGAAAGAGATGGCCGAGAGCCGATTTGGAGACTTAAAGATTTAGAAGGAGTTTTGGCGCTGGCGGAAGGATTTGATTATGAAGTGCCGATTGAACTGGACGGGGGAATCAAAGCCGTTCTTCATGATGCCGGTCACATATTAGGCTCTACCATTGTTGAGATACAATGGCAGAACAAATCACAAACAAAAACAGAAAAAATTTATTTCACCGGTGATCTGGGCAACCCACCGACTCCCTTGCTACCACCGCCTTATTTTCCGACTGATGCTGACTATATTGTTGTAGAGTCTGCTTACGGTTCAAGAATTCACGAAGATCGTGCGTCCAGAAAAATTATGCTTGAGAACGTCATCAAGGAAACAATGTCCAAAGGTGGTACGCTGATGGTTCCGTCTTTTGCGATGGAGAGGACTCAGGAACTTTTATCCGAATTGAACCAGCTTATAAATCACAATCAAATACCGAGAGTCCCCATTTTCTTGGACTCTCCTTTGGCGACAAAACTTACCGAGGTTTACCGGAAATATCCGAATTATTTTAATAAGACCGCTCACCACGTTATTGAATCTGGTGACGATATATTTAATTTTCCTGGACTGACATTCACCAGAACTGTTGATGAATCAAAATCCATAAACAACGTGAGGGGACCTAAAATAATCATCGCCGGTTCGGGCATGTCTACAGGTGGAAGAATATTGCATCATGAAAGGAAATATTTATCAGACCCAAATTCTGCGATTTTATTCGTAGGCTATCAGGTGCAGGGTTCATTGGGGCGCAGGATTTTGGATGGTGAAAAAGAGGTCAAAATATTCGGTGAAAAGATTGCCGTTAATTGCCAGATACGTGCTATTGGAGGATATTCAGCTCATGCCGACCAGCCGATGCTACTTAAATGGATTGGGAGTGCCGGCTCCGGCGGTAATCTCAAAAAAGTTTTTGTGGTTCAAGGCGAAGAAAACTCGTCTGTAATATTGGCAGAAAAAACAAAAACCGATTTGGGAATTGACGCAATAGTGCCTTCGCAAGGAGAAGGTTTTGAGTTGTAATTTTAGAAACAATTAGTTATATTTTAAGTCTATGAAAGATAAAAAGAGCACAATGAATCTACCGGCATCTAAGTTGCCGAAAATTGAAGAGGAAGCCAAGGGTGATTTCAGAGGATCTCTTCATTGGAGGGTTTTAAGAATAATGTCTGAACTCATTGAGGGTTGGCAGTTTTTGGCTGATTTTGATAAGACCGTTACGTTTTTTGGTTCAGCAAGATTTCCGGAAGGAAATAAATGGTATGAAGAAGCAAGAAAACTCGGGGCCATGTTGACAAAAGAAGGCCTTGCGGTTGTTACCGGAGGAGGTCCGGGTATTATGGAAGCCGGAAACAAGGGAGCTGTGGAGGGAAACGGAGAGTCAATAGGATTAAATATTAAACTTCCCGAAGAGCAGAGAATCAACCCGTTTGTTAAAAAAAGTACCGCCTTTCACTATTTCTTTGTCAGAAAGTTGATGCTTGCCTATGCCGCGAGGGCTTATGTATTTTTCCCAGGAGGACTCGGTACGCTGGACGAGGCTTTTGAGATCTTAACTCTTATCCAAACTAAAAAAATATCCGATAAAATCCCCGTTGTCTTTGTGGGAAAAGAATTTTGGACCCCAATACATTCATGGCTTAATGAAGAAATGCTCGTCAGATTGAAAACCGTAGATGAAGCAGACCTCAATCTCTACACGATAGTTGATACCGCCGAAGAAGCTTTTGAAATAGTGAAAAACGCTCCTCCGAGAGAAGAGTTCTATTATTAATCTTGATTTTTAGTAAAACCTGTGTTATATTCTTATTTATATGGCTGATTTTAAAGCTAACAACATTTTAATATCAGAGCAGTTACCTTTAATTGCCCTGAAAAACACCGTCCTTTTCCCGAAGGTGGTTATTCCGCTTATCGTTCAAAGACCCAAATCGGTTGCTGCTCTTGAGGACGCCATAACCCATGAACGACTAGTGTTTTTTGTTACTCAAAAAAATATTGAAGATAACATTGGCCAGAAAGATGTTTTTACTACAGGAACTATCGGGAGAATTGTTTCGGTTTTTAAACTTCCGGACGGTTCTTCTAAAATAGATGTTGAAGGATTGGTTAGGGCAGAGATAACCGATTTTGTGAGCGAAGAACCGTTTTTTAAAGTTAAGGCCCAACCTTTTAATATGATTTTAAGAAACAACCTTGAGGAAAAGGCTTTTTTGAGACGGGCAATAGAGCAGTTCAGGACTATTTCGGAAGCCCGTTCTTTTCCGACAATTTTGCCTGAGATTATTTACATGATGCTACAGCTCAAAGACACGGAGCAGATTTTAAGTTTAATGGCGGTTAATTTAAATTTAGGGATTGATGATCAGCAAAAAATTCTTGAACTTGAGAGCGCGATAGACGCTTTAAGGGAGATGAATGTTTATCTTGTCCGTGAGATGGAAATAATGGAAGCGGAGAAGATCGTTACTAAGGAAACCAAAAAACAAATCGGTAAAATGCAGAAGGAACTTTTCCTTAGAGAACAGTTGAAAAGCATTGAAAAAGAACTTGGGGTTGAGGATGAAAAAGATGATATAGATACCCTGAGATCAAAAATTATTTCAGCTGGAATGCCGAAAGATGTTCAGGAAAAGGCGATGAAAGAATTAAATCGTCTAAGTAAAATGCCGCCATTTAATCCGGAGGTTTCTTATTTAAGAACTTATCTTGATTTACTTACGGAATTGCCTTGGTCAAAGAAAACCAAAGAGAAGATAGACTTAAAAGAGGCAGAGAAAATTTTAAATGAAGACCATTATGGTCTAAATAAAGTTAAGGAAAGAATTCTAGAATATCTTGCCGTACAAAAACAAGTCGGTAAGCTCAAGGGCCCAATATTGTGTCTTGTGGGGCCTCCTGGTACAGGAAAAACATCAATTGGTCAGTCAATCGCCAGAGCACTAGGTAGAAAGTTTGTCAGGGTCTCTTTGGGTGGATTGAAAGACGAAGCGGAAATTAGAGGTCATCGCCGGACCTATGTAGGAGCTATGCCAGGGAGAATTATCCAAGGAATAAATAACTCTAAGGTTGTAAATCCGGTATTTATGCTTGATGAAATAGATAAAATTGGAATGGATTTCCGAGGCGACCCATCTTCGGCTTTACTGGAGGCATTGGATCCTCAGCAAAATAATTCTTTTTCCGACCATTATTTAGAAGTGCCTTATGATTTGTCGGATGTAATGTTTATCACGACAGCAAATATTTTAGACACCATTCCTCCAGCATTAAGAGACAGACTTGAGATAATAGAATTCCCTGGATATTCAGAAGCAGAGAAATTCCATATTGCAAAAAACTTTTTGCTATCCAAGTTGTTCAAAGATCATGGCTTAAATAAAAAAGCTCTGGTCTTCAATGACTCTGCTATTGAGGATATTATAAGAAAACATACTCGCGAAGCTGGAGTTAGGGAATTGGAAAGACAATTAGCCTCGGTTATAAGAAAGGTAACTCGAAAACTTGTTGAATCGCGTTCCAGTAAACAAGTTGTTGTAACGAAAGACGATGTTCATAAGTATCTTGGACCGATTAAATATAGCCACGAAATGGCTGAAACAAAAGATGAGATAGGAAGGGCAACTGGCTTAGCTTGGACAGCCATGGGCGGAGAACTTTTACCGATAGAAGTCACCAAAATGCCTGGTCGTGGTAAACTTATTTTAACCGGACAGTTGGGTACGGTGATGAAGGAATCTGCTCAAGCGTCTTTAAGTTTCGCAAGGGACTATGCTTCAAAGAGAGGAGTGAAAGAAGATTTTACCAAAGACGACATCCATATCCATGTTCCTTCGGGGGGAATCAAAAAAGACGGCCCCTCGGCTGGTATTGCCATGACTTCGGCTCTCGTTTCTCTTTTTTTAAAAAAACCGTTTAAAAAAGAAGTTTGTATGACCGGGGAAGTAACTCTTCGTGGAAAAGTCCTTGAAATAGGTGGACTTAAAGAAAAGGTTCTTGCTGCTCACAGAGCAGGACTAAAAACCGTAATATTGCCGATAGATAATAAAAAAGATTTGGAAGATATTCCTAAGGAAGTCAAAAAAGACCTAAAATTTGTATTTGTTAAAACAATGGATGAGGTCTTGCGTGTTGCTCTCAAATAGTGTATAGTTATTATCTTGCTCTTTAGGCAAGGTAGGAGGGTAGTCGTAGATGTGTGGACACATGTGTAAGTGTTTCTGTCATAAAAACAGTGGCATTCTTTGTATTCGCTGTAATTGTCAGAAGTGTTATGTTTGTGACGATCATGTTTCTGCAGAATCTTTTGAGCATCATTTGAATTTTTGTCACCACATGGCTCAGGCTCATGTATTAAGATTAAAAAGAAGACCCCCTCTGGTTGATTTGGTAGCTGTTGCTGGATAGTCCCCTTAAGAGGGGACTTTTTGTTTACAATTATCATGGCCCCCACACTCATGAACGAGTGTGGGGTATTGCTTAATTTGTTGTTTATAATAGAATTATTTAATGATTCAATTAATTGATTTCTTAGCTTATTTTGATTGGATAATGATCTCTAGGTTATTGGTCGCCGCTTTATTGGGTGGACTTGTTGGTTTTGAAAGAGAGCGTTCGGGAAAAGTTGCTGGATTAAGAACTCACACACTCGTTTCGTTGGGAGCAGCGTTGTTGTCTATAATCTCAATCAAGCTTTTCCAGATTTTTCCTTCCGTGAATGGAGTTGTTGGATTTGATTACCATTTAATAGCTAACGTAGTTGTTGGTATAGGCTTTATAGGTGCTGGAACAATATTAAGAAGAGATAATCGTATTGAAGGAACAACTACAGCTGCGAGTTTGTGGGTTGTTTCAGCAATCGGTATGGCCAGTGGGTTCGGATTCTATCAAGAAGCAACGGCAACCGCAGTTGTTGTATATGTTGTTTTAACCGGACTTTGGCTGGCGGAAAAATATTTAACTAGAGATATTCGCTATAAAGGACAAGGAATTTTTGGAGAACTAAAAAACAGTGAACTTAATAAAGATAATTCCTCTGAAAAATAAAAGCTTTCTCTCCGCCACCGCTGTTCTTGTGGGAACTATGGTTGGGGTTGGGGTTTTTGGAATTCCTTTTGCTTTTGCAAAGGCCGGTTTTTGGGTTGGTTTTTTGTTCTTTATATTTATCGGTTTTATAATTCTTCTTATGAATCTCATGTATGGCGAAATAGTTTTGAGAACACACCAAGAGCATCAGATAACCGGCTATACTGAAAAATATCTCGGGTTTTGGTTCAAAAGGGCAATCTTCTTTTCTGTGGCTCTTGGTTTTTATTCCGCTTTACTCGCATATATAGTTATTGCCGGAGATTTTTTAAATAATATTTTTTCTTCTATTTTTTATGCATCGCCGACTACTTACAGTTTGGTGTTTTTTATTGTTCTTTCAACTTTGGTCATAGTGGGGATTAGAAGAATATCATGGATTGAGTTATTTTTAGTCTATTTGTTTATGGCGGTAATATTTTTGATTTTTGGGGTTGGTTTCAATAAGATTGATGTAGTTAATTTTTCAGTAATTCAGAAGGAGTTTTGGTTTTTGCCGTACGGCGTCTTACTTTTTGCTTTTACCGGATTTGCATCTATTCCTATTCAGAGAAGCATATTAAACGGACAAGAAAATAATCTAAAAAAATCAATAATATTAGCTGTTATTTTGACTGGGGCGTTATATCTTCTTTTTGCTGTTACTGTTGTGGGAATATCAGGAAGCATTACTTCGCCGGATGCAATATCAGGGTTGTATGAGTTTTTGGGAGGCAGGATAATATTCCTCGGCTCATTATTTGGTTTTTTGGCCGTCAGTACTTCTTTTCTGATGCTAGGCTCGGCTTTTTTAGATATGTTTCGCTTGGATTATAACGTTTCAAGGAAATTTGCGTGGCTTTTGGTTCTTGCCCCGCCCCTCGTATTGTTTTTGGGCGGTTTGAGGACTTTTATTGATATCATAAGCTTAGCCGGTTCGGTTGCCATCGGGCTTGAGGGAATAGTTTTGACGTTTGTTTACATTAAATCAAAATCAAAAGGGGACAGGGTGCCGGAATATAGTTTGGAACTCCCCAAGTTTTTCTATTACCTCCTCATTTTCATGTTCGGAGCGGGAATTGTGTATGCGTTGTTTATTAAATAATCGCTCCAGTCCTTACCCTAATTTTCTCACGGCTTCCTTTTGGACTATTTCTAGAAACTCCTCCTAATTTCTCTACAGAGATTCTAGGGCGGGCTAAAGCACCGCCCCTCCGAGAGACCGCCCGAAGCCACTCCTGTCGGGCCATGCGGCTGGCTAAAGCCACCCGTTCCCGGACATCTTCGGGTCGGTACCCAGAGAAATAGTGTCGGAGAAGTTGAAATAGAGCCAATCGTGCAGATGTGAGAAAATCAGATAAGGCCTTTCGCTTAATATTTCAAATAAAAAAGTCCCCACTGCTTGTTAAAGCAAATGGGGACGGATGACGACGAGGACAACCATGGTTGCCTCAATCGCTGTGAAGGTGAGTGGCTGAAGCGCGTTTGCCAGATTCCACTTCTTGATAGTGAATAGTGCACAGATGCATGAGGCAAGCCAGATAGACCATGCGAACGGGTTTTCCTGGGCTGGGTTGGTATATCCTCCGACAAATGTCGGAATGGCACCGGCGAATGTCGCAACTTGCGAACAGATAATCGCCAGCACGGCGTTGCCGGTTTTCTGCCACAGGAGGATACCCACCATAGCGCCAGTTATACTGACCCATTCAATTGACCCCATTGTCGGTTTGCCGAAAATCAGGGCGAGAATGGCAACAATCCAAGCACCAACGACAGCTGCGGTTATTTGACCGTTCAGCGCTTTCTCTTTTTTCATTGCCAAGAAAGCGAGCGTATCAACGCTTGCCCAGATAGCCCACGAAACAGGCGAGGGCTCGGTCAGACCGTTCAGAATTGCCCAAATGTAGGGCAGAAATGCAACGACAAACAGAACGCCTGAGACAGTATTCACGGGTCCTCCTTCTGCTATTTGAGGCATAACTGCCGAAAAGGTTAAAGATCTAAACTGATAAGACATTATAACATACTTTTTATGTATTTGCAATTGTTTTCGTCATGGACACGAACAATTTATAAGTGTTTCGTACGAACCTAAAATAAATTTTTTATAAACACTTATTCATTGAGGTTAAACCTCAATGAAACCCAATACGCCACGCGGGTGGCGTATTGCCTGCCGGTAGACAGGTGTGACATAAATGTGAGCCGCAGTTATGCATGGTCATACGGCCACGGCCATGTGGCCGTTGCTCGACTACGCGCGGTTACTGCTCGCCTACGGCGGTTGTAGAGGTTGTGCGGTGCTGTAGATTTGGCATAATTATGAAACATGATTACATTAACAAGGTTATTAAGTAAACTAGAACAATATTTATTCTATTTTTTGCTTTTTGCGATTCCGTTTCAGGCACGGAAGATTTTGTGGTATCAGAACTGGAATTTTAATGAGTGGCAGAGCGTCAGTATCTATGCTACAGATTTAATTTTATTAGTTTTGTTTGTTTTCTGGGCTAAGTCCACTTTACGGGGTAGGCAAATTTTCAATTTTAAATTTTCAATTTTCAATAAATTTTCAAAATTACAATTTTACAAACCCGACTTCTGGTTAATTATATTTATCATTATTTCTGCGATTTCCATTAAAAACGCCATAAGCCCTCAACTCGCCGTTTATGCTTGGGTAAAACTTTTGGAATTTACTCTGTTCTATTTCTATATTAAGAACTATGCCGTTGCGAAGTTCGGTTTTGTCAACTCTTTATTGGTCATTATTGGTGGTGGATTGTTTCAGGCGGTAATTGCGATTCTGCAGTTTTTCAAGCAATCAAGTTTGGGATTGAGGTTGCTGGGAGAAAGTGTTTTATCGCCCGATCTGACCGGCATCGCATCTTTTTATAATATGGCGGGAGAAAAAATAGTTAGAGCTTATGGCGCCACACCTCATCCCAACATTCTTGCCGCATACTTATTTCTGGCCATTTTTGCTTTTTACTATCTTTGGATTTATAAAAACATAAGCAAGTTTTACCTATTTGCTTATGGACTGACTCTTTTGGCTTTCTTTTTCACTTTTGCCCGAGTGGCGGTATTTCTGTTTTTCTTTGGTTTTTTTGCAATGGGATTTCCAATCCTTATAAATTTTGCAAAAGTGTCAAAAGCTCGGTTTTTGACAAAAGAATTTTTGATGGGAAAGATTTTGCCAATAGTACTGGTTACTGTTTTGGTAACGGTTGCGTTCACCTTTTTTTACCAGTCCGAAGCGATAAGCAGGGTTAAAATTTCTTCCGGAGAAGAGGCGGTTCAGATGAGAATTTTTTACAATAAGGAATCATTGAAATCTTTGAACTGGTTTGGCGTTGGTTCCGGTAACTTTGTTAACTGGCTGATGACCAAAGACCCCAACTTGCCCCGCGGACTTTATCAGCCTGTTCACAATATTTATTTATTGATTTACTCGGAAACAGGAATTTTTGGCATTACGGCATTTATTCTTTTCCTTGTTTTCTTGATTAAGGATTTCATCGTAAGAACAAAAATGAACAAGTTGTATCACTATTCTTTTTTGCTTATATTTTTGTCTTTTTTGTTTTTGGGTTTGTTTGACCATTTTTTGTGGACACTTCAACAGGGAAGATTTATGTTTTGGCTGGTAGTTGCGCTATTGACTTTTAAATTAAAAGATGATATAATGGTTAAACAATCGTAAGTTTAACCACAGTTTCAGGAGGAGGTAGGCCGTGGCCAAAAAGAGGGTTCAGGCGGTGAAGTTCGAAAAGACCGACAAGGCGCTGATCAAGGGGAGGGTCGGGCACACGCGGACGGGTGCCTGCACCGCCAAGGGCAAGTGCTACCACGGTTGGAAGAAGAACAACCGGTGGTAAACAACATGGGGGCGACGAAAGTCGACCCCCAATTTTTTGAATGGAGCATTTGCCCAGTAATACAACTTCGACAAACTATTCGCAAGGCGAATAGTTAAAGCCAAAGGCAAGTCGAAGATGATATACTGGGTTTGCTCTGTTTTTTAATTTTACTTACACTTGTAGTCAGATAATTAATCAACGCGATCACTTTATGGACAGAACTGAACTTCTAAGTAAAATCAAAGATGAAGTCATAAACCTCAAGAAATCACCTCTCTATAAAGAAAGGGTTAAGAACAAGGTTTTTCCTGTAATCGGTGAAGGGAGTCATTTTGCCAAGATCATGTTTGTCGGCGAAGCTCCGGGCAAGAATGAAGCCAAAACGGGAAGGCCGTTCTGTGGAGCATCCGGTAAAATTCTTGATGAATTGCTTGCCTCCGTTGGTATAGACAGAAAAGATGTTTATATAACAAACATTGTCAAAGACCGACCACCTCTCAACAGGGATCCCTTCCCTTTGGAGATAAAGATTTACGGATCATATCTTGATAGGCAGATAGAAATAATCCGGCCCAAAGTTATAGCCACACTTGGCCGATTTTCAATGTGCTATATTATGAAAAAATTCAACTTTACCGACTACTATACTGGTCTGACCAGTATAGGTCAGATACATGGTAGGGTATTTGATGTTGAAGTGAAATATGGTCCCGATTTTTCATCCTCGACCAAAGGTCGGGATAGAAAAAACGAGGATCCTCGATTTGCTAATCGCTTTTCAAACGAAGCAAATCGGGATAAAATTAAGATTGTGCCATTATATCACCCTGCCGTTGCAATATATAATAGAAACACCATGAGTGTACTCAAAACAGACTTTCAAATTCTAAAACAATTCAAATAAAGCAAAAAGTTAAAAAGCATGGAAAACGCCTTTTTATTTATTGAAAATAATTTTCCGTTTCTGGTTGAGCATAAATATCTCTTTATTTTTATAGGCGCTGCCGTAGAAGGGATGAATACAACTATTCTTGCCGGATTTCTTGCGTCTGTTGCGAGCATATCTCTTTGGCCTGCTTTTTTTGTGTGTCTTGCCGGGGAGGTTGTTAGTGGGTTTTCTTGGTATACTGTCGGATATTATGCCGGATCTAAACCAATAGACAGATGGGGACGTAAAGATAAAAATAGTAGAAAGATTATTGAAAAAGTTGAGGAATATTTTCAGCGTTATAGTGGGAGGGCAATATTGTTTGCAAAAGTCACATGGTCCTTTACTATTGCGACCATGATTACTGCTGGGTCGCTCAAGTATGATCTTAAAAAGTTTGC
>Ga0210057_1008190_pt1 | contig 12443 bp, 12 predicted proteins | sample CryGeyCG2114_010_2_FD_183968 | JGI IMG/M metagenome (GOLD analysis project Ga0210057, IMG submission 183968) | Groundwater microbial communities from aquifer - Crystal Geyser CG10_big_fil_rev_8/21/14_0.10 (SPAdes) (version 2) | ecosystem: Environmental > Aquatic > Deep subsurface > Groundwater ... | reverse complement strand
TCCTTTTCGCCACGCGGAGCGTGGCAAATCCTTGCAAAATGGGACTTTGGCGCGCGAAGCGCGCCTGCCGAGGCGCAACGCGCCGAGGCAATCTATCCCCCAAAATTGAAAATCGTAAATTGGCGGGGACGATTGCCGGAACTTTGAACCGAAGGTACGGCTCAACTACAGCAAAGTTGATAAAATTGTACGTGATTTGCGGCGAATTTACAAAGAAAATCCTACCTTATTTGATATTCCTACTTTTGCCCAAAAACAGAATTAGCCACTTCTTCTACCTGCTTATTAGAAAGCTTTGAGCCTTCAAGACGTGTAGAAGCACCAGCGGACGCTATAAGAGTAGCGCGACGAAATTCCGCTAGGCGTTCTGGTGAGATGCCAGTATTCTTTTTAATGGATTTAGATTTTGCCATAAAATATCAGGGTGATTATATTTGATTTGCCTCAAAGAAGTCTTTAAATATTTGATTCAGATCAGATAACTCTTTATAGTCTCTGACTTGAAAATTCTTATTGCCGCTTATCATAGCGGACACCCTTCTCCCTTCCTGTTTTCTAAAAATACACAATAAGGGCTTATTGCTTTCAGCTTTACCCAATTCATATCCTACACCTAAGCTTGGAGTAGTCACTTCAGCTACTATTACGTCTGCTTCATTCAACCATTTCATATCACGTTCATATATGTATTCATCGGTAGGACCGTCTTCTCCTAAAATTGAAAGGGTTTGGTCACCGATATGTTCCGTTAGAACTTGTCCGAAGTTACTAAGCAGATCAATAATCTGCAAATATAATTGCATATCATCCCGTCCACCTCGTATTGATCCCGCAAAGTAAATTTTCATAAAGTTCGAATCCCTTTAAGGTTAACTCATTTTAACACTTTTCGGTTTTAGAAAGTAGCTTAAAACAAGGATATTTCGATGGTTACTTTCTAAAACTACTGGCGGAGGGGGAGGGATTCGAACCCTCGGTGCCTTTCGGCACGCCACCTTTCCAAGGTGGTGCACTAGACCGCTATGCGACCCCTCCGTGCGCTTTGTTTATAGCACAGAAAAAAGGGTATTATAAGGATAATGCAAAGAAACATTCTCTTAAAAAAACTTTTGAGGGCAGATGTCATTTCAAAAGGAAGAGTGTTGCTTCGATCTGGAAAAGTGTCTCAGCACTATATCGACATAAAGAAAGCATATGGTGATCCGGTATTATTGAAAAACATCGCATCTGCGATGGCAAGGTTGATTCCGGGTAAGGCAACCGTTGTTGCTGTGTCGGGATACGGTGGTTTGCCGTTAGCCACTGCGGTCGCGATTCAGAATGGGCTGCACATCTCGTTGGTACGAGAGAACAAAAAGAAACATGGAACGAAAAGGGAAATTGACGGATATGTGCCACAGGCGAAAGACAGGGTTGTTATTATTGACGATGTTTTCACAACGGGCAGTAGTATACGGATGACGTTGCGGACGTTACGAAAAACAAAAGCGAAAGTCATCGGTGCATGTGTTGTTGTTCGTCGTACGGAAAAGAAGTTCCTTATTCCACTTAAACACCTTTTTACAGGGAGGGACTTTTTAAGAGCTTAGGAATTTTTCGGAAAGTTTTTTTACTTCTGAAAATTCAGACGGCGAGAACCACTCAATGCGCGAATCGCGGGAAAACCATGTCATCTGGCGTTTTGCGTAGTGTCGGATTTCGACCTCCAATTTTTCCAGCATTTCTTCTTCTGTCATCTTCTCTTGCAACAAATACGCGAGATGGCGATATTCAAGTCCCAATTCCTCCATACGCTCAAATGAGAGACCGTTTTCGTGTAGGGTGTGCGCTTCTTTTTTCATCCCCCCAAGACGCTTGAGAAGTCGTGCGTGGATTCGCTCTGCGAGTGCGTCTTTTTCAATGGAAAGCCCGATTTGAAGTACGTCATAGGGACTTTTTGAATAATCAGTGGGAAAGGTGTATGTGGTTTCTGGCACGGCACCAAGTGCGTCCACAATTTCAAGCGCGCGTATGAGGCGTCGCGGGTTGTGTGGGTCAATGCTTTCCGCGCGGCGCGGGTCTTTCTCTTTCAACTCTGCAAACAATTCCTCTACCCCCTTATCCTTTAATGTTTTTCTTAAAACCTCATTTGGCGGTACTTCGGGAAGCGCAATATTGTCTATAAGCGCGTGGATGAAAAAGCCGGTACCGCCGGCGATGACGGGTATGCATTTGCGCTCCGCGATCTCTCTGACCGCTTTTGATGCGTCGCGAGCGAAGTCAGCGACGCTATAGCGCTCGCGCGGGTCAGCAATATCAAGCAGGTGATGGGGAATGCCACGCATTTCCTCATGCGTGATTTTTCCACTTCCAATATCAAGTCCGCGATACACCTGGCGCGAATCGGCGGAAATTACCTCACCATTATTTTGAAGTGCAACCGCAACGGCCACATCACTTTTTCCCGATGCCGTCGGCCCGAGAATTACCACCACTTTTGTTTTCATCGTGTGCTTATACAGCTGTGTTCAAACCTATTTTAGCAAGAATTTCTGAAATGAACGAATCTGCCACCAGCCGCCCCTTTGTGGCGGACTGCCTCGAAGAAATGCTTTCTTTACAACTCTGATTTTGTACGCGCCATCAAAAATTCTTCTGAAGTAGAAAAGTATAGATTTGTAGGGGGCCCCACGCCGTTCTCACTTAAGACTCGCAGGAGATTGCGGTGGTTAAGATAAAGAAATAGTTTTACAACAAAAAATCACCACTCCTCACGCGGTGATTTTTTATTTCACTTTCCGGGTCAATTATTGTGCTGTTCGGAAAGAAGCCGGTAATGTTATGCTCACGTTTTTTGATGAATCAAATATCACAACTAAGTAGAAGTATGTTGTATTTGAGGTGAGATTATTGATGTTTACCGTGTGAGTGACGCGAGCGAGGCCATCGTACTGAGCCAAGGTTCCACTTACTACAGGTTCGCCTGAGAATATACCTGTTGAATCAAATATATTACTTATCCTGATGGGCGATGTGCTGTAGTAGACTTTCCCAAAAGATGCTTCGCTTGCGGTCCAAGTTATGGATGCGCCATTGCTATCGGTGTCTACACCCACGCTCCTGATTGTGGGAGCATAAACATCTCCGCTAGGAGTTCCGCCATTCGCCAGCTTTGCGTTAATGGCAGTTTGCGTCAGCGGCCCGACGCGGCCATACCCGGTTGTCGCCGGTGTCCCTTGGGAGACAATCCCTTGCGTTGTCTGGAATCTCTCTACCGCAGCTTTGGTGAGCTGACCGAAATATCCAGTGACTAGGCCTTCGGGGTAGATGCTCACATTTGTTGCGAGGTATGTTTGAAGTTCGGTAACTTCTGAACCGCGATCGCCCAGATCCAGCTGACTAGTTATCGCGGCGAAGGCATTCTGAATCCCGAAAAACATAACGGCAAGTATTGCCATCACTGTTATCCCAGAAAGAGAGCCCAAGCGCGACGTATTTTTTTGTAGGTTTGTTGTTTTGTTCATATTATTATTGTTTAGATTGATTTTAGAGACCATGGAGGTGTTTTACATAATCGACCTTTTGTGTTTAGTCCCTATACATAATGCCGTTGCGAATCCAATATGATTACAGTCGCTTTTTGTGGGTTCTACGATCTTTTTTTGAGTGTATTGATTTCTTTTTCCAATTTTTCAATATGAGTTTCCAATTTATTTGTTCGTTTGGTGAGGTTTGTTTCCAACTGTTTTGTATGTATTGCAAGCGTCTCTGCCACAGCCATCATTTCTGTAACATCTTCAATCGCGAGGAGGATTATGGGCGGGAAAGTGGCGTCTTCCTTAATGTGAATCTGACGGGCATTTAAGATCATTATCTTGCGACCGATGAAAGGAAACTCGTGAGCAACTTCAAAACCTTTAAAAAATGTATTTTTGGGCAAAATATCCTCCAAAAGTTTTCGTAGCGCGGGGATATTCCATTGGCCGTTTCCCAGTTCGTATACAATTCTTTTTTCCGTATCTTTTGGGTCAACTTGAAATGTCCTATAAAAAGACTCATTTGCGGCCATTACGCTAAAATTTTTATCAAGTATTAGAATTGGCTCTCGTACAACATCCACGACAGTTTTGATATATGTCCAACTTTTTTCCCAAAAATGATCTACGAACTCGGCACCGATTGGAACGATATTTTTTCCCACGGTTTTGTTATTATTTTCCATAACATAAATGCCGTCATAAAGCCCTCTCCATTACAAAAGATAGCTATTGGCGTATATAACGTGCTACACTTAAAGTCCAGATATCCTCCTAGGAGATGTGCGGGTGTAATGTTGATGTAATGGGCGAGAGTTAGATTTGGCATGAATCTAGGCCCAAAAACATGGGTGTTCATCAAGTATGGCGGTTTGATTGTAATCTCTGTGTAATAGAATGTCTCCGCGTTCGGCTTAATTACTATGATGACCAAGAAACAAAATGCTCGACAAAATGCAGTACTAACTCTAGCGCATCACGATTACGCGAAGGGGATGAATTCGTACTCTTTTTTCAAGGTTCACAACCACTCAACAAGCGACGACTTAGTCCAGGATACGTTCACAAAAACATGGAGTTACCTCGCCAGGGGGGGAAAGATTGACATAATGAAGGCCTTTCTTTACCACATTCTCAATCAGCTTATTATCGACGAATATCGTAAGCGTAAGACAACCTCACTCGATGTCCTTCTTGAAAAGGGATATGAACCGAGCGTCGATAATTCGGAACATATTTTCAATATGTTCGATGGCAAGGCGGCACTTCTTTTGATTCAACACCTCCCGATAAAGTACCAAAGGGTTATGCGAATGAGATACTCGCAAGATCTCTCGCTTAAAGAAATATCTCTCATCACGGGGCAATCAAAAAACACTGTTGCCGTGCAAGCGCATAGGGGGCTTGAAAAGCTCAAGGTGTTATACAACCGTAAATAATACGCCCCGGACAATTAAATAAGCTACCCCGCGCTTGCATTGCGGCGGTTTATTGTATCCGAACGAGAAGTTTCTATATGGTGCAGAATACTTGAATTAGTCCGAACCGCTTTCGCCGCCTGCGGCGGCGAGGAAGTCCCCCCGCGAAAATCCGGAAAGGCGACGAAGCCACACGAATGACAATTTCAAGTTTTTCTTTGACAGATTTGGATTTACTGAAATTCTAACGAGTTTCAATATTGGCGGCAAATTCTTTTATGAAAATTCTTAATTCAAAATTTATAAAAAGAGAAACGGGGGCCGCGTTGTGCGAACCCCCGCTACGATATGAAGAACCAGACTGCCGAGGCGATTATCCAACTCGCCTCGTTCAGTGTCTCGCTGATTGCGAGCCAGATGCGGTTGCGATCCCAGCCCGCCTCTTTGACCATGAAGTAAATCTGGCCGAGACGAATCAGGATGGTGAGATGACCGACGACCACCGACAGGCCGGGTGTTCCGGAAGCACCTTCGGCCAAGAACTTCCAGGCCAAGAGCACTTGCGGTACCGACTTGTAGGCGATGGCGAAGAGTGCCTTCACCATCGGGTCAGACATCTTGCGGTCTTGGATAGCGGATGCTACCAGCACCGCAATTGTTAGAATCACAGCCGTCAGCAGTTGGGTGGTTTCCTTCTCATTCCACTGATACGCTGGGTTTGTTCCTACCGCGCCGATGATGGCAACGATGAGCACAAACCAGAACGCATAGGTGAAGATGGCTTGCCGAGTAACTCGACTGGGCGCGGCACGATGTGCGCCAATGCCGAGAGCCAAGTGAAACAGCAAGTAGGTCGCCACGAGGCTGAACTGCACGGTACTGGAACCAGTTACGTCGTGCAGGGAGCGCATGAAGTACGCCCCACAGAAGACCAACGCTCCGACAATCTGGACCCCGAACAAGAGGTCCGCGACTGTCCTTTTCTTCGAGGACATACGAACCTCCTTTGGGTTTTTGGTTCAAAAAGAGCTTATCGCAGAACCTCGCGGCCAGGATTACCAACGATTTGGCAATACAACTATCCTGGCATATTACGCCATAAAAGTCAAGAAGCGGTAAGCGCCGCTTCTTGGAGAGAATCTTATGAAAATTTTTCTTTTCTGCTTCTACAAAATATTGTTCGAGCCGATGTTTTTAACGGGTTCTTTTGCGGTTTTGATTCGTGCGGCTCACTTCGACTCCGCTCAGTAAAAGCCGCCGCCTTTCCGAATTTTCTATTGGTGCCGCTGGTCGGAGTCGAACCGACACGGGCTTGCGCCCACGACATTTTGAGTGTCGCATGTCTACCAATTCCATCACAGCGGCTCTGGTCCAAGAATACTCCAAAAACGTACCTTTTTCCACTCACTCAATATGCTACAATAAGGCCATGTCATTCCACAACAATGCTATTTTTTGGATTGAAGTTGAGAAAATAAAACCAAATCCGTTTCAGCCACGGCGTGATTTTGATGAAGTCAAATTGCGCGAACTTGCTGAATCCATTCGTCAGTACGGTGTGCTTCAGCCGCTTGTTGTCACGCGAAGGGAAGTGGAAAAGCCGGATGGCGGCCTCATGGCGGAGTACGAACTCATTGCGGGCGAGCGCCGACTTCGCGCATCTAAGATTGCCGGTGTTGCATCCGTACCCGCGCTGATTAAAGACAATGCCGATGACGACCGTATAAAACTTGAGCTTGCAATCATTGAAAATCTCCAGCGTGAAGATATTAGCGCGATTGACCGAGCACGAGCATTCGCACAGCTTGCCGAGAAATTCAACATGACGCATGACTCCATCGCAAAGAAAGTGGGGAAGAGTCGCGTGTATGTGACCAATACCATTCGCCTTCTTAATCTTCCCGAGGATATGCAAATCGCACTTTCGGAAGGGAAGATCAGTGAAGGACACACACGCCCGCTCTTGATGCTTGTTGAGCGTCCCGAAGAACAAATAACCCTCTTTAAAGAAATTATCTACAAACGTCTCACCGTGCGTGATGCCGAGCAAATCTCGCGTTCAATAGCCAAAGAGCGTTCGCTCAAAAAGGGTATCACGCTCTCACCGGAGCTTGCCGCAATGGAAGAAGAAACGGCAAAGCAGTTGGGGACGCGTATTCACATTGAACCGCGCGACGTAGGTGGCAGGGTGCACATTGAATTCACATCAGAAGAAGATTTGCGCAAAATACTTTATCTTTTGAATGGCATGATGGAGAAAGAGGCATCGATTGAATCAAACAATGCGTCGGAAAACGATATCTCATCCACGAACGAGCCCGAAGAACCATCAGACGACAGTGACCTCTACGCCATCACCCATTTCTCGCTCTAGAATTCTTATTTTTTCTGGTTATCAAGCGCGGAACGTATCTTTCGCTTTGCGTTGTTTGTTTGCACCATATCCAACCACTTGTATGACGGGCGCGCGCTTTCTTTGGTGATGATTTCTACGATGTCGCCACTTTCAATCGCCGTATCCAAAGAGACCAATTTACTGTTTATTTTTGCACCCGAAACGTGGTCGCCAATATCGGAGTGAATCGTATAGGCAAAATCAATAGGGCTCGCGCCGACGGGCAAATCCACCACCTCACCCATGGGAGTAAATACAAAAATACGGTCATTGAATATATCGCCACGGAGCGCCTTGATAAATGCTTGTGGTGAGGTGAGATCATCTTGGGCCTCATTCAATTCACGAATCCATTTCAAGCGCTCTTCGGCGAGCGCGGTCTGCTCCTCTGCTGTTTTATCAAGTCCCAAGAATGAGCGCACCCACGAGAATCCACTCGCGTCCCCTTCTTTGTACCCCACATGTGATGCCACACCAAACTCGGCATGCTCATGCATTTCCTTGGTGCGGATTTGCACTTCCACGATAGCGCCATCTCCCGTGAAGATACTTGTGTGCAGGCTCTGGTACCCGTTCCCTTTTGGAGCCGCGATATAATCCTTAATTCGTCCGGGGAGCGGTGTCCAAATACTGTGTACACGCCCGAGCACGCGATAACACTGTTCAATATCACGCACCACAATGCGCAGAGCCGCAACGTCATACACCTTTTCCAACACCCCGTCATAGCGTTCAAGTTTTCTATACAAGCTGTAGATGTGCTTGATGCGATAATCAATACGAAAATCGCGCATACCGTCGGCGGCGAGTTTTTTGCGAAGTGTTTTGGCAATGCGCTCCAGTCGTGTCATGCGTTGGCGCCCTTCTTTTTCAAGCATTTCTTTTGTTTCTGTATATGCCTCTGGGTCAATATACAAAAATGCGAGGTCTTCCAGTTCTCCTTTTAGAGCGCCAATACCAAGCCGGTGTGCAATCGGCGCGTAGATTTCCAAGGTTTCCAGTGCAATACGCCTTTGCTTCGGGGCGGGAAGGTGGTCGAGGGTGCGCATGTTGTGCAGGCGGTCGGCAAGTTTGATGAGCACCACGCGCACGTCCTGCGACATCGCCACAAATAGTCGGCGCAAGCTTTCAGTGTGGCGCTTGAGTCCGCGATATTTAAGTTTCCCCAATTTGGTGACTCCTTGCACCATAAACAAAATTTCTTCACCGAAAGCGTCGCATATCTCTGTCGTCGTTACCTCAGTGTCTTCAAGGACGTCGTGAATGAGACCTGCCGTGACAACCAGCGCGCTCAAATTGAAGCCGGCGAGAATGGCCGAAACCTGCACAGGGTGCACGATATACTGCCTGCCCGAGAGGCGCTTTTGCCCAAAGTGAGCGTGTTTTGCAAAGAGGTAGCCACGGGTAATAAGGTCTCTGTCTTCGCGAGAAAATCCATGTGTTGACACACCAAAAATCCGCTCCAGTCGCTCGGTATCCTTTTTGGTGAGGGTATTTACCATGGCTCTAGGGTACCCTTCGACAACGCTCGGGACAAGAGGTGATTAAATGCATTTCTTCATCACACTACTACCCTAGCGGTTAACCGCTAGAGTGTAGGAATTATATCTATACACCAAACCTCTATACACCAAACCGGAGAGAGTGGCTCTCCATACCCTAACGGTTAACCGCTAGGATAGGTGGCGGTAGGTCGAATGGCGGGGTTTTTTGATATTCGTTTATCCAAATTCCTCAACCAGCGATTTCTTCTGGGGCCAGCGTATGGCGGCATACCTAGGCGGAGAATTGTCCCAATGTCGCTCCAAAATTTTTCGCGATTTTTCTTTTTTTCAAAATATGAGCGAATATTTTCAAAACCTCCACGGTTAAGCCTCGTGCGGATAGACAATACCGTGGAAGAGCTCATGTTGAGAATTTCTGTAATGCGGTATGCAGACATCTTCTCCAATGAAAAGACAATTACAGCGAGTCGTTTCGCAAACATGACCCGTTCTGTGGAAGTAAAAAGATCTCCAAGAAATCGTCTCCCCGAAATACCATTTTGTGAAAGGATGTTTTCTGCGAACGAGGAATATATTTGTTCCCACACATGCTTTGGTAATTTTCTACGAGAGATGTTGGTCATAGGGTATCGTTATATGCGCAACAGGGACGAATAAACTTAGCACTATTCTAGCGGTTAACCGATAGAGTATGAAGTGGATAATTTTTGGCAAGATAAATTTTTACGAGATAAAAATTTTAGGAAAGTTGCGTGGTGTTTGTAGCGGAAAGCCCAATCACTATCCTAGCGGTTAACCGCTAGGGTAGGTGGCGGTAGGTCGAATGGCGGGGGTTTTTGAGTATTTGTTTAGCCAAGAAACAAAATCCGCCAGTTCAAAGACGTGGCGGGGACGCTTGGCAAACTCGACTTTTGGTCGTCAGGTGTTTATTTTTTCTTCGCAAACCTGCCGCGGCCGACTTTCTTTGGCTCTTTGAGTATTGCCAGTGCGCGCTCCAGCGTGATAGTGTACGGGTCGTCATCACCTTTAAGCGAGCGAAAATCAGGCTTTGGTTCAATATCATGTGCTATGTATGGTCCAAAGCGTCCGATGTTTGCCATGATTTCACTTCCGGTTTCCGGATGTGCGCCGAGGGTGCGGGGGAGTGAAAGCCATTTCACCGCATTGGTCACAGTGACCGTGCCCGGGTCAACCTCCTTTGGTACGCTTGCGCGACGTGGTTTTGGTGCCCCGCGCTTTTTCTTTTCTCCTTTCTCGGGGTTTTGACCGAGTTGCACATAGGGGCCAAAGCGTCCGTTCATCACAAAAATATCCTCACCGGTTTCAGGGTGTCTTCCAATTGGCTCGTCCGGCTTAATTTCCAAACCCTCTTCGGTGCGCGCGCCATCACATTCGGGGAAATTGGAACAGCTCATAAAAACACCATTTTTCCCAAGCTTCATTACCATGTGTTTCCCACATTTCGGACACGGAAATTCTTTCGGGGCATCACCAAGGTTGGTAAGTTTTTCAATGTCCTCTTTTGACGCGACAGCTTTGTGAAATGGTGCGTAAAAATCCTTCAGTGTCTTTGTGTATTCGCGGTCGCCCGTTGCGATGTCATCAAGCTCCGTCTCCATTTCGGATGTGAATGAGTCGCTGATATATTCACCAAAATGATTTTCCAAAAAACTGCTCACCACATCACCCGTGGCGGTGGGGATGAGTGAGCGGTTTTCCGGGTCCACATACTCACGACGGCGGAGCGTGTCAATAATACTTGCGTATGTGGACGGGCGCCCGATACCGCGCTTTTCCAATTCTTTGATGAGCCCCGCTTCTGAATAACGTTGAGGTGGCTGGGTTTCCTTGCGCTCCGATGTGATGTTTTTAAGCGCAAGCGCATCACCCGGTGCAACTTTTGGCAATTCAACATCCTCACCACGCGCAGGAAGGTCCGCCAGAAGCCATCCCGGGAAAACCACGCGCGAACCGCTCGCGGAAAAATCAGGAATGTTTGTGTCATCAAATGAAACGGTGATTTTCGTGCGCATCACTTGCGCGTCTGCCATCTGGCTTGCGAGAGTGCGCGCGCGAACCAATTCATACAAACGCTTTTGGTCGTCGGTGGTGCCGGCGCGCATCTTTGCACTTTTTGTGGGGCGGATTGCCTCGTGCGCCTCCTGTGCGTTTTTTGATTTTGTTTTGTATGCGCGTCGTGTGACAAGATTTTCTCCGTATTCTTTTGCAACGGTGGTGTCAATTTCGGCGAGCGCGGCCGGGGAGAGCGTCGTGCTGTCGGTGCGCATGTAGGTAATGAGCCCCGCTTCATAGAGTTTTTGCGCCGCGCGCATCGTGCGCGACGGAGAGAAGCCAAGCCGCGTTGACGCTGTCTGCTGGAGCGTGGATGTGGTAAACGGCGCGCGTGGCGCGCGCTTTTGTTGTGTTTCTTTCACATCAGCAACCTTCCATGCCGAATTGCGCGCTCTCTTCAAGATATCCTCCGCACCCGATTCCGTTTTCGGCTCCTCGCGCGCGATGAGTGTGAGGATTTCTTTTGCGGCGGTCTCTGTGTGCGCGGTCAAAACCCAATAGGGCTCGGGCACAAAGCGCCCAATCTCGCGCTCGCGCTCCATCAGAATACGCAGTGCGGGCGACTGCACGCGCCCGGCCGAGAGCCCGTAGCGTACTTTTTTCCAAATGAGTCCTGACAAATCGTATCCGACGAGGCGGTCAAGTACGCGACGCGCCTCCTGCGCTTTCACGAGTTTTTCATCAATCGGGCGGGTGTGCATCATGGCATCTTGCACCACGTCTTTGGTTATTTCATTAAAGGCCACGCGTTCCGGCTTTTTCAAACCCAACACTTCCGCCACATGCCACGCAATGGCTTCACCTTCGCGGTCGGGGTCGGTGGCAAGGATTACTTCGTCGGCGTTTTTCGCGAGCTTTTTCAATTCCGTAATAACTTTTTCTTTACCTTTGCTCACCTCGTAGTGTGGAATAAAACCGCCCTCGATGTCGATGGCGTTCTTATTACTCTTCGGGAGATCGCGCACATGTCCGACGGATGCGACAACTTTGTATTCGTCTCCCAGATATTTTTCAATCGTCTTTGCCTTTGACGGTGATTCAACAATTACGAGCTTTGTCATAACCTCTCCTAAATACTATGGATATGAATCTTTTGCAAATGATAACTCAAGATGAGCCATTGACGCACAATCGCCCCAAGCGCTCAACAATAATACCTTTTATCTCAAGTGACGAGAGAATAATTTGTGTGTGGTGCACAGGAAAAGGTGCCGCCCGAACGATTTCATCCCGTGTCATCGGCTCGGTTAAAATCTCTATGAGTGCCGACTCATCCGGCGAAAGCTCCACTGTGGTCACGATATCGTGTGCTGATGCGATGCCAAGTTCTTGGCGGATTTCATCACTTGAAGTGATTGCGATTGCGCCTTCACGAAGCAGGCGGTTACTCCCTTTTGCGTGCTCTCCCAAAATACTTCCCGGGACAACGAGGAGTAGGCGATTATAGTCGGAAGTGAGGCGCGCGGTGATGAGTGTACCACTTTTCTCCGTTGCTTCAATTACCAAAACAGCATGTGACAGCCCTGCCATAATGCGA
>Ga0210057_1008189_pt1 | contig 12446 bp, 19 predicted proteins | sample CryGeyCG2114_010_2_FD_183968 | JGI IMG/M metagenome (GOLD analysis project Ga0210057, IMG submission 183968) | Groundwater microbial communities from aquifer - Crystal Geyser CG10_big_fil_rev_8/21/14_0.10 (SPAdes) (version 2) | ecosystem: Environmental > Aquatic > Deep subsurface > Groundwater ... | reverse complement strand
GCCAGGGGGAGGTTGGGAGGGGGTTGTATGGCCCTAATCCTACCCCACCCTAGCCCTCCTTACAGGAGCTGTACACCTTTTGGCTCTTTTCTTCGCTCCACCTGTCCCGACCGTAGCGTCGGGGCTCAAAAACAGCTCAAAAGGTCTTGCGACTTGGGTCCCTTGCCCAAGTCTCACCCTGGCCAGGGGAGGGAAGAAGTCCGAATTTCGTAACTCACAGTACCGTAACTGGGCGTGCCTTCGAGCAACGTGGAGACGTACCCCTTAATGGCGGTCAGAGACGAGCGCAACCAACAAGAATAGTCGCTCAAGATTTCGGCTAGCTTTTAAATTATCAGCACATCTAACGATACACGCGGCCGTGCGGGCCGATGTCAACGTACAGCACCTCGTTGTTACCCAGGAATTCAAACTTTACGCGTATCGACTTGGTTATTGAAAAAAGCCAGAATGCTTTATCCTTACCGTGGAGCTTATGAGTATCGAGACGTGGGTCGAATGGGTCTGCAATAAAAAGTTGTTCGTGGTCGGCTAAACGCTCAAACACCGCGCGAGAAAGCTTCTTCGCTCGTCGCAAATAGCCATTGGAATAATGAAGTATCATCTTTTAACTATGACCCGCTGGCGAGCTCGTTTTTCTTTTTCATCAAAAATCCGCATGGCCTCCTCAATAGAATTGGCACGAATGGTCTTCCCCGCGCGGTAGTCCGCCATTGCCTTATCGTACTCCTTATCAAGGGCTAAGGCGGCCTTACCCTTTAGGTAGTAATGGGGCACACTGCCGGTCTTTGACTCCCAGTCATCAAGGTCCTGAATTAGTCGACTACGTACATACTCTGCTCGGCTTGAGAAGCCACGCTCCTTAATGGCGCGCTTTAGGCGTTCATCCAAGGTCTTTTCAATTGAGAAGTTAACAATTGCCATATGTGGATATTATACTCTGACTATATATCTATTATATATCTTACAAGTATAAAGTCAATCGTTTTGCGCCTCCATCATCCTTGCGGTGACTCCTTCTCTGCTTCGCGTCATGGGCACATACCCATTAGAGAGAACGCCCGATCTCACAGCCAAGCAATCCAGAATAGTCCCCGGAAAAGTACTGCCGACAATTGTTTTCCCCAACTCACCCTCGCACCTGAAGAGCTGTACTGATACACTGAAGAGATTATTTATCATGCGGAAGCGAGAGCTTGCGCAACAAAACATTATGGAGACATCACTATTTCTCGGCCAGCTTTTTGGTATCTATCTTGTTATCGAAGGCCTGATGCTTGTTTTCCGCGCCCGATTCTTGCACCGTGTCATCGCTGATTTTGTAAAGACCCCGGCCCTTCGTTATTTCGCCGGCATTCTCGTGGTCATCATGGGGCTTCTACTCGTGCTCACCCACAACATTTGGGAGTACTCGTGGATTGGTTTAATCACCTTCATATCCTGGCTCATTCTCATAAAGGGTATCCTGTACCTCTTTATGGACGAGCGCTCTGTGCACAAGATGGTGGCCGGCTTTAACAACAAGTCGAGCTTCACCATTCTCGGTATCATTGTCTTCATTCTTGGTGTTTGGCTCGTACGCATTGGCTTTGGCTGGATGTAGGCCACCATTTAGGCGCCTACTTAGTGACTCGGTCACTAAGTGATTATGAATGGCCACTTGGTGACCGAGTCACTAAGTGCTCTAAAACAGAAAGCCCGCCGTGAGGCAAAGCTCTCCGGCGGGTTTGTCGTGTGGCAGTCAGAAAAGAGGTGGCGCACTGAAATCGTCATCCTCCTCCCCTGTCTCCTCTGCTGACGAGGTAGCTGACACTGTGCCTCCAATAGCCATCGCGGTGGTGCTAAAAATCTCGGCTACCTGCAAGCCGACACGACTTAGAATAGCGACGCACATCACCGCCACCAATCCAACGACAAGAGCATACTCCGATAGCCCCTGCCCCCGCCTACTCCTGCGAACTCGGGACATTATAGCCTCCTAACCTTCAAATGTTCTTACCTAGGATCATCCTACCCGTGAGCCGACAAAACAGCAAGGTGCTCGCCAGCCCGCGTCATTCGCCTGAGATCTGAAATCTGACATCTGTATATTCTATAGGACTTACGCAAAACACTGTTTTCGTCTTTGCGAGCGCTCTGCGCGAAGCAATCTAGGTTTATTCTTAGCCACCATGAATTCTGGACTGCTTCGGCTTACCTCGCCACCGCCAAAGGCGGTGGCGAAGACACCATTTTGCGTAGGTACTAGTCTAGTAGTGCGCAAGCAGTACCCCCATCATACACAGAGCAACCAGGTAGTACCCGCTATTAAGCGCCCAGAGCTTCCACGGCTTCCCTTCCCAAAGCACAGAGCCCAAGGTAATGGGGGCCACAAACCCAAGCCAGCTCCAGAAGCCGGCAAGCAGGCCGACGTGCGTCACGCCGAGCAAAGGCCTTATCATGCCTACAGAAAGCACCGTCCACGAAAGCACATAGGCCATCAAAAGAGAGCCGAGCGCCATCAGAGCATAGCTCTTTCCCACCCCTTTCTTCTTGGCCTCCTCCACGTGCTCGCAAGTAAAACCCATCATGGCCATCCACTGCTTGCCGAACAAAGGCCCATACCACAGAAAACCAAGCACCATCGCAAGCACCGCCGCTCCGACTACTGCATACCAGTTTGGTTCAAACATAGGAGTTTGTGCTACTTGTTAATGAGTAAAGTATACCGCCCCGCCAGACGCTCCTTGCTACTACTTTTTCGAATGTAGAACCCAACGAGGGTAGCCCTACAGCCCAAACTCACGCTTGAGCTCAATGACACCATCCTCAAAGCGCACCTCCGGCTCCCAGCCAAGCAGTTCGCGAGCACGGGAAATGTCGGCCAGAGTGTCATGTGCCTCCGGACGCGGCGGGAGATACTCGACAGGGCCGCCAATCATCCGGGCGAGCTCCAGCACAGACACATTCCGGCCGGCCCCAATGTTGATGACCTCCCCCTTGCCCACTTTGTCGCTCGTGGCGGCCAAGATGTTTGCTCTAACCACGTCGCCCACGTTGGTAAAGTCTCGAGTTTGACTCCCGTCTCCAATTATAGTGAGTGGCTTCCCCTCCTTGCGTTGTTTTAGAAATCTACCGATGACAAGAGCGTAGGCACCGTCAGGGTCGAGCCGTGGCCCATAAACATTGAAGTAACGCAAAGAAACTGTCTGCAGTCCATACACTCGAAAAAACGCACGGGCGTAGAGCTCCCCCACATACTTCTGAACGCCATAAGGATGAATGGGGTCGGCGGGCATATCTTCACGCAGGGGAAGTGTTGCCTGCTCGCCATAGGCGGAACTCGAAGCCGAATAGACGACGCGCCGCACTCCAGCTCGCTCGGCGGCGCGTAAAACATTTACGGTGGCCGTGATGTTAGCCTCATTCGTCTCAAGTGGGTACTCTATAGAAAAAGGGACCCGCGGCATAGCCGCCGTATGAAAAACAACATCCGCGTCAACAAAAAGTGGCGCGACAGTCTCGTACCGACACAAGTCCAACTCATGCAACAATACCGCGGGTGCGAGCCGCTCACGCTTCCCGGCTCGCAAATCATCTATGGCATGCACTTCATACCCGAGCGCAAGAAGCGCGTCACATATATGCGACCCGATAAACCCAGCCCCGCCGGTTACAATCGCTTTTTTCATAGCTGATCTATTCTATCAATATCCTCGAAACAATGAAAGAAAGAGAATGCCGAACGACACATTAAAAAAGAAGAGCCGCCCGGCGGGTCGCAAGGCGACTCTTCCGGACGGCTTTATGCGAGCACCTTGTTGAGGTTGAGCAGACCGCCTAGCCGATTTTCACGCAGTCCGCCCGCTCGACTTTGACATTTCTGTTCCGGTCAGAATCACCGTCGACGATGAAATTGTGGCGTCCGACCTCCTGGACTCTTCCTGTAAGGCCGGTCATCGGCCCAGAAACCACTCGCACAGAGTCGTTGTAGCCAATCCTTGTCTTGGTTGACTCTCGCTTTGGCTTCATTGCGTCCATCCGTCCCAGGTCATTGAGCGTGCTTGGGCGGTAGCCAAAACGCTTCGTCTTCGATATTGAACACGCCCCGAACCAACACCTTGAAGCGCCCCCCGCCCCGCCAGTCGCGGGCAAGGGCCCGAAGAAGTCCGGCACAGACCCGCTCCATCTTCTTGCACGGAGTGGTCTCTTCGACCAGCTCAAGGACTGCGCTCGTCCCTATCTTCAACCGTCGACCGATGAAAAAATTGCTCAATTCAAGATCGTCCACAAGAATCCGAGCCTTCCTCGCCGTCCAAGGAGTTTCAGGGCAACCAACTTCAGAGAGAGCCTCGTCCCAATGCCTCTGCGAGAGGATGGTAATCTGCTCTTCGGGTTTAGCCCCCCGACAATCCCCCAGTATCCCCTGCTGAGGCGTAACAAAGAAAGATTTGGCCTCGACGAGTTCATCACCAGGAACCGTCTGGTAAGCCAAGCTGATAATCTTCATCCCGAACCTCCATTAGTATGATTTGTGCGGTGCGCGTAGCTCCTCTATCCATAGTCAATATATATGGAAATCAATACCGGAGTCAAATATGAAATCGAGCCGACCCCCCACTTATCCACAACCAGACACGACGTGTCTTCTTGTGGATAAGTGGGGGTAGACGAAAGCCCACCGACTACCTTGGGCTTTCGTCGTGTGGGCTGTTTACGACCTCGTGGTTAGGCGTACGAACCTCAGCTAGATGAATCTGGTGATGGGAACGGAAGTCTCCCCTGCTCCGGCAGACGGTGCAAACCTCCCGATAAGGCGAAGTGATGCAAGTGTCGCCACCAGGCAGAGAGCATCACCTCGGCCAGCTTGGCGGGAGCGACCCACTGCTTCAGAAGAAGGCCTTCGGGATAACGAAACTCGAGCCTAAACATCCCCACCACACTTACTGTAGCCGCTATCAATCCCATAGTTACAGGGGCGGCCGCGACCACCGGTCCAACTTGAGTGAGAATGGCCTCGATAATCCCCAAGATTCCCGAAAGGCATAGCCCTGCCATTAAGCCGAGAATGCCGTAAAGAGCGGAGCCGGGGAACAACACTAAAGCAAGTAACTGAAATGCCTCCTTTGTGGATGCCGGGATAGCCTCCCTCTGCCGACCGAAATCCTCACAGAGCGCGCACTCCTCTTTTGTGAATCTCACGACTGTCTCCTTCCTCAGCAGTATTTGTACTAGTCCGTAAACAATATAGCACAATGTACTCTTTTTGATTTTTACCTGCCGTTTTGCTACGATAGCAGGACGTTCTATTTGCACGCCAACGGGCGAGTTGAACGAGTTCCTTACAATACATTCCGGGGTAGCTCAGTTGGTAGACCTGCCTGCCGGCAGGCAGGGCGGCTCTCAAAATGTACTTTGTATATATCATAAAAAGTTTGAAAGACGGCAAATTCTATACTGGCCTTACAACTGATGTAACAAAAAGGCTGGCTGAGCATAATCGAGGAAAGGACAGTACGCCTTCGACAAAATCTCGTGGACCATTTACATTAGTCCACGTCGAAGAACTACCTGTCCTACGAACCGCTCGCGCAAGAGAAAAGTACTTAAAAAGTGGTGCTGGTAGAGAGTGGAGAGATAATAATATTCCGTAAGTGGGTTTTTGAAAAATAAGCTCCGCGGTAGCTCAGTTGGTAGAGCGGCCCGCTGTTAACGGGTTGGTCGCAGGTTCGAGTCCTGCCCGCGGAGCCTATTTTTCAAACAGTATTTCCATCGGTTGCTAGGTGGTAGACCTGCCTGCCGGCAGGCAGGGCGGCCCGCTGTTAACGGGTTGGTCGCAGGTTCGAGTCCTGCCCGCGGAGCCAAAATTCAGTTTTGCCAAAATTGGGTATAAGATCGGTGTCGCGTAGCGACCCCATATCGTATTTCGCGAGGATGGACCAGGGGGAATTGAAGGTGAGGTGCAGGGTGCGGTCGCGGAGAGTGGCGTTCGAGCCGACGGTTTTCAGAAAATTTGTTTTGGTCTGCAAATTTTCGGCCAAAGCAAATTCTGGGGCTTGGTGTGCCTCTAGAATAAACGCTCGCATCTGTTCGAGCCAGCCGGCGCTCTTTCGCTCTTTTACCCCTTGCTCCAGATCAATTTTCTGATTGAGGAGCTTGTTCTTCTTCGCCACATACTCGTCGTTCGTCACGACACCCTCAATGCGCGCATCAAGTAAGAGTTCCAGCTTCTCCTCAATCGCTACGATTTGGAGCTTGAGGGAATTGACGAAAGTAGCGTCAGCTTGGGCGGATTCTGCCGATGCTTCGTCACACTTGGCGAGCATCGGCTCCGCCCAGGCTGCTGGCAAAGCAACTTTTTTGATCATTTCTTCGGATTGGGAAGCGAGGGATTCTTCACGCGCATATCGCTGCGAACAGTTAGTATCTTTCTTGGTACAGCGATAATACGTGTGACCACGCTTAATTTCTGACGTGATCGCTCGCCCGCACTCGCCACATTTGAGTAAGCCGCGAAAAGGAAACAACTTCTCACTGCGCTTTTGTGGTCGAGAGCGATCAGCGAGCACTCGCTGCACCCGATCAAAAAGTTGCTTGGACACGGCTGGCTCGTGCTTCCCTTCGTGCAGCTCACCGTTAAACTCGAAGTACCCATAGTAGAAAGGGTTGGTGAGCAAACGTTGGAGATTGGACATGACGAGCGGTTTACCTTTACGACTCACCAAGCCTACCTTAATGAGTTTTTGTCGTAGATCTTTCAGAGAATAGTCGCCAGCGCCATACCACTCGAACGCTTTTTGGACGAGGCGAAATCGTTCCGGGTCGCGCACCATCACATGCTTCACGCGATCGTTCAGATACCCTGTAGGAGCGACACCGGGGTATTCGCCTCGGCGCACTTTCTGGCGATGGCCACGCTTCACATTCTCTGAAAGATTATCGACAAAGTATTTGCTTTGGCCAAAAGCGATGTTTAACATGAACTTTCCTTGCGGAGTATTCTCCGCCCAGAACGTCGGGAATTTCAGTTGGGTGATACAGCCAGTGTCGAGGAGATAGATCACCTTGCCACCATCAACCGAGTTACGCGCAAGCCTATCCGGGTGCCAACTTACAATACCCGACGCTTCGCCCGCTTCAATCCGCGAGAGCATCTGATTAAAAACAGGTCGGCCGGGCTCCTTCGCAGTCTGTTTCTCGATGAAAATATCTACGAGCTGCAGCCGCTCTCGCGTGGCAAATTCTTTTAACTCGTCCAACTGCGCGTCAATCGACAACACCTGCTTGTCAGGCTCGTCGGTTGACTTGCGCGCATACAAAAAGAATTTGTCCATGTGATTGAAGCGAGAGAAATAGTAAGTTCAGTATACATCGCTTTCGAAAACCGGCGGCAGTGCACATCCTGTGCACAAGTGCGGAGAGCACCTCGAACGCCACCCTCCGCGACCGCATCCTGCACCTCACCTTCAATTCCCCCTGGTCCATCCTCGCGAAATACGATATGGGGTCGCTACGCGACACCGATCTTATACCCAATTTTGGCAAAACTGAATTTTGGCTCCCGATATGGGACGAAGTTCGAACATACTTCGAACGAGGACTCGATATGGAAAACTGAATGAGAACTGCTGGCGTGCGCGCGGGAGTGCATCGTAGCTCACCACCATCTCCTACGATTGAAACCCATGGTGCGCCCCCACCTGGCGCCGCGTGAGTACACCCGTCGCCCGCACGCCATCCACATAGAGCCTTTCCGCGATCTAGTTTTTTCCGGCGCTGGAGAGGGTTGCGTCTACTTCAAAAATATCCGTTAAAAGGGGTGGGTACATGGCCAAAGAGAAAGACCTTACTTCCCCAATTGATTGACTTTCTCTTTGGACGTGGGATGGGCGGGATAACGCTATTTTTGATCATATTTGAGCCATTCCTAGTCTATCACTATATCTAAACTTTGGATATTGATTGTTTAGATAGACCATAGTACGATATGGTTAAGTCTATCCGCACAAAGGAATACGCATATTTCGTTGAAAGGCTGCGACAGGCACGAGTAGATGCGGGGTTAACACAGGTACAGGTTGCCAAGAAGTTGCGACGTCCACAGTCCCACATTTCGAACGTTGAATCAGGCCAGCAAAGAGTTGATGTCGTTGAGTTGCAAAGATTCGCAAAAATGTACGGTAAGGATATCACATATTTTATTAAGTAATATGTATTGTAAATCTTGTGGTAACGAACTGGGCAGCGGGTCAAAATTCTGCCGAGATTGTGGATTGCAGGTTTTAATGTATCAATCGATCAGGAAAAAAATTCCCTGGGCAAGAAGGTATGACAGTGCATTAATTGCCATTGCAGCACTCTTTGTGGGTGGGATTTTTTTGATGATCGTGACTCCTGACGATCAAGCGTTGGATCGCAGCTATTCCACACTTATAGAAGAACTCCTCAGCGCACGAAGTGACAGACCAGCATCATCTTTTATAGGCAAAGGTTTTTCGGCAAAACAGATGCTAAGCAAGAAAGACAGCATACCTAGTGCTGTTGTAAACATAATATGCCAGGACAACGCGAGTGGTGGCAGCGGTGGCTCAGGTACAATTATTGATCCCGGTGGTTTAGTGCTAACTAATAACCACATTATCCCCGAGAATGATGAGGGGGAGCCTACCATAAATAGCTGCATCATTACCCTTCCTAATCCACAAACAGGGAAAGTGGATCAAATGTATACAGCGAAGCCACTTCCCCTTCCAGGTATAAGTGGAGATTACGATCTCGCATTCTTCTCAATCAAAGGGCCCTATGTCGACGAAAACGGTAAGTCATATGGTGTAAAAACGGATACTTACCCTGCTTTTGAGGGGTGCGAAAACAACAATCCGATTCTCGGGCAGAAGATTCGCTTATATGGTTATCCAGAAATAAGTGCAGGTGGTTGGTACCTCACAGTCACGGAAGGGGTGGTTAGTGCAATTCCGAATGATGGTACGATAATAACTTCAGCTAAGGTTAGTCACGGCAACTCAGGAGGTCTTGCAGTGGATGAAAATGGTTGTATCATCGGAGTACCCTCAAGGATAAGTAGCGACAAGAGTGAGAGCCTTGGAGTTATTATTTCGAACAAAATAGTAAATCTGTTTATCGATGACTTTGGATCAGTTTTAGATGAAATGAGTAAAACAAAACAATAAATATGCACTGTAAGCATTGTGGAAATAAGATTGTGGAGGGAGCTAAATTTTGTGCCAAATGCGGGCAACAGGTTGGGAGTGCAACACCCGCCCATAAACCAAAAGATAGCGGGATGTCGACTGGTGCGAAAATTGTCCTTGCTATAGCAGTAGGTATTCCGACACTGGGTATTCTCTCAAGTATCATACTTGCCACACTCAATACCGCGCGAGAAAAGGCGAGCACAGTGGAACAGTCTGAACAGCTGGGTGCTTCTTGGCAGAAGTTTTCACCAGTAGGAGGCAGATTTTCTGTACTTCTCCCTTCTTATCCGACCGTGGATTCGAGTACAGACACTACCGAAGACGGTACTTCATACACATACAATAGTTATGTTTCTATTAAAGGTGAGGTTACCTTTAATGTCTTCCAATGGGTCTATGCTGATACGATTGACATATCCGACCCGCAAGAACTGCTTCAACTCCTACTAAATAACTTTGCGAATGGTACTGGAGGAGAGCTAGTTTCCTCAGATTTCTCAAGTAACGGGGAATTACCTGCCGTTGATTTTTTGATCAAAGTAGACCAGCAATACATTAAAGGTCAGCTGGCCTTGAACGGCCAGATTCCGTATCTGTTGGCCATAGAATATAGAGCTGGAGAATATGTCGATTCGGATTACCAGCAATTTATAAGCTCATTCGAAGCAAAATAATATGTATTGTGAGCAATGTGGCAATAAGTTACCAGACGATGCAAAGTTTTGTGGCTCATGTGGTTATTCTAGCGTTGTCGAGCCAGGTGAAGATAAGAAGGTTGAGTATTTCTCGATATCACCTACGCGACTGATGCTTCTTTCGGTGATTACGTTCAACTTGTATGAAATTTACTGGTTTTATAAAAACTGGTACGTAGTCAAAAAGGCCGAAAATCTTAATATCTCTCCATTTTGGCGAGCAATGTTCTCTGTTTTTTACTGCTACGACCTATTTAGACGAATAATCGGGTCAGCTAAGGACAACGCCTACCCCAAAATATTGTCAGCGGGATGGCTTGCCGCTGCATATATCATTCTACTATTCGTCGGTAATGGAGTTAGTCGAGTAGAAGATCCAAATGGAACTTATTTTATTTGGACTCTTGTATTACTTGTACTTACTCCACTCACATTAATTCCAATTCAACAAGCAATAAACTTTAATAACGAAAAAGTAAATCCGACCCATGTTCAAACTAATACGTTTAATGGCCCGGAAGTGGTGTTAATCGTTGTGGGTGTTATTTTGTTTGCACTAACAATCTTAGGAACTTTTTCCTAGCTAATGAATAATCCTTACCAAAATATGTTTTGCACTAATTGTGGTTCTACTGCGGAGGAAGCGGATGTTTTTTGCATTAAGTGCGGAGAAAAAATAGGAGGACAAGAGCCAGCCGCCACCTCTCAAATTGATTATGGACGAGTGAGAAGGCTTTGGAATGGGCGGTTAGGTAGACTCCACTTCTTTACTGGTAACCTATTTGGCATATTGCCAATATTTGTTGTTGTCTCAATTTGGGGTGCTGTCAGAATGATATCTGAAAGCATGAACTCTGGTGTCTCAGGCGAATCTCTAGACAGCATAATTGGATTCTTTGTTCTTATTGCAGCATTCTGGTGGTTTTTTCTTCATCAGTGCGTAACGGTTCGCCGCTGCCATGACGTTGGAATTACCGGCTGGTTCTCTCTACTGACATACATTCCATATATCGGTCTTATTCCAGGTCTATACCTTCTATTTAAAAAAGGGGAGGAAAAGGTTAATAGTTATGGTGCAGTACCAAAGGAACGAGGATTCTTGGCTGATGTGTTCAACTATAAGGCACAATGATAACCGAGGAACAAAGACTGAACCGAGTACTTTTTTCAAAGATCTCTGCTGTTGCTTTACTGATCGCAATTGTTCCTATATGGCCTTACTTTTTCTATCAAGCTCTCAAATTTATAGTGTTTGGAACATCAGCGTATTCAGCCCATCTTTACAATAAGGAACACAAAAAAGGTTGGATGCTTACAATGATTAGCATCGCTATTGTTTTCAACCCAATAAACCCGCTTTATTTTGGGCACTTTCTCTGGTCGATTGTAGATGGAATCGTTGCCGTTATGTTTTTTAAATCTCCAAAATAGTTAATACTATGCCTGACGACACAATGCAGCTAACTGCATCCGTGGCAGAACCCGCCCAATCACAGGTCACAGTTCCGCGACCTACAGTCGAATCGCAGCAGCCGGTTTCGGAGCCAATCATTGATCCCGTAGCCACCCAGAGCCCTACAGAGCCTGCACACACTGGGACACCAGATTCTGGCTCTATCACTATGCCTTCTGGGGCTCTAGAAGGCCCTACAAGTCCTAGTACCCCCGACTTGGGGCAAATATCAGTTTCTAGCCTCCCGACGCCAATAGGGTTGGGACAGACGGAGCCTCAAAACCAGTCCCAAGCCCTAGTTACCCAGCCAGTTGAGCCTACGCCAGTGGCTCAACCCGTGACCGTGACAGCTCAGCCAAACCCTCGCTCCTTCCTGTCTAAGGCGTTAGCCTCTATCCAATTCAGAAAGAAGGCTAAGTTTGAGAAGATCATGAGATTAGTGAGTACTCAGCACAGCATCACCAACGACCAAGTACAAAAGCTGCTCTATGTCTCGGACGCGACAGCGTCCCACTATCTCCTGCAACTCGTAAAGGAAAGAAGGCTAAAGAAAGTTGGCCCCGATGGCCGCGCACGATGTGAGTCCCGCTTAAATAATCTAGACTACTAAAAATATGAATGCCGAGGATATAAGAAAAGCAATTGCTGAAGATCTGCGTGGAACACCATCACGAAATCCTGACTCGCTTTATCCTGAAATGAGTAAACTTCTCAAGATTCGTGCGGAAGATGTGGTAACCCAGATGCATCGAATGGAAGACTTGGGACATATTGCAAAAGTAGGTCAAGCTTCCATACGACTTACTGAGGAAGGCAGTCAATACTATTTTTCAACCAAACAACAAGTGGTTACTTCCTTTCTGAAGGATAATTGGCCTAACATTCTTTCTAACGCAATAGCGTTTATCGCTCTAGTAATTTCTATATACAGCCTAAACAGGTAATCGTAGGAGTCCCTCCCGCTCGCGTCAGTGAGCGGACCCCGGATGTGCGCGGGGGTGGGTGGGCAAGCACATACCTAAACGCTAGACCATGTGAGCCACGCAGTGGCTAGTATGGGAATTGAGCCGCTCGGCGGCTCACGTGGTGAATGAGACAGCCCCG